>OLGF01001308.1_pt1 | contig 27224 bp, 29 predicted proteins | sample 1604971 | NCBI WGS metagenome assembly OLGF01 (sample SAMEA3888902, study PRJEB22519) | human gut metagenome | biome: human gut; feature: human-associated habitat; material: faeces | place: Denmark | collected 2011 | reverse complement strand
GGGGGAGCATTTTATGGGCGGAGCTCTTTGGAAGGATACCCTTCGTGAAATTAGACATTCCATTAACCGCTTTATCTCTATTTTAATTATCATAGCGCTTGGTGTAGGCTTTTTTGTTGGTATTAAATGTGCCAGCCCCAGTATGCTGAAAACAGCAGATGATTATTTTCAAACGCACGATTTAATGGATTTTAAACTGCAATCCACTGTGGGATTTGATGATGAAGATTTACAAGCCATTGCGGATATGGAGCATATTGCGGAAATTATGCCCTCGTATTCTGCGGATGTCATCTTACAGCAGGAAAATAAAAATGCAACTGTAAAAGTGATGGGCATTCAACCTGATGATTCCTCTTATACAGAATTGAACAAACCCGTTGTTATTGAAGGCAGAATGCCTCAAGCTGCCAATGAATGTGTGGTAGACCATTCGCAGGCTGTAAATGAATCCATTACCATAGGCAGTACTGTACAGTTTGCCCCCACTGTCGGCGAACAACCGCTTTCAGAAATACTAAACCGCGATACTTATACAGTGGTAGGTATTGTGGAGTCTCCTATGTTTATTACAGCAGACCGTGGACAAAGCACGGTTGGAGACGGTACCATTTATTGCTTTTTCATGATTCCCCAGGAAAACTTTGCATACGAGTCCTATACAGAAGTATATGTTCAGACTGATATGAGCAAAGAAGGTATTTCCGCTTTCAGTGATGAATACAAAAATGCAATGAAAGAAATCGAAACGCAGCTGGATGAACTGGGTAGCGAACGCGTACAAAACTTTGAACAAACCACATTAAAGGATGCACGCGAAGAGCTGGCACAAGCAAAATCCGATTACGAAGAAGGCCAAAAGGAAGCTCAAACACAGTTAAACGATGCCAAACAACAGTTGGAAGACGGTAGAGTACAACTGGAACAAGGGCAATCAGAATTAGAAGAAGGAGAAAAACAACTGGAAATCGGAGATGCAACTGCCGCGGCAGGTTTTGCATCGGCTGAATTCCAATTAAACTCCGCAAAACAACAGTTAGATTCCGGTTGGAGCGCACTTGCTCAGTCAAAAGAACAACTTGCACAATCCGAACAGACCATCAACGACGGAAAAGCGCAAATTGCAGACGGCGAACGTCAATTGCAGGATGCATGGAATCAATATTATGACGGAAAAGCTCAACTGGAGCAAGCAGAACAAATGCTTGGGCAAGCATCTTCACAGCTTACCCAAATCAAACAGGACTACGAATCTCTTGTTGCAAGCGGTGAATTAAAAAATCCGGAAAAACAGTTGGAGTTTGCCCGAATGGCATCTGCTTCTTTAACAGACTTTATTCATTTGCTGCAAAACAATCAAGGAAATGCTGACATTATAACAATGTTGCAATCTTTAAAGTCTGAAATCGACAATCGCATTCAAAAGGCTGAAGAGGAAATTGCACAGGGAAAACCTCTTTCTCCTCTGATAACAGACACTGAATTGGCATTGATTCAAATGATGATGCCTGCACTGTTCCAACAAGCAGAAACCGCCTTAAACGATGCTGCTGTACAATTAGAGCAAAGCAAAGCACAATTAGAACAAGGAAAAGCAGAACTTGACCGCCAACAGGCACTGCTGGACAGCAAAAAACAAGAACTGGCTTCCGGAGAAGCACAACTGGAGCAAGGCAAACAAGCACTTGCAGAGGCTGAGCAAACATTAAACGAAAGTCAGGCACAGTACACAGCAGGCATTGAAGCACTGCGGAGACAAAAAGAACAATATGAAATTCAACGTGCGAACGGAGTTGCCGAATTGGAGTCAGGGCGCGCTGAATTGGAACAAGCAAGAATTGATTTGGAAGAAGGGCAAAAAGAATACGACAAGGCCGTTGAAGAAACAAATCAGACTCTTGCCGACGCCAAAGCACAAATTGACGACGCACAAGAACAGCTGGATTCCTTCGACGAATTAAAATGGTATGTATTCAGCAGAGATGATAATCCCGGTTACGGGGATTATGAATCTGATACGCAGCGTGTCGACGCCGTAGCGTCTGTCTTCCCCGTATTCTTTATTGCAGTTGTTATCTTGGTAACCCTGACAACTATGACACGTATGGTTGAAGACCAGCGCATTCAAATTGGTACCTTAAAAGCACTGGGATATTCTTCAAAAGCAATTACGGGCAAGTATTTTATTTACTCTTTCCTTGCAGGTATTATTGGCTGTACGGTAGGATTGGTTGTGGGAATCTTCTTATTCCCCAGCTTAATCTATATGGCATACGGTGCAATGTATCCTGCACTGCCGGATTTGATTTATTCCGTACCATGGTTATATCCGTTTTTGGCAATTATTGCAGCAATTTTATGTACATCATTTGTTTCTATTTTAGCTTGTTACAATTCACTTCGTGTACAGCCGGCTATTTTAATGCGTCCAAAGGCTCCAAAACCTGGCAAACGTATCCTTCTGGAACGAGTAAGCTTTATTTGGAAACATTTGAGCTTTACCTCTAAGGTAACGGCACGTAATTTATTCCGTTATAAAATTCGTTTTTTGATGACTATTTTAGGTGTAGCAGGATGTACCGCATTGATTATTGCCGCTCTGGGCTTGAATGACTCTGTATCTGTCATTGGGCAAAAACAATTTGTAGACATTACCCATTACAATACAACTTTGGTCTTTAACAAGGAAAAAAGTGCAGAAGAAGCGGGTACAATTAAATCCTATTTGAATGAGAATGAATATACCAAACAAAATATCTTTGTATCGATGCAGTCTGCTGTAACACATAATGCCGACGATTCTGTTACCATGGATACGTACTTGGTCGTACCGGAATCGACCGAAGATTTCTCTTCTTACATTGAACTGAAAAACAGAGTCAGCAAAGAAGAGCTGCAAATGAGCAATGATGGTGTAATTATCACTGAAAAAATTTCGATGAAATTAGGTTTAAATGTTGGGGACCATGTTACATTCCGTGTAGACGATAAAGAATATCAAGCGCCCATTACAGGCATTACGGAAAACTATGCGTATCATTATATCTATATGCCGCCTGCCGTATATGAACAAGTATTTGGAGAGCCTGTCACCTACACCAATGCGTTTGCAATTGTACCTGATTTAGATGATACTGTAAAAAGTGAAATTGCAGACGATTTACTGGAACGCGATGATATTATGGCATTATCTTATAACGATACCATCATAGACCAATTTAACAATACCATTTCAAGTATGCAGGCGATTGTTGTCGTTATTGTTTTGACAGCCGGTGCATTGGCATTTGTCGTTCTTTATAACTTAACAAATATTAATATAGAAGAACGTGTACGTGAAATTGCCACCATCAAGGTATTGGGCTTTAATATGAAGGAAACTATCAGCTATGTATTCCGTGAAAATATTATACTCACGTTACTTGGCATTGCCATTGGTCTGGGACTTGGAACCATTATGACCGACTTTGTAGTTAATATTATAGAGTTAGATTTGGTCATGTTCGGGCGTGGCGTAAGCTGGATTAGTTACGTTGGTTCTGTACTCATAACACTGGTATTTGCAATACTGGTAATGGTAGTAATGTCCTTTAAAGTCAGAAAAATTGATATGATAGAATCATTGAAATCAAATGAGTAAAAAAGCTGATGCAAACATTTGCATCAGCTTTTTTATTGACAATTATAATATCATTTTTCATGGCAAAGGCTCAAATAAACCGTAAAAAGATGTCAAATACTGTTTAAAAAATGATTCCAAAAATGCAGTCTGTCTGAAACACCAAAAAATTTTGCATCATATACAATACCCTAAAAGTATAAAAAAGTAATGAACCATAGCTTTTTATCAGTGGAAAACTACGATAGTTAAATTGACACACATGTGTTGTTTCTGCTTCTATCTCTAAAGACACTCTTCTAGACAAGCAGGATACTCCTCATCAATCAATATATAACGGAAACTGTATTTTTGACACATTTCAAGATAATACGCGTTATCTTCAAGCACAGATTGCATGGTACAACAGGTATTATCCATACGCTGTTCGATTGCATTTGCATGCTCTTTTATCTCCGAAAAATGTTGTTCAATATAACATTGACTCATTACCAGACAATAATAATGAATTTCATTCAGATACTCGTCTGAAAAATCCTCTTTCCAATAAAATGGAATATAGCTCCCCTCTATCACAAGATTTTGCTCATTCTCAACAGCAGTTTTTATCATCTCCCGTATGATAGGCCACAGAAAAAGTTCCAATTCACTATCATCTTCGGGCGTTAAATTGGTATATCCGCTTCGTATGAGTCCCGTTTTCAAAATATCAATAGACAAATACGGATATTGATACTTTTCTAACAGTTTTTGTGCCAATACAGTTTTTCCTGTATGCGAAGCTCCTGTGATTAGGATAATCACGTTTTGTCATCTCCCTATCTGTTGCGAATGAATAAAATCATTCGAAATCAACGATATTGCAATTTCCAAGCCAATACACGGAGTGCCCTCTCGTTAATTTCTTGCTCTGTAATCGTACCATCTGTAACAGCCTGCTTGATAGCCGCTACACCGCCTTCTAAATCGGATGTAAGAAGAATATCATTTCCTGCCTGAAATGCCATGATAGAAGGGTCTTGACCACCTGTATAGCTTGGTATTGCCTGCATCGCCAAATCATCTGTCATAATGACGCCTGTAAAACCTAATTCTTCTCTCAAAATTCTATGTACTTCCTTGGAGAGTGACGCCGGTGCGCCGGAATCCATACAATTTACAATATTGTGTGACACTAACACAGCAGGCGCTCCCGCTTTGATTCCTGCCAAAAATGGCAAGAAATCCGATGATTCAAAGGTGCTCATCGGTCGATTGTCATAAGCGATACCTGTATGAGTATCCTCATTATTGCCGTATCCCGGAAAATGCTTTAATGTACTTGATATTCCCTCTTCATTCATGGTTGTGACAACTGTACTGATATAATCCGCTGTACTCTCTGCATCTTGCCCAAAGGTGCGGTCATAAATAAAATCTGTTTCCTGAAAAGATACATCTGCTACCGGTGCTAAATTCAGATGAATACCCAAACTTAACAATAATTGAGACTTTTCCTTTGTATCTTCAATGATAGCGGACATTCCACCTTGTGCATATACTGTTTGCGGTGACTGAAATTTATGGTCGGCTATGAGAGGATTGGAACTGACTCTTACGACAGTCCCTCCTTCTTCATCCACTCCAAAAATCATGGGAACATTACTTGCATTTTGAAAGCTTTGTAAGCTCTCTTTCACTTGCTGCGCTGTTTTCCCATCAATATCACGTGCAAACAAAATATAGCCTGCCGGCTGTAATGTCTCAATTGCAGCAATGGCGCTGCTTTCTGTTTCAGGACAGCGCGATATAAATAATTGACCTATTTTTTGTTCTAATGTTAAAGTATCCAATATAGTTTGTGCTTCTGCCTTTGTTGCAGAAAAAACATCTTTTGAAATTGCTGAGTGCCCCTGTTGAGATTCCGTTTCTGATTCTGTTATAGATGAAGTATCATGATTCGATTGTACTTCACTGGCAGCGCTATTGACATTGGAAGAAACTATCTCCTGACTATTTGCACAACCGCTTAGTACAAGTACCAATGACATGAACATAACAAGGAGCATAAATGCGGACGTAGCCGATACATGCGTTTTTTGGATTCGTTTCATACCTTTTCTCCCCTCATACCATTCCTTTTACTAACAAACTTTCTATTTCAATATCGATCATCATATCGATAAATACAACATATGTAAAGAAAAATTAGAAATTTATTGATTACATTTTTGAAACCATACGCTGCAACATAAAAAACCATTTTTTATGAGTCATTTAAGAAAAATGTAGCAAGAAAATGAGACAATAAAGTATCTATTAATATGTTCATACAAATTTACTCTACAGAATGGTTTCTTGCTCTGTTGGATACTTTCTTAGTCCTATCCCTTCTATTACTTGATATATTTTGCTACTAAAATTTATCATTTACCAAAAAAAGCAGACACCTAGGTGTCTGCTTTTTTACAAGGCTGTACGCACACAGCTTTTCTTTACTGTCCGATTGCAAATGTTAATTCTGCTTTGCAAGCAATTTGTCCATTTACTTTAGCGACTGCAGCGCCAATGCCTACAGGTCCACGTACCTTAATCATTTCAATTTCCATTTCAAGCACATCGCCAGGCACAACCTGCTGCTTAAATCGAGCATTTTTAATACCGCCGAAAAATGCAATTTTGCCTTTGTTTTCTTCAACAGAAAGAATGGCAACTGCACCCACTTGAGCCATAGCCTCAATAATTAAAACACCCGGCATAACATGATGCTGTGGAAAATGTCCCATAAAGTGCATCTCATTTGCTGTTACACATTTGATACCTTTTGCTTTTACACCCGGCTCTAATTCTGTAATTTTATCTACCAATAAAAATGGATAACGGTGTGGAATAATTTCTTGTATTTGATTGCTGTTTAATTCCATGTTAATCTCCTTTATACTTCTTCAGAAGAATCGTTGCATTATGTCCGCCAAATCCCAGTGAATTGGACATTGCATATTCAATTTCTTTCTCACGGCCGACATTTGGAACAATATCCAAATCGCATTCAGGGTCAGGAACTTCATAATTTATGGTTGCGGGAATAAAACCTTCCTGCAAAGCTTTTGCTGTAATAATGGCTTCCACAGCGCCGCTGCCGCCTAACAGATGGCCTGTCATTGCTTTTGTCGAACTTACTGCCAATTGATATGCATGGTCGCCAAATGTAGTTTTGATGGCGAGTGTTTCTCCACGGTCATTTGGAGGTGTAGAGGTGCCGTGTGCATTGATATAACCAACTTGTTCAGGACTTACTCCTGCATCTTCCAAGGCACCTTTCATCGCCCGTGCACCACCGCTTCCGTCAGGTACCGGCAGTGTCATATGGAAAGCATCACAAGTTGCACCATATCCTACAACTTCTGCATAAATTTTGGCACCACGTGCTTTTGCATGCTCCAGTTCCTCTAAAATTAAAGCGCCGCTTCCTTCTCCCATGACAAATCCGGAACGTTCTTTATCAAACGGAATGGAAGCGCGTTTTGGATTATTACATTCAGTCAGCGCTTTCATTGAAGTAAATCCACCAATACCAAGTTCAGTAACAGAGGCTTCAGAACCGCCTGTGCACATAATTTCGGCATATCCGTCACGAATATGACGGAACGCATCACCAATGGCATTGGTTGCACTGGCACATGCCGTTACAACACTGGTACAAATGCCTTTTGCACCAAGTTCAATTGCAATACATCCTGCTCCCATATTTACAATTAACATGGGGACAAAGAACGGGGACACACGGTCATGGGATTTTTCCAAAGCACGGGTATGTTCGCGTTCCATAGTACCAATACCACCAACGCCTGAAGAATAAATAACGCCAAAACGTTCCGGATTGATTTTTTCAATATCCAGACCGGAATCTGCAAAAGCTTGTTTTGCGGATACAACAGCATATTGACAGTAAGTATCCATTTTCTTAGCGTCCCGTTTCTCAATATAGTCGTCCATATTAAAGTTTTTGATTTCAGCCGCAATTTTTACTTTATGATTGCTGGTATCAAAATTTTTAATAAAATCGATGCCACATTTGCCTGCCTTAACAGACTCCCATAACTCCTGCGGATTATTGCCGATTGGAGTTAAAGCACCAATTCCTGTTACCACTACGCGTCTTTTCATTCTATGCTCCTTTTCTCCGCCCTTTCAGCAGAAATAGATTGTCTAAAAATTGAATTACATTACCATACCGCCGTCAACATTAATTACTTGACCGGTAATATAACGGGAGGCATCGCTTGCCAAAAATGCAGCTAAGTTTGCAACATCCTCTGTTTCTCCCATAACACCCATTGGGATAACACGTGTTATTTCGGCTTTTACATCATCGGACAACACATCAGTCATGGCAGTTCTGATAAAACCGGGAGCAATTGCATTTACAGTTACACCGCGGTTTGCAAGTTCTTTTGCCATAGATTTGGTCATGCCAATCACACCTGCTTTACTTGCAGCATAATTTACTTGACCGGCATTGCCTGTTACACCAACAACAGATGCCATGTTGATGATTTTGCCGTATTTTTGTTTCATCATTGGGCGTGCTGCTTGTTTCATGCAGTTAAAGGTACCTTTTAGGTTTACCGCAATTACAGCATCAAATTCTTCTTCGCTCATGCGCATTAACAGATTATCTCTTGTAATACCTGCATTGTTTACCAAAATATCAACTCTGCCAAAGGTATCCACTGCTGTTTGGAACAATTTCTCGCAATCTGCCATTTTAGAAACGTCGCCTTCACTTAACGCTACTTTCGCTCCTAACTTTTCGCATTCCGCTTTTGTATCTTCTGCCTGAGTTTTATCGCCAATGTAGTTAATCACTAAATTTGCTCCCAGCGAAGCAAATTTTAAACAAATTTCTTTACCAATTCCGCGGCTTCCGCCGGTAACAATTGCAATTTTATCTTTTAAATGCATGTCTTTTACTCCTTTATACTTTCTAATGTTTTTGTTAAGGATGCAACATCCTCTACCTGATATATGGAAACGTCTTTTGAAATCTTTTTGATAAATCCGCTCAATACCTTACCGGGGCCTATTTCTAAAAATGTATCAATGCCCCGGTCAATCATATAGCGAATGCTATCTTCTAAATAGACTGAAGACATAATTTGCTTTGTTAATAAACCTGAAATGGTTTCATCCGGCTGAAGCTCTTTTGCAGTTGTATTGAAAACAACAGGTATGTTCATATTTCCAAAGGAAACTTGATTTAATTTTTCTGCCAACTTTTTGGAAGCAGGTTCAAGCAGAGACGTATGGAATGGACCGCTTACATTTAGTGGAACCACACGTTTTGCTTTCAACTCTAAAGCAACTTCGGCAGCTTTATCTACTGCGGCAACTTCGCCGCCAATGACGATTTGTCCCGGACAATTATAGTTTGCAGCTTGTACCAAGCCTACTTTGGAACCTTCCGATACTGCCTGCTCCACCAATGCTCTGTCAAGACCCAATACAGCAACCATTTTACTGTCAATTCCCTGCACTGCTTCTTCCATAACCTGTCCACGGTAACGCACCAAATCCAGTGCGGTTGCTTGGTCAAATACTCCTGCCGCATAAAGAGCCGAATACTCACCTAAACTTAAACCTGCTGCCATTTGTGGAACGATTCCTTGCTCTTTCAGCACCTCAGTAATTGCAATCGCAGTTGCTACCATGCAAGGCTGTGTATACTGTGTTTGAGATAATGTTTCCAGTGGACCTTCAAAACAAAGTTTTTTTACATCAAAATCCAACTGGATACTGTCAAACACTTGTTTTGCAACAGGATATGTTTCATATAATTCCTGTCCCATACCTACCGCTTGACTGCCTTGACCGGCATATACAAATGCAAGTTTCATTTTATTCACCATACCTTTTCTAAGAAAAAATCAATCATTCACCGCTTTGATATTCCGTCATAATTTCATCTATAATGTCCTTTACGTGAACAATCTCTTTCATGCGGTAACCGTTGCTGCCACAGAAAAACAATCCATCTTCCCAATTGCCTTTTGCCGCTTCTGTCAGCGCTGTGGTAATACAGAAGGCTGCCACTTTCGGGTCACAAGGCCGCAGACATACCAAACAACGGGTAATTTTTTCTTTCTCTCCTCGCAGTAAGCGTTCCACAAACGGAGAACGCAGTGCTCTGCCCGGCATTCCTACCGTACTTTTGATTAAAACAATATCTTCCGGCTTTACATTGAGATAACGCTCTTTATATGCAAGGCTTGCGTCACATTCGTGTGTTGCAATAAAGCGTGTTGCAATCTGTGCGCCTGCTGCGCCCATATCAGTAAATTTCTTTACGTCATATCCTGTGTACACACCGCCTGCTACAAACACAGGAATCTTCACGTTATATTTTTCCTCAAATGTTTTGACCACGGTCTGTACATCTTGAAAAATTTCTTCTAATGTTTGTTCTCGATTTTCGGATAGTTCCTCCATAGGAAATCCAAGATGTCCGCCTGCTTGACTGCCCTCTACTACGATAAAATCAGGCAGACGATCATGCTTTTTTTTCCACGACTGACAAATAACCCTTGCGGATTTACCAGAAGAAACAATCGGCGCAATGGCAATATCCGCATCGCCTACAATGGCAGGCAATTCCAACGGAATACCCGCTCCGGAAATAATAGCATCAGCACCACCTTCAATGGCTGCTTTTACCATTTGGTCATAATAACGCAATGCTACCATTACATTAATTCCGACCATACCATTACCGCCTGCAATTTCTTTGGCTTTATGGATTTCATTTTTGATTTCTGTCAAATTATCTTCCAAAAAGTTCTGCCAGAAATCATCACAGCGATATCCTGTATGAGCAGTTGAAATAACACCCATACCGCCGCATTTTGCAACATGCCCCGCTAAATTTCCTAAGGAAACGCCAACACCCATTCCACCTTGAATAATCGGCACTTGTAATGTTTTATTCCTAAGTTTTATTGTCTGCATATTTTAAACTTCCTTTTCTAATGCTAAATATGCCTCTTTGTAGTCTTCAAACAAACCATCAATAATCTCTTTTAGAGGTTTGATTTCATTACATAAGCCGGCAACTTGACCGGCCATTAAAGAACCGTTTTGTACATCACCGTCAATGACGGCTTTTCTCAAAGAGCCAAGGGTATATAGTTCCAGTTCCTGAGCACTGGCACCTTCTTTTTCCCGTTTGATATATTCACGGGCCATTTTATTTCTTAAAATACGAACAGGAGTACCGCCAATTCTCCCTGTAACAATGGTATCGGTGTCACCTGCTTTACAAATTGCTTCTTTATAATTTTGATGGATTGGGCATTCTTCAGAAACCAGCAAACATGTACCTACCTGTACACCGCTTGCTCCCAAAGCAAATGCTGCCAATACCTGACGTCCTGTTGCAATGCCTCCTGCTGCAACTACAGGCACGCTCACAGCATCTACTACTTGAGGAACTAAGGAAAATGTAGTTAATTCGCCAATATGACCACCTGCTTCGGTACCTTCTACGATAATAGCGTCTGCACCGCTGCGTTCCAAACGTTTTGCCAAAGCAACGGTTGCGGCAACAGGAAGCACTTTTAAACCCGCTTCTTTCCACGCTACCATATATTTACCCGGATTACCTGCACCTGTTGTAACTACCTTGATATTTTCATCAATTACCATTTGTGCAATGGCATCTACATCCGGATTCATCAACATGATATTGACACCGAATGGCTTATCTGTCAGCTCTCTGCATTTGTGAATGTGCTCACGCAGTGTTTCCGCATTCATGCTTCCGGCAGCAATCAAACCCAAGCCGCCTGCATTGGATACCGCTGCTGCGAATTCGCCTGTTGCTATATTGGCCATACCACCCTGTATTAAGGGATATTTTGTACCTAAAAGGTCTGCTAATTTCATTGATACCTCCACTAATCTGCTCCTACATAAAACTTCTATTGATATTTTACATTACCATTCTAAATAAATGGTACCCCAAGTGAGACCCGCTCCAAAGCCCACCAGTAATAATTTCATACCTTTTTTCAGGAGTCCTTTTTGATTCATTTCGTCCAGCATAATCGGAATGCTTGCAGCCGAAGTATTTCCGTATTCTTCGATATTGGAATAAAGTTGTTCCTCTTTGATTTTTAAACGTTTGCTGATAGAGGAAATAATACGGGCATTGGCCTGATGAAACAAAATGTAGTCCATTTGGTCTATTGTATCATCCAAGTCAGATAACACTTGTTTGATGGACTGCACCGGAGATTCCACCGCAAATTTGAACACTTCCTGTCCATTCATTTTACAATAGGAAGGTTCTTGATGGTCGGCAAACGGCACTCCAGGAATATGGATATGTACAGCTTCCACATCGCCTCTTGAAGAAATTACTTCATAAAATCGGGCATTGGGATTATGCTTTGCCACAACTGCACCCGCACCGTCTCCAAACAAAATACATGTGGAGCGGTCTGTATAATCCAGCATTTTAGAGAAAACTTCCGCACCGATTACCAATGCAAGTTTGTCAGGACGTGTTGCCAGCATTGCATTTGCAATGGAAAGTGCATATACAAATCCTGTGCAGGCAGCATTCATATCAAATGCCATCACTTGTTCGCTTAAACCTAACTGTTTTTGCAGCATACATGCAACAGACGGCATAATATGGTCCGCACTGCAAGTTGCTACAATAATAAAGCCAATATCCTCTTTGGACACACCACTGTTTTCAAGTGCCTTTTTTGCTGCTTGATATGCCAATTCAGATGTATTTTCTGTCTGGCTGATATGGCGTTTTTTAATGCCGGTTCTGGGATAAATCCATTCATCACTTGTATCTACCATAGTAGATAAATCGTCATTACTTAATGTGTGGCTTGGTGCATAACACCCTGTTCCTAAAATATCAATTCCGCTCATACAATCTCCTTGCTTATTTTATGATCAAATACCGCTGCAATCACCAATACTGCGGAATTTTTTATAGCGTTGATCCAGCAATGCACGTTCGCTTAATTTGCAAAGTGCTGTTAATTCGTTGCTTAACAAATCTCTTAATTGTGCGTAAATGACTTCGGCATGTTCATTTAAATTGCCCATAGGTTCTTTTACAATCACATCTACAATATTAAACGCATATAAATCCTGTGCGGTCAACTTCATAATCTCGCTGGCTTCCTGTGCTCTTGTACCATCTTTCCATAAAATAGTAGCAAAGCCCTCCGGAGATAAAATGGAGTACACGGCATTTTCCAACATCCAAATACGGTTTGCTACGGACAATGCCAAGGCTCCTCCACTGCCGCCTTCACCAATTACAATACTGATAACCGGCACAGTTAAGTTGCACATTTCCATTAAATTGCGTGCGATTGCCTCTCCTTGACCATGTTCTTCCGCCTCAATTCCCGGATATGCACCTGCCGTATCAATAAACGTAATAATAGGTCGTTTAAATTTTTCAGCCTGTTTCATCAAGCGCAATGCTTTGCGATATCCTTCCGGATTTGGCATCCCAAAGTTACAAAGCAGATTTTCTTCTAAGTTCTTGCCCTTTTGGTGACCAATTACAGTAACAGGCATATCGTGGAACATGGCAATACCGCCAATAATAGAATGGTCATCACGATAAAGACGGTCACCACGCTGTTCAAAAAAATTATCAAACAGATTTTCAATATAATCACGCACATTGGGACGTGTTGGTTTGCGCGCCAAATATACTTTATCGTAACTGGATAAATTGGCATAAGCCTTTGTCATAATTTTATGTCTTGCCTTTTCCAGTTCATCCTTAATGGTTTCAAAATCTACGTCAGGCGTATCTTTCTGTTCCAACTGACGAATCTCTTCATCAATTTTTCTGATTTGTGCCTCTGCTTCTTGAATAGACATTATAGCGTTGCCTCCCTTGCATGAAGTTTTAATAACAACGCAATGGTAGCACGCATTTTTTTACGTTCCACCACTTGGTCAAGAAATCCTTGCTGTTGTAAAAATTCAGAACGCTGAAAGCCTTCCGGCAATTTTTGTTTAATGGTTTGCTCAATTACCCTAGGTCCGGCAAAACCAATCAATGCTTTTGGTTCGGCCAACATGATATCTCCTAAAGAAGCAAAGCTTGCAGTTACACCACCTGTGGTAGGATGTGTGAAATAAGATATATATAATAACCCTGCTGCATTGTGCTTTGCCAGTGCATTACTTGTTTTCGCCATCTGCATTAAAGAAACAATACCTTCCTGCATTCTGGCACCACCGGAAGCGCTGAAGATAAGTAACGGCAAGCGACGTTTGGTTGCATACTCAATTGCACGGGTAATTTTTTCACCCACAACGCTGCCCATACTTCCCATTAAAAAACGACTGTCCATAACACCAATTACCACACGGTAGCCGCCTACTTTTGCAACTCCCGTCACAACTGCATCATTCAAGCCTGTCGTTTTTTCCAAATGACTCAACTTTTGAGTATAATTAGGAAACCCTAATACATTTTGCGTTTTCAGTCTGGGGGTGATTTCTCGAAAACTGTCTTTATCCACCAACATTTGAATGCGGTCTGTTGCAGTGATTTTAAAATGGTGTCCACAGCCTGGACAAACATAAAAGTTTTTCTGCACATCTTCACTCAAAAATCCTTGCTCACATTCCGGACATTTGGTATACAACCCTTCCGGAATATTGGAAGTATTATTAGTAGCCTTTTTTTCTTCTTTGGGCTTGCGGAGCAAATTTTTAATGATATTTAATTTCTCTTTGCGCTCTTTAAACAGTTCTTCCATTTATTTCACCAATTTCTCTAGGTTTTTCTCAATAAAGCTGGTATCAAAATCACCTTTGGCAAACGCCTCGCTCTGCAAAATCATATAATGCAAGTCTATATTGGTATCCACTCCCTGCACAATCATTTCTTCCAAAGCACGGCACATACGGTGAATGGCTTCATCTCTTGTATTTCCATGTACAATCAGTTTTGCAATCATGGAATCATATGTAGGTGGAATTTTATATCCTTGATATAAAGCGGAATCTACACGTACGCCAAAACCGCCGGGCAAATTAATGCCATATACTTCACCCGGACATGGACGGAATCCTTCTTTGGGATTTTCCGCATTAATTCGGCATTCAATGGAGTGTCCGTTTAGTTTCACATCTTCCTGTCGGAAAGAAAGCGGATCATTTGCTGCAATCAAAATTTGCTCGCGAACCAAATCAATTCCGGTAATCATTTCTGTAATGGGATGCTCTACCTGAATTCGAGTATTCATCTCAATAAAGTAATAATTTCCTTCTTTATCCAATACATACTCAATGGTACCTGCATTACGGTAACCCGCAGCCTTTGCCGCTTGTACCGCATGCTGTCCCATACGTTCACGCAGCTCCGGAGTTAACGCTGTGGAAGGTGCCTCTTCAATCAACTTCTGATTACGACGCTGAATAGAACAGTCACGTTCTCCCAAATGTACCACATTCCCAAAGTTATCAGCCATAATTTGAAATTCAATATGTTTTGGATTGAGTACCAATTTTTCTAAATATACATCATCATCATTAAAGCAAGCTTTTGCTTCTGACTTTGCCGCTGTAAATGCCTCGTCAAATTCTTCAGGTGTGAAGGCTTTTCGCATACCTCGGCCTCCGCCACCTGCAGAAGCCTTTATCAATACAGGAAATCCAATTTCCTGTGCAGCCTTTCTGGCTTCTTCCAATGTGGCCACACTGCCGTTGGAACCGGGAACTACAGGTACGCCCGCTTCCATCATCAAAGCACGGGCAGCTGACTTATTGCCCATTTTGTCAATGACATCTCCGTCCGGACCAATAAACGTAATTCCACAGGTTTTTACCAAACGAGCAAATGTTGCATTTTCCGACAGAAAACCAAAGCCGGGATGAATTGCGTCTACGCCCAGAGCAGTTGCTGCGGAAAGTATATTTTTCATATTTAAATAACTTTCGGCAGATTTGGCAGGCCCGATACAAACAGCCTCATCGGCCAATTGTACATGCAGCGCATTGCGGTCTGCTTCGGAGTATACCGCAACCGTTTCAATTCCCAATTCTTTACAAGCACGAATAATACGTACTGCAATTTCTCCGCGGTTTGCAATTAATATTTTTTGAAACATGAATTGTCCACCTTAATCCTTTGTTAGCATTCTTTAATCAGCATAATTGTTTGGTCATATTCTACCAAACCTTCATTTTTTGCAAGAATTTCAATAATTTGGCCGGAAACAGGCGCTTTAATTTCATTCATCATTTTCATTGCTTCAATAATACACAATGTTTGACCTTTTTGAACCCTATCTCCTACTTGTACATAAGCCGGCGCATCGGGTGCACTGGCGCTGTAAAAAACACCAACAACAGGAGATTTCACAGGTGTACCCTCCTGTTGTTCGCAAGCAGAAGCCTCAGGTACCGCTGCAGGGGCAGCTGTCGGCGCTGCGGCAACGGGAGTTGGCATAACAGCAGAAGGTGCTGCTACAATTTGCTGAATCGGCTCTTCTTTTTCCAATTTCAGTTTTACGTCATCCATTTCTAAAGAAAGTTTATAAATATCTGAATCATTGAATTCCTTCATTAGGTCTTTGATATCTTGCAAATTCATAAATTACATACTCCTTCAATCTCAAAACAATTTAATTCCGCTATACAAAAATAAAATTATCAACATAGTTATACAACATATATTATAAAGGATTTGCCATATAAAGTAAACACTTATCCTCTGCAAAATGCAAGTCAAATTGTAAACATTCTATAAAATAATATGCCTTAATTTGATAATATACGTAATTGATACCCCTTTTTTCTTAAGAAGCGACACCATTGGATATGGTTAGACTTTATGATTTTGAAATAAAAACCAATTTTGTGCTATTTGATACGTAATATGAATAACAAGTACATGTGGTTCTAATATATATTACGAATAGAACCATTTTACCGTATTTTCACTTTATAAGTGTGTACAAACTTTTAAGTCGTAACAGTCATATATCATTATGCTCTCTGGTTACAATAAAAAATATGAATCCATCCTGAGTTATCTCCCTTTCGTAACCTTTTTGGTACCATGTGCATATCTTATAGGTAGAATCATATTCAATGATTCTGTACAAGCTGCCATAACAGTCCAACTTGTACCACAGGTTTCCTCCTTTTATCATATAACCAATGTAAATCGCATAATTTGAAGTGAACAGTTTGTTTGAAATGGTGATTTACAAAACAGAAAATCGTCTGCAAAAAAGACGATTTTTCTGCTTTTTTCTCTTTAAATTCTGATACTTTTCTCTTGACCTTCATGAAACATTCACATTACAGGCCTATACTAAAAATGTACTCAACAGCAGTACTTTTTCATACTTCTTTTCATTCCTTTAAATGCCAATATCTATCATTACATATTTGATAATATGGTATTGGCACTCTTTGTATATGACACCTCAATATTTCGAGGGTTCATATAAATTATTTCTTTTTCATATTTTTCTCCTTTGCCGCGCCACTCCCTATTGGCGCGGCGCTCCTTTTTTACCGCAAATTTCTGTGCACCAAAACAATACGAATGCATAATATAGAAAAGAGGACAAGAACGGGATTGTCCTCTGAATGTGAAAGTTGCCTGCCGGCAGAGCAATTGGCAAGTAAACTTTTATGTACGGATTGCATTTTTGCAGGTATGTCTTTGCCAATATCGCTCCTTAAAATCAACTCAACCTCATAAAATCAAAAAGCCGTCCAAACGGACGGCTTTTTGATTGAAACCATTATTTTATTTCTTCATTTTCTTTTGTTTTGCTATCTTCCGATGATTCTGTAGGATTCGTTGTTTGCTGCGGACTGTTTGTATTATTATTCTTGAACTGTTTAAAAATTTGATTTGCATATACACTTGCACCGCCTACCAACACACCTTGTGTCAGTGCTGTAAAGATAGCCATTGCAATGGCTTGAGGGCTACCCAAAGCAGTAGTAGCCAATACATAAATCACTGACAGCAAAATACCAATTGCACCCACTACCAACGGAATCAGTTTATCTGCAATCAAGGCTGTTTTCTTTACTGCCATACCAATCACATACAAAACCGGGATTAAAATGAGCAGTTCCGGTTTGATATATTCTGTAAAATCCATATCAAGTCTCTCCTTTACTTCAATATTTGAGTTAAAACAGCAGCTACAATGCCTGATGCCAAAGCGCCCAATGCTGCCGCAATTAATTTATCCCACCACTGTGCCGGTCGAGCTGTTACCTTCTCTACTTCCTGCTTGATTTCTTCTACGTCTTCTTTGATATTATCTACTTTACTGTCTACCTTAGCAATGGCAAGGGTCAAGGTTCGCAGGTCTTTTACTTCACGCTCCAATGCATCAATTCGTTTATGTGCTGATGCTGCAGCGTCCAATGCCTTACCAAGTGTTACATCGTTGTCTCCCATCATGCATTGCTCCGTTATGGCAACTGTAATACTTGACCCGGATATATGGTATCATCGGATAAACGATTGAGCGCTTTAATCTCTTGATATCTTGTGCCATCACCTAATTGTGACTGTGCAATTCCCCAGAGACTATCGCCTGCTTGTACATAATATGTATGAGACGAAGTATTTTGTGACACAATCAAAACTTGCCCTACATGGATAATGTTAGGGTCAGAAATACCATTTAAAGCAGCCAGTTCCTGATAGGTAGTACCGTACTTTGAAGCGATTCCGCTTAACGTATCCCCTGCTTGTACTGTGTAGGTGTTTTCACCTTGTGGTGTACTAGCCGCATCGCCTTTAAGCTTAATAATTTGGCCTACATGAATGACGTTGGGGTCTGCAATACCGTTGATTGCTGCCAACTCTTGATACGTAGTTCCAAATTTTTCAGCAATACCGCTTAATGTATCCCCTGCCATAACTGTATATGTGCCGTAACTTGGTTCCGGCTGTGGTGCAGGCGTGGTGGTTGCACCATTTGTGTAGTCTTTATAGCACCAGTTCATGTCTACGGTATTGGCTGTAATACCATCTACTACGCCTTTTGATGTATACTGCCACATAGTATATGCACCTTTGTAGTCGCATTGTGTGTTATATTGTGCCAACCATACGTCAATACCTGCCGCATCAATACGAGCCATATCAATATAATTGGTTGCCCAGTTTAGATTGGTATACAGCATAGGTTGATAGCCCGCTGCACGAATCTTATTGCAAAAAGCGATTGCCATATCGGTACATATTGTCTTTCCCAATGCTGCCTGTCTGTTTTCTTCCATATCAAAGGCTACAGGATATTGCGGATTACTTCCTGCGACAAGTTCAAGGCAAAAATCTGCTTCCTGCTCCGCACCTGCTACATCCACAGCATAGGAATAGTGATAGAATCCGTAAGGCATGCCAACGTTTTGGCAACCCGATAGATTATTATAAAACCACTTATCAATTTGGTTCGGGTCTTTGACACCATAGCCTGTGCGTATCATAGCACCCACCACACCTGCATTTTTTACTTTTTCCCAGTTAATGTTTCCTTGATGTTCACTTACATCGATTACTGATAATTGCATATCAAATATCTCTTTCCTTTCCTATCAAACTCTTTTTATTGATTCCACCTTTGTGGTTCTCTTTTTTTGGGAAGATAAGGTGTACCTTCATGCCGATAGCATTCCGAAGGAGGAATTTTTCTCATATTACCCGTGTCAATCAAGTAGTGACAACAACAATCGTCCATATATTTATTCTGAGATAAACTCCTATAATAATAACAGCCGATACATTTCATGACGAAGCACACTCCTTTTGCTGCAACAATGCATTCAAAATAGTTTGATACATCTCTAATTTTTGTATTGCATATAATGCTCCGCAGCTTCCTTCGCGGCAAGATTTTACCAAAGCGGACCATTTTTCAATTTTTTGTTTTGTATGTGTAATTGCATTTTCCTGTGTTGCCATCAACTGTTTATCATCCCTCCTCTAAATAGAACATCTCATCTTGCTCCAGCCAATCTCCGCTAAAATACCAAGATACCAACATGTCCAAAAATTCTTCTGTCTCTTCCGTGATACGGGTAATTTGAATACCGCAATGCTGCATTGCATAACACGGTGCATCCGATTCTTTTACTGCTCGTCCTTTATTTTTACCAATACCTATAAATACGATTATGCATTCGCCTCTTTCAATTGATAAAAACGGATACCGCAGAATTCAAAAGAAGTTTCAAACGGATATTCTTCATTTCCCGACCAATTTGTTTTGGGAGATTTTCCTGCTGCAAACGCCAGCTGCTCAATTCCTTTGTACACTTGAACACCACCAAATAACTGGTTACATAATTCTACAGTTCCGTTTCCGCTAACCAAACTTTTCATCTGATAGTAAACGTCAACTGCATGATACAGAAAATCTCGATTTGCTTGGTGTGTCTGATTAGAAAATAATGGATGCTGTTCTATTTTCATAAAATAACCTCACTTTCTTTTTGTTATCTATAATCAAACCTATTTGATAAACCAATAAATCGCCAAACTTGCCGCCATAAAACAACTGAAAATAATAAGCTGTAACACCATTTGCATATAACTGATATTACCTAAAAAATCAGAACCCGTAGTGCCAATCAGTCCAATGACTGCAATTGCAGCCAGCAATCCGGAAACATATTTTAATATAATGCGTATTTTTTCTTGAAAACGCATGCGAATTCCTCCTTTTTTAGGTTGTACCACTTTGAAATCCAAAGTCCGATTAATGGGACAAACTATTTGTTATACTATGACTCGTAACATCATATGAATGGTACATCTTTGCTGCAAGCTGTGTGTTTTGTCAAAACAGTTTGTACATATCGCCACTGTTTTTCTATCTGTCGTATTATCTGCAGGGATTCTTTTGGTTTTGTGTTCTGATTTTGGATTGTAAAATGAATGTTGTTTTACAATTCCAAGTTTTTTATGGCTTGTTCAGTGAATTAAATTCACATTTAATGACATCAACATAAATCAGCGGCATAAATTGCATTTGAATTTCTATTTTTCCTATTGTTGACATTTACATAATTCTGCAATATACTTAGGGTGCAAGTAAAAGTGTTATACAGAACTCTGTCAACCCTTCTTTATTATATATCAGAGTTCTGTAATAGTCAATGATATTTGTAATAAAATTTCAGTTTTCTGTAATTTTTATTCATAATATCTAAAGGAGAAACAGAATATGGCAGATATGTATAGCAAGATTGAACAACTATGTAAAGAAAATAACACAAATATCACTGCAATGTGCCGTCTATTGGATATTAGCCGAAGCACCCTGTCCGAATTAAAAGCAGGGCGTACAAAAACGTTGTCTGCTGAATACACAACAAAAATCGCTTCTTATTTTCATGTAAGCGTTGATTATCTACTTGGAAAATCACAGCAAAGAAACACTCCGGCTGTATCAGCTCAAGAGCTGTCATTTGATGACTTTACCTATGCAATGTACGACGAAGGAAAAAAATTAAGTGAAGAGAACAAAGCTAAGCTGCTGGAAATGGCTAAGTTTTTTGTACAGCAGCAGGAAAAGGAAGAGAAAAGAAAGTGAAATAAAATATGAAAACGTTGTTTAAAATTTATGAGGAGCTATACAAGGCAGGTGTAAAAGTATATAGTTATAATTTATGTGACACACCTGCTGTTACCATTGAAGCAAACAAGCAATATGCTATATTTTTTAACCCGAATGCTATCCACTCGTTAGCAGACGAAACTTGTATTGCAGCTCATGAAGCTGGACATATCATGACCGGCACAACTCACAAAGTAAACAGTCCCTGTGAGATTGTCGCACGGCATGAAGAAAAAGCCAGTCGCTGGGCAATACAACATGTTGTACCTCACGAAGAATATATACACGCACTGCATAACGGAATTTGCGAAGTGTGGGATTTGGCAGAATACTTTTGTGTAACAGAATCTTTTATGAGAAAAGCGATACACTATTATCAAATGTTGGAACAAAATGAATCATAATAAAAAGAGATAACGGATAAAATCCGTTATCTCTTTTTTATCTAAAAAATTTTCATACTTACAAATCTAATAATTCAGTAACATTATTTTGTTAATGAAAATATTTGAGATTCTTCCTAATGCATCATAAAAGTACAGATTTTTCATAACACGATAATTAATATTGAGATATTCAGCATATCAACGTATACTAAAATAAAAACAGTAATGGAGGAACGTCATATGCTCGCATATACTTATATGGAAAAAGGAGTATTTGAACTAAAAGAAAAATCAAAACCAATGTTAAAAGAAGGACAAGATGCCATTGTAAAAGTAACCCTTGCAAGTATTTGCGCCAGTGATTTGCATATAAAATACGGCAGTGTTCCAAAAGCAGTCCCCGGCATTACAGTGGGACATGAAATGGTGGGTGTTGTTGAGAGTATTGGAACAGAAGTTACTGCAGTAAAACCGGGTGACCGTGTTACGGTAAATGTAGAAACATTTTGCGGACATTGTTTTTTTTGCAGGCATGGCTATGTCAACAATTGCATCGATTCACAGGGAGGTTGGTCTCTTGGCTGCCGTATCGATGGCGGACAAGCAGAATACGTGCGGGTTCCCTATGCAAATCAGGGATTAACCGTCATACCCGATAATGTTTCGGACGAACAAGCATTATTTGTGGGAGATATTTTAGCAACCGGATTTTGGTCCGTGCGTATTGCAGACATCACACCGGGAGACACCATATTGGTTTTTGGTGCCGGACCAACCGGCATATGTACCATGCTTTGCGCACTTTTAAAATCTCCACGAAACATCATTTTATGCGAAAAAGATTCTCAACGTTTACAGTTTGTCCAAAAAAATTGGCCAAATATTCTTACCGTATCTCCCGAGCATGTACTGGAATTTACCCGTAGGAACAGTGAACATGGAGGCGCGGACCGTGTATTTGAAGCAGCAGGTGCAGATGAAACGTTTCAGCTTGCTTGGCAATGCGCTCGTCCCAACGCAATTGTTACCATCCCTGCTCTTTATCATCATCCTCAAATTCTGCCGCTTCCTGATATGTATGGTAAAAATTTAACATTTCAAACAGGAGGCGTGGACGGATGTGACAGTTTTGAATTATTGCAACTCATTTCAGAAGGTAAGCTGGATACAACCAAATTAATCACCCATACATTTCCTTTAAACGAGATTGATACTGCATATAAAATGTTTGAAAACAAAACAGACGGTGTATTTAAAATTGCGATTAAACCTTAAAATAAATGCAGTATCTGATAAAATGAAAAATCTTTCACGTACTTTTTACGTGAAAGATTTTATATGACATAAGCGATAGGATAAAAATTTTTCTATGAGTGTGTAGGAACCTCAAATGATGCACCCGTATAAATCCATTCTACACAAACGGTAGTTCTGGCACCACCTTGAGAAATAAACGTGCGTATTTCACACATAGACCATAGTTTTGTTGTTGGATTTTGCTGCCTGATTCTAATCCAATTTATTTCTTGAGACTGACTGTATACCAGGTCATCTATAACCAGTTTAGCAGCAACTGTAGTATTATTGAATGTTTGAGACTCTACACTTGCCCCGTCATATATACTGGTACGGCGAATATCTGCTAATACAGGTGTAGTAGCTACTTTAGGCTGAACAGACATTCTTACAGATGTGGTTGAAGTATTTGCTACAGTGAAAGTGAGATTATCCAAAGGAATATCTATATAGCTGTTTAATGTTGCTAAGTTTGCATTATAATATGCAACATTTGATTTTAAATTTGGACTTGTAATTTCTTGAGTATCTGTTTTAAAACTTACTTTATAACTGGTAGGCGTGTCTTCTGCTACCGCAATGTTAGGTGTTTGACCCGTAACACCTTGGATACCTTGTGCACCTGTGGCTCCTGCCGCACCTGTTTCACCTTTTGCACCTTGTGCACCCGTAGGTCCTGTTGCTCCCGCTTCACCTTTTGCACCTTGTGCACCCGTAGGTCCTGTCGCACCTGTTTCACCTTTTGCACCTTGTGCACCCGTAGGTCCTGTTGCTCCCGTTTCACCTTTTGCACCTTGTACACCTGTAGGTCCTGTCGCACCTGCTTCACCTTTTGCACCTTGTGCACCTGTAGGTCCTATCGCTCCCGTTTCACCTTGTGCGCCTGTGGCTCCTGTCGCACCTACAGGCACTACAAAATCTAAACTAACTCCTGTATCAGTATTATTTGCAATTACTTGTGCTGTTCTGCCGGAACTTACAGTACCAACTTCTACCGTTGGTGTTGCTCCTGTAGAACCCGTGTTGCCTTGAGGTCCCTGTTCTCCCATCGGCCCCGGACAACCTCTTTCACCTTGCGGACCTTGAGGGCCGGTTACACCTTGTGGACCTTGTTCTCCCATTGGTCCCTGTGCACCAACGGGACCACGTTCCCCTGCATCACCTTTATCGCCTTTTGGACCTATTGGTCCCATTTCACCGGGATCGCCTTTTGGACCTACCGGACCACGATCTCCCTGAGGGCCCATCGGGCCTTGATTTCCTTGAATACCCTGTGGACCTACCATTCCAGGATCTCCCTTAGGACCTGCATCTCCGCGTACACCTTGCGGACCACGCGGTCCCATCGGGCCTGCCATTCCGCGTGGTCCGACCGGACCGGGACAGCCTTGGTCACCCTTTTCTCCTTTCGGACCCTGTGGACCACGTTCTCCCTTGGGACCTTGTGGTCCGGGTATTACAACAGAGTTGTCCTCACTTGGTGTACAAGAACACGGATAATTACGATTTGTACAATTATAATAATTCATGACTCGGATACTCCTTTGATAAAACATAGTTAAAGTTGTCCCTCTTTATCATATTCAAAGGATACCCTATATGTTATTATGAAAATGGCTTTTGTAATTTACTTATCTCAAATATTACCTATTCTATATATTATGGATGAATTTTTAATTCGTTCAGCCATTTTGCAGTATCCGCAGTAAAATGATTGATAATTTCACTATGTCCAATATCCATATCGGAAATTGTCTCCATATCCTTATCGCTTAATTCAAAATCCCAGATATTAAAGTTTTCTTGTATGCGTTCTTTATGAACAGATTTTGGAATAACTACTACACCTCTTTGTACGTTCCATCTCAAAGCAACTTGGGCAACACTTTTACCGTATTTAGCTGCTATTTCTGCGAGAATTGGATTTTGGAAAAAATTATTTTTTCCCTCTGCAAAAGGTCCCCAAGCTTCGGGCTGAACACCATATTCTTTCATCACCTTTAAAGCATCTTTCTGCTGAAAAAACGGATGACATTCTACCTGATTGACCGCCGGAATAATTTCAGCATTCACACACAAGTCTACCAAACGATCCGGATAAAAATTGCTTACCCCTATCGCACGAATTCTGCCTTCTTTATATAATTCCTCCATAGCTCTCCATGCACCATAATAGTCATGAAATGGCTGATGAATCAAATATAAGTCCACATAATCCAGTCCCAGGTTTTTTATAGAGGTATCAAAGGCTTTCAGCGTGCTGTCATATCCCGCGTCCTGTACCCACAGTTTGGTAGTGATGAACAGCTCTTTGCGCGCAATCCCGGATTGCCCCACAGCGGCGCCTACCGCTCGTTCATTTCCATAGACAGCTGCTGTATCAATCAAACGATAGCCGCAGGCCAGAGCATCGCCCACACACTGCTCACATTGTGCAGGGTCTGTAATTTGCAGGGTGCCATACCCGATCATCGGCATTTTCGCCCCATTATAGAGAGTAACACTACGCATAAGATTCACCTTTCCACACGGAAGGCCGACAGGCATAAACACCTGTCGGCTTTCCGTGTTTTTGAAGCGAAAAAGTTTTCCTTGCTGCTCTCCTTAATAGACCAACGCCGTAAAGGAGAAGGTGACCAGCTTCCATTCTTCCGCCGTTTTGTTATAGACTTCCGTTACCATAAAGTGGTGAGTGGTCTCCTGACCGTTTAAAAGCAGGGTATAATCGCAGTCGGTGAGCACCACGCCGGTAGAACCGAAAACATCCACTGTTTTGTTGTGGAAGGTGATGTCCGTTGGCTGAAAGGCCCCGCTGGTGTAAAACTCGATTTCCTTATCCAGCTTGCAGGTGACGCCGATGTGGACAAAATTGCAGTGGGGGTCGGCATACTTCAACATTACCGCCTCGTCCGCGTGCTCCATGGCGTCCCAGAACTGTTTGGAAATTTCCAAAAGTTTTTCATCCATCAGTCACATCCTCCCATTACGCATGAATCTTCATGCTATGCAGCATCTTGACAAAACCGGGGTCGCTGTGATCTACAATCTCGCTGTGGCCGATATCCAGCTTGGCGATCTCTTCCATATCCTCGTCACTGAGCTGAAAATCCCAGATATCTATATTCTGCTCCATGCGCTCCTTATGGACGGACTTGGGGATCACCACAACGCCCCGCTGCACATTCCAACGCAGAGCCACCTGGGCGGCGCTTTTGCCGTACTTCTGGCCGATCTCCGTCATCACCGGATGGGTAAAGATGCCGTGCTTGCCCTCGGCAAATGGTCCCCAGGCTTCCGGCACCACACCGTATTCCTTCATCAGGATTAGGGCGTCTTCCTGCTGGAAGAAGGGGTGCAGTTCCACCTGGTTGACGGCGGGGATCACGTCTACTGTTTCGCACAGGTCGGCCAGCCGGTTGGGGTAGAAATTGCACACGCCGATAGCCTTCAGCTTACCTTCCTTGTAAGCTTCCTCCATGGCCCGGTATGCGCCGACGTAGTCACCCATGGGCTGATGGATGAGGTATAGATCAATATAGTTCACCCCCAAGTTATTCAGCGAGGTCTCGATGGCTTTCTTGGCTCCCTCATAGCTGGCGTCCTGCACCCACAGCTTGGTGGTGATAAAGAGCTCTTCACGGGGCACGCCGCACTTTTTGATGGCGGTTCCCACAGCCTGCTCGTTCATGTATGCAGCCGCTGTATCGATTAGACGGTAGCCAGTGGCGATGGCGTCCAACACGGCCTGCTCGCACTGGGACGGATCGGGTACCTGAAACACCCCGAAACCCTCTAAGGGCATTTTAACCCCATTGTTTAAAGTGACAAAATCCATGATAACTCTTCCTTTCTGCATGTTTTGATGATTTATTGTAAACGGATTCAGTCAAAAGCCTTTCCGTTAACTCAGCGAAAACACCTGTTCCAACCACTGGGCATAATCCTCCACCCAGCCACCGTCGCCGCCAAAACCGTGTGGCCAATCCTGTAAAACGATACGCTTAGTGGCAACGCCCACATCCTGCATCAAGTCGTACTGGGCCTCAAACTGGCTATAGAAGGGATCCTCTGTCCCGTAGCAGTAAAAGGTAGGTGGGAGATCTCCTGCCCGCAGCGCTTCCTCATCCATAGAGGCCACACTGAGCCGCCCATAAAAGGAATAGATCATGCCCGCGGCGGAAGCATGGGCGGAAACCTCATCCAGTTCATCCGGGACATAGTCCGGGTCCAGTGCTGTGGGAAGGACGTCCTCATCATAATGGAGAAAAAATTCCCCGGCCTGGA
>OLGF01001307.1_pt1 | contig 27257 bp, 19 predicted proteins | sample 1604971 | NCBI WGS metagenome assembly OLGF01 (sample SAMEA3888902, study PRJEB22519) | human gut metagenome | biome: human gut; feature: human-associated habitat; material: faeces | place: Denmark | collected 2011 | reverse complement strand
CAGTGACCCCCTGCTTGTAAGGCAGGTGCTCTAACCAGCTGAGCTATGCTCCCGTACCTGCCGCTCTCGCCGAACGACATGGGCTATTATACTAAAACCATCCGCATCTGTCAATAACATTTTTGCAAAAACTTACTTTTTTTCTTGCAGAGACGCCAGCAGCTGCTCCAGCTCCTCCTTGGAGAAATCGTACACCGTGTCGCAGAACTGGCAGCTCAGCTGGCAGCCGCCCTGCTGGCGGATCATGTCCTCCAGCTCCTGACGGCCCAGAGAGATCAGCGCCCGTTCCACCCTCTCGCGGCTGCAGTAGCACTTGTAGCTCACCGGCTGCGTCTCCAGAATTTTCAAATCGAAGTCGCTCATCACTGCCCGCAGCAGGTGCTCGGGATCGGGGTCCTGCTCCAGCAGCGCCGACACCGGGCCGGCGGCCATGATGCCGCCCTCCACCTTGACAATGGTGTCCTCTGTGGCCCCGGGCATCAGCTGGATAAGGTAGCCTCCGGCGGACTTCACGCTCTGGTCGCGGTCCACCAGCACGCCCAGACCGCAGGCGGTGGGGATCTGCTCCGACTCCACGAAGTAACCCGCCACGTCCTCGGCGATCTCGCCGCCCAGCAGGTCGATGGTGCCCACGTAGGGCTCCTTCATGTGCAGGTCCTTGATGACGGTCAGCGTGCCCTCATGGCCCACGGCGCCGCCCACGTCCAGCTTGCCGTCCGGCCGCAGAGGCAGGTCCACCTGGGGGTTCGTCACGTAGCCGCGGACATTCCCCTCGTGGTCGCTGACGGCCAGCACGGTCCCCAGCGGGCCGCCGCCCTTGATCTGAAGGGTCAGGCTGGCTCCTTGTCCCTTCAGGGCGTCGCCCATCATGGACGCGGCTGCCAGCGTGCGGCCCAGCGCCGCCGTGGCCACCGGCAGCGTCTTATGGATCTGCCGTGCCCGCTCCGTCAGGTTCCGGCTGTAAATGGCCGCCGCCTGCACCATGCCATCGCCGGAGATGGCCCGCACGATCTTGTCTTCCATATTATGTCAACCTCTCTCATTCAGTTTCGTATGCAGCAGAAGTACACCCGCTGCTCGTCCTCCCGCGGACGGCGCAGCTTGGCGTCGCCGTAGACACGGATGTCGCCGAAGCCTGCCTCGGTGAGCCACGCCGTCAGCTCCTCCACAGTGTAGGCCCGCTCGCGGTGCAGCTCCTCCCGCCGATCCCAGGCCTTGTCTCCGCGACGCCGGAACAGATCCATGTAATAGGTGCAGAGTCCCTTGTGATACTCGGCGCGCCACACGCAGTAGGTATCCTCCGTCTCGTCCAGGAACACCTGTCCGTCCAGTGCCGCCAGCTTGGCTACGGTATTCACGTCGAACACCAGCACGCCTCCCGGAGCCACGAACAGGTGCAGCCGCCGGAACGTGCGGCGCACGTCGGCGGGGTCAGTGAGATAGTTCAGGCTGTCCAGACAGCAGATGGCGGCATCCACGGTGCCGTACAGATCCAGCTGCGGCATGGACTGATGCAGGAAAATGGGCGGCACGCCCTGTACGGTGCCGCCCTTGCTCATGGCCGCAGCCAGCATCTCCTCGGAGCCGTCCACACCGATAAGCTCATACCCGCGCCCCGTCAGCAGCCACGTCATGGTGCCGGTGCCGCAGGCCAGATCCAGCACCACCTTCACGGGGATGTGGCTGCGGCGGAACAGCTTTTCCAGAAAGTCCGCCCGCTTTTCGTAGCCCACATCCTCCGTCAGCGCATCGTAGGAGGAGGCCAATGCCTCGTAGCAGCTCATTTTCCCTCTTTCTCCTTCATCTTCTCCAGCACGCTCTCGTACCCGCCGTTTCCGTAGATCAGCGAGCGGTTGACGCGGCTGATGGTGGCGCTGGACGCACCGGTCTTTTCCAGAATGTCGTTATAGATCATGCCGTCGTTCAGCAGGGACGCCACCTCGTAGCGCTGCTCCATGCTGCGCAGCTCCGAGATCGTACACAGGTCCTGGAAGAAGTTGTAGCACTCCTCCTCCGTTTCCAGCGTCAGGATCGCCTGATAGAGCCGGTCGCTCTTCTCCTTTTTTGCGATCTTGGACTTGGCTGCTCTTACCATGTCTTGCTTCTCCTCTTTTCCTCGGGCCCACGGGCCTGTTCGTTGTTTCACATTGTACCATTTTAATTCGTGAAAGTAAACCTCTGCCCACAATTATTTTTTTCTCGGCAAAACAGAAGGCGGAGCGTCCAAATGAACGCTCCGCCGACAGCGGCGCCGTATATAGGATCATTTCTCGGTCTTGCCGTGCAGCTTCTTCTGCAGCCAGTCCTTGCCGTCCACGTAGCGGGAGACGATGAAGGACACCACATAGTCGCCGGCGGCGTTGACCATGGTGGCGGGAGGGTCCACCAGATTGCCGATGGCCAGTGCGATGGGGTAGGCGACAGCCAGCTGGTCAGGGAAGAAGATGGTGCAGACCACCAGCTCGCCGGTGCCGCCGCCGCCAGGAATGCCGCTCATGGCCACAGAGGAGAACACCGCCACGATGATGGCCAGGATGGCCTTATCCGTGGAGAAATCCAGGCCGAACACTCCGAACAGGAATGCCACCTTGATGATGGCGGACATGGCCGAGCCGTCCATGTGCATGGTGGCGCCCATGGGCAGTACGATCTCGCTGACATCCTTGCTGATGCCGGTCTCCTCCGCCACCCACTCCGCGCTTTCCTTAATGCAGGCCTGGAATCCGGCCACATCAAAGGAAGCCGTGTTGGGGAAGGTGGCGCGCCAGTTGATCTTCGTGCCCTGATTGATGGCGGCGATCAGCGCGTATTGCAGCATCACCTGCCGCAGGAACAAACGCATGGCGGCCTTGTGCGTGGGGGTGAGCCCCGTGCCGTCGCCCCACTTGAGCCCCGTCACAATCGCATCCTGTTCGGTGAAATCGCGCGTGGAATGGCAGATGTGCCCGTCGATGAGGATCTGCGTTTTCTGCACGCCCGCATCGGTCATCTGGCTGAAGGCAGCGCCGTTGGTGACTTCCAACGCCGTGGAAATGCCGCTCATGGTCTTGAGCTGCCCGTCGCAGATGAATTCGCGCAGCATATTGCCCTCGGTCTCGGTGTCCCGCAGAATGTGCTTGTGCAGGCACACCGCGTCCTCCAGCCGCACCGTCTGATAATGCCCGTCGATCTCCATCGCCGCAATGGTATTGGAGGTACCGAAGTCCAGGCCGATATTGGCCGTTTTCGCCATCACCACCGACTGCTTGGCAAACTTGCCGTCGTCGGCAAAGAAGCAGCCCACCGTCGCCTTGCCCGCAGGGAGATTCACGCGGAAGGCCACGATGGTGGGGAAGAACGAGGTCGACGCAATCTGCCAGGTGTTGGGCGCAAGGCCGCTGGGGGTTACGACCTGCTGCGTGATTCTGGTCGCCGCAACCTCCTGCCCCTGCCCGACCGCCACCATTTCCAGCAGCTTGTTGTCGCTCAGGCTGTTGTTCTGCTTAAAATAGGTGTAATAGCGATGCCACATATGCGGCGGGACATTGGGCCAGATCACCAGATCCGAAAGCGCCATATCGTCGCTGACGACGATGCGGGTTTCGGGCATGGCCTTGCGCACAATGTACCTGCGGCCCTCGAAGCCCGCCGCCTTCGATTCCTCCGTAATATCCACCGTCACATCGCCATAGTCGCGCGCGGTCATCTTCACATCGAGAATCTTGACCTCGCCCGCGACCTCCAGCTGCATCATGCGGTCGCCCACCGGCGGCACGGCATGATCGACAATCTGCCCCACCTCGTTGCGGATGGCGGAGAAATTGACGTTTTTGATAATATCGGGGTTGACGTTATCCGTCAGGTTGAAGCTGCTCATCTCGGAGCGGTTGAATTTATAAAGGCTGTCGGCCACAAGGTCGTCGCTGCGCTCGAAGGGCAGCGCCGTGACGGGATTGATCACGCCGTCAAAGGGCGCGGGCAGCGGGATCTCCACCGGCGGCGGCGAATCGAGATCCACCACCGTATCGGGCAGAGAAAGATTGCTCACCACCGGCATATACGCCGCCTGAATCAGATTCTGGCACTGAATATCCAGCGTCGGAACGTGGGAAAGCATCCCCAGCATCTTGTTGATGATATCGCAGTTATAGGCATACTGCTGCTGCAAGGGATCGAGCTGATAATTCAGCGTCATGTTGAGGTTCACCAGTGCGGAATCGGCCACGCCGCCCAGCGGCACCCAGAACCACTCGTTGTCCAGGAAGGCGATGCTGCGGCCGTTGTAATAGAGATAAACGCCCTTGGGGCAGATGCCGCGGATGCTCTGCGGCAGGCCCGCCACCGCCATGACGGTGTTCAGCAGCGCGACGCGGCGGCAGGCGCTGTCCAGCGTGTTGCTGCGGTCACCCGTCTGCACGCTCATGCCCATGTCGGCATAATAAGTTCCCAGAAAATAGCCTTGCGCCGTAATCTGCCAGAGGTTGCGCTTGGCGTCCGAGGTGCGCATCTCCTGCTTGGCTTCCAACTCGGTGCGGAGCAGATCGTTCATGAAGTTCTCGGTCAGGTGCGCGATGAGCCGCTGCCCCTCGATGGGAGAATTGGGCACAGAGATCATCTTCAGCACGCCCTCCAGGCGGCTGATGAGCACGTCGCGCTGGAGCACCGGCAGGTTGATCTCGCTGGGGTCGCGGAACAGCCCCTGGTTATAATTGAACCACGGCACCGCCTGATCGCCCTTCGGGTCGGGACGCACCGCCGCGGGGAACGCCAGCAGCCTGCGCGAGAAGGCAAAGCGCGGCGCGCCGTCAAAATAGCCCACCATCAGCCCACTGGGCGCGGTATCGCCGTGCTCAGGATCGCGCGGCAGGAAGAAATCCTCGCCCACCGGCGCATAGGCCCGGCCGATCTCGGTAAAATCCGCCTGCTTAGCGCCGGTATGCGAACCGTTCAGCGGCAGGGTTCTCATTTCAAAGGGATATTCGTCCTGCAAAAGCGCGAGGGCGACGATGCCGCGCCACTGGCGCACTGCATCCTTCATGCCCAGCTCCAGCGCGGACTGGAAGGCAAAATAGGTCGAATAGATCTCCGGGAAGGAGGAGCCGACCAGTTCCTTGCCCGATTTCATGCGCTTGGCGATTTTTTCGCAGAGATTATACGGCGCGCCGCCGTCGGCGCCGACGCGCTCCCAGCCCTTTTGCTTGAGGGAAGGCAGCGCTTCGCCCGCATTCAGCTCAACGATCATGGATTCCAACATAGGCCTTCGCTCCCTTCTTTAGTCGATGCGGCAGGCTTCCAGCAGATTGGCCAGGAATGCTTCAAAGCACGCCTTGCCGCTCATGCTCTCCACCTTGTGGCTGACGAGACTGGTGTTGATCGTTTCAAAAGTATATTCGCCCGGCAGGCCGTAGATCAGCTTCTTGACATCCTCTTGCGAAATGTCGCCGGAGAGGGGGCCCTGCGTATCGAACCTGCCGTCCGAAAGCGCCATGTAATACTGATACAGCCGCGCCAGCAGCGCACCGTTCACCAGCTCGTTGCTGGGAATGGTCATCGCGCCCTGCGCGCCGTTTGCCACCGGATAGCCCTCGCCCGGATTGGATTTGACCATCGCCGGGGGCAGCGTGGCGAGTACCTCCGCCACCCAGCGCACCAGCTCCGTAAAATACAAGCCCGTGCTGCGGAAGCAGCGAACCGCCTCCTCCCGCTCATTGTCCGCCTTGACCTTCTTAAAGAACAGCTTGGTGGCCGCGTCCTGCCCGCGGAAGAAGCTCTGCTTCCCGCTCATGTCCTTGACGATGGGGTTGCCGTAGGAGGTCGCCAGCACAAAGGCGGTTCTCAGCAGCCGCCCGAAGCCTCCGCGCACGGTCTCCTCCGGGAAAGCGTCCCAGCCCAGGAGGGTCTTGCCCTCGTCATTGGGCTGCTTGAGATCGAGATTGAACAGCCAGTGGCCGTCCTGCTCCTCCGGCTGATAGCCGTCCGGATTGGTGGTCAGGAAATGGCTGACCGCCTCCGCACCGAGGAAATCCACCAGGTGCGCGGCGTTGTTCTGCTCGCTGCCGCCGGTGCAGTACGAATAAACCACCTTATCCTGCGAACCGACCATGTAAATGGCGTTAAAGACCTTGTTGTCGCCGTAGCCCACGCCCTCTTTGGCATAGTATTCCAGCGCAGCCTTGGCCTTGGGTTCAAACTGCGTGTAGTCGATCACGCCGTCGCCCTTGGTCGTGGCAAAATACGGCAGCAGCAGCATCGCGCCGATCACCGCGCCGCCGCCCACCGTGCGCCGTGCGTCGGGATCCGGGTTGAGATCGGTCAGCTGGCGGATATACTTGGCGATGGACGGAATGGCCGAAGCGCCCGTGCCGCCGAAGATGGATCCCGCCAACAGGATGCGCGGCCGCCCGCCCCGAACCAGCTCCTGACGGATCTTGTCAATCACTTCGGTAAAGCTGTGATTATCCGGCAAATTGGGCAGCTGGGAGGCAAAAAAGTGCGCGCCCACGTTGGGATGGCCGTAAAAACCGCGCTGATAGCTCATTTCCAGCTCATAATCGGTATAGAGCGCGCGGGCGATTTCGCGGTCGTCGCCAATGGTCGTCGAGGCCAGGATGCCGCTCATGGCCCTTTCCTCCACCGAGGTCAGCGCATAAAGTTCAAAATCGGTTCTAAACCCGATGTCCGCGCTTCCTTCCTTCTCTTCTCTATCGCCAATCGACGCGCGCACGTCCTTATAAATGCCAATCAAGCTCTTGGCGCGCTTCAAATTGCCGCCGGTCTGATCCAGATCAACGATCACCGTGTTGACCGGCGCGCCGGTGACGTTGAAAACGCCCGCCGCCGCCGCGTGCAGCGACGCCTCCAGCATCTTGGAGCCGGAGCCGCCGACATAGAATACATAACAACCCATTGCGCTTCCTCCTCTCTATTCAAAGCCGCGAAAAGCCCTTTACCACTTTTTGAACAGCGCGCTGCGCATCCCCACGGGCGAGAACAGCCACAGCGACAGCACAAAGGGGATGTTGAGCAGGAACATGCCGTAGTAGGCCAGCACGTCGTAGATGTCCAGCGTCATCGAGGCCGCAAAGCCGAAGATGCCGCTGATGATCGCCACCAGCAGGGTCATCAGGATGTGCAGCGCGATAAACACCGCAAAGAGTATGTTTTCCAGGCTCCGGCGGCCGGGTGCGCCCGCCTTCCAGAAAATTACGTTCCAGATGACGACCATCAGGAGTGAAATACCGGTTGCAACGCCGTAGAACTGAGACATCTCAAAGAACCAGAGGTCGCGCACGCCCGCATCGGAAAGGTTTTCAACCCCCGCGATGCCGAGTCTCTGCAAAAACTCATAGGCAAAGGGCGTATCCACCTTGTTCCAGGCGAGATAGGCGTAGAGCGCCGGGACCGTCACCGCGTACATCAACACGATGAACAGGATGTGTTTCCAGTTGCTGTCTTTTCTGGCCATAAGCTTATATGATCCTTTCTCCAAGCGCAGCGCGCCTTTATTTACTCGTTGCCGAAATATCCCTGCTGATCCGCATAGAGATCGACATAGAACTCGCCCAGTTCATGGCTGGGGGAGAGCGCGTTGTCGCCCGTGGTCTTGAGGGTATTGGAAGAAACCACGATCTGGTTCATGATGCGCTTTAAGTACAGCGTCTTGGACCCGTCAAAGGTGCCGGGATCGCTCGTCCAGGTCAGCTCGTCCGCCACGGACACGTCCCATTCGTCCACCCACGGCTCCAGATCCGTCGGGAACAGATCCGCCGGGCACTGCACCGACACGGACAGCAGCAAACGGTAAACGCCGATTTCCTTCGGGCTTTCCATCGTCACGCGGAAGGTGACGGGGCAAACCTGCTCGTCGCCGTCGCGCGTCACCGCGCCGACAGATACCGCCGTGACATCGCGCACCAGCGCCTGCGCCGTTTCGTCGGCTTCAAAATCGCCCGCGTAGCGCGACGAGCCGACCGTTGCGGTGATGGGCAGACCTTCGCCGGTCTCCTGCACCTCTCCTCGACCCGTGCGGCGGCCGGAGGCTACTTCCTTCATCACCGTGCGCTGCACCTGCGCGCTGCCGGCATAGGTAAAGGTGTTGAAGTCCACCTCCTTGTCCGAGCGGATGCGCACCGGGATGGTGAATTCAAAGCTCAGCGTTTCGGGCGCAGAAACGGAAGTCCCGGTCTGCTCTGCCTGCTGGCCGCGTCCGGAAGAAACCGCGCGCGGCATGGTGTAGCGCAGATCGCACACCTGTCCTGCATCGAGCTTTCGCTGATCGGCCGAGGTCTGTGCGGTCAAATTGCTGTCGGGATAAAAGTTCGTCACTTCGGTGTAATCGGAGGACGCGCCCCAATCGCCGGTCTTCATCAGCTGAATCTCGGAAGAATAGACGTCGTTGTCGGTAATCTCCGCATCGAGCTTGCTCTTGATCGCCTGTGCGAAATAGTTGACTTCGTTTTCATCGCCGATCACCAACAAATAGAAGGGATGCGGCTTGTATTCAGAGAACTTGCGGTTTTCGTCCACGCCGTAGCCGATGGTCATGTCGCTCTCGCCGATGTCATAGATCAGCCCGGCGAACTCGCTCTGCACGCCGATGACCGCGACGGTCTTGCCCTGCTCAAAGAAGCGTCCGGTCATGAGCTTGCCGATCTGCTCCACGCGGCCCTTTTCCTCATAAAGGTCGGAAACGATGACCGAAAGGTGGTCGGGATTGACCATCGTCAGCGCGGTGCGCAGCGGGGGCAGGGTCTGGCTGTCCCAGTTGACCGCGGCGATGGACTTGACCTTCTTCGTCACGGCCTTCATCACATCGCTGTCGCCCGCGGAGAAGCTTTCATAGTAGCTGTTCTTGCCGTAAAAGCTGCTCTGCTCATAGGCGCGCACCTTGGCGCCCGCCGTGATGAGAGCAAAGGCATATAGTTCACGGGTCATCTCCTCCAGCGTCTGGCCGGAGCCTGCGAGATAATCGTCCATGCCGCTGATGTCCGCAAAATCCTCCGGCAGCATCGAAATCTCGAATCGATAATAGTTGACGTTGGCATTGATCCAGGTGTTATAAGCGGTTTCCTCCACGCGCGGCAGGGTTTTGCGATAGGTCGTCGCCAGATCGCCCGCAACAAAGCCCGCCATCGACGGCGTGCCGTCCACCCAAATATCCACATCCACATAGGCGTTGGGGTCGATCGCGGCGGTGCTGCCGCTGCCGCTCTGCGAAAGCGTCGGCTGAGTATAGGCCGGGATCCCCTGATAATCTTTGATATGCACCTGTTCCGCCGACGCGGTATTGCGCCCGCGGCAGCCGGTTAGCAAAAACAGCAGTGCCAGAACCGCACACAGCATGCTTTTTTTCTTCATCTGTTTGTCCTCCCGAATCGTTTCTGGTTTTATTATAATAGCTTTCGATGCCTCCCGCAACTGGAAATGGTAGCATTTCCGCCTGATTTACCCTTTTTTCATCCTTTTGGCGGATTTCACATGCACTTTTTGTCGTGCCTCCGGCTTTCTTCCTCTACCTATTAAATGGAAAGCGGCTTGAAACGCCCGCGCCGCTCTGCTACAATGTCAGCAGGAAAAAAGCTGCGGGAGCGGCTTTTTCACGGCGCATAGGTTAGATAGCACTAACCATTCAAACGCAGAGAGAGGGTTTTTCCCATGACGACGATGAACAGGAACTTCTGGGATAAAAACGCCGGGCGCTACGACGCCTTTCTCGCTCGGGACGCAGCGGCCTACGAGCGGATGGTTCACCTGATGCACCACACCGTGCAGGACAAGGACGTGCTGGAGCTGGCGGCGGGCACGGGGCTGATCTCGCGCAAGATCGCGGGCATAGCGCGCTCCGTCGAGGCCACGGATCAATCGCCGGAGATGATCGCGCAGGCACGGCGCGACAATCCGTCGCGCAAGCTGCACTTCTCCGTGCAGGATATGTTCGACCTCCCTTATGCCGACAAATCCTTTGACGTGGTGATCGTCTCCAACGCGCTGCACATCGTGCCCGAGCCGGAAAAGGCGCTGCGGGAGATTCGCCGCGTGCTGCGGGACGACGGCGTGCTCATCGCCCCGACGTTTACGCATCTGGGCAACGGCCTCTTCGGTAAAATCCGCGCATTCTTTTTGAAGCTGGCCGGGTTTCCGCTCTATCACCGCTGGTCTACGGAAAGCTATCTTCAGTTTCTTCAGCAAAACGGCTGGCACATCCACAAGAGCCTGGTGCTGCGGGCCAGCTTTCCGCTGACCTACGCCGAATGTACCAAGGCATGAGGAGGGGATTTCGATCAATCGTAAAAAGACGGTGCTTCGGCGGTGGCGATTGGCTGATGGTGTATAATACCGACCTGACCGCAAGCGGCGCATCTACCGCCTGCTGCACTTTTTCGGCCTGACGCCGCGGCTCTGCCTGCACCTTTTCTACATCATGATTCTGGTTCTCTTCGCCCAGATGCACGGCAGCGGTTATGCGGACACGGTACTTCCTGCGCGCAGCGGCGCTGGCCAACGTGCCGGTGGTCAACACCGTGCTTTACGGCTTCAAAACGATGCTGCCGAATATCCCGTTTCGCCTCGGCTTTCCCAACGGCCTGATGAGTGAGAGCATGGTGATCCGGTTTTCGGTCGTCTATCTCCGGGACGGCCGGCTGGCCTGCAGACAGAAGGCTGAGCAGATCCTATTCCACATCCAGGAACTGCTCCGGGCTTTCCTTTCTACTTCTCCCCCTTACTCAAAGCGCCCGAAAGGCTTTTTCCTTTCGGGCGCTTTGCATCGCACATTTTGTGTTGTATGTCTCAGACGTAATACAGATCGTTGTTCGGATAGGTATCCTCACAGGTGAACTGCACGCCGAGCTTGGAGAGCATGATCTCGTTGCTCTGGGAGAGCATATAGCTGGCGTGCGCCTGGCAGTTGCGCAGATCGCCCAGCTTGGAGATCGCCAGCTCCGCCACGGTGTTGGTCGCAGCGCAGATGGACAGCGCCAGCAAGACCTCATCCAGACTGAGCACGGGCTCCGCGATGCCGAGCACATTCTTCTTCATGTCCACGATGGGCTCCAAAATGATGGGCGAGAGCAGATAAATCTCGTCCGAAATGCCCGCCATGTGCTTGATGGCGTTGAGCACGGCGCTGGCATCCGCATTCATAATGCCCGCTCCCTTGCCGGTGACGACAGTGCCGTCCGGCAGCTCGATGGCAAAGGCCGGACTGCCGGTCTGCGCAGCGCGCTCCAATGCGGGACGGACGACGCGGCGGTCATCGGGCGAAAGATCGAGGTTTTTCATGACCATCTCGATCTTCTTGACGGTTTCCTCATCCGTGCGTCCCTTGGCGTAGTCCACCTTGGCCTTGTAATAGCGGCGGATGATCTCCTGTCGGGAGGCCTCGCGGACGGCCTCATCATCCATGATGCCGTAGCCCGCCATGTTCACACCCATGTCGGTGGGCGACTGATAGACGTTGTCACTGCCGGTGATCTTGCTCAGAATCGTGCGGACAACGGGGAAGGCTTCAATATCACGGTTATAATTGACCGTGGTCTTGCCATAGGCTTCCAGGTGGAAAGGATCGATCATGTTGACATCCTTCAGATCTGCCGTAGCGGCCTCGTAGGCAAGGTTGACCGGGTGTTTGAGCGGGATGTTCCAGATGGGGAAGGTTTCAAACTTGGCGTAGCCCGCTTTCACACCGTGCTTGTATTCGTGATACAGCTGAGAAAGGCAGGTCGCCAGCTTGCCGGAGCAGGGGCCGGGTGCGGTCACAACGACGAGCGGGCGCGTGGTCTTGACGAAATCGTTCTTGCCGTATCCCTCGTCGGAGACGATCAAATCGACGTCCATCGGGTAGCCCTTGATGGGATAGTGCAGATAGGCATGCTCGCCGCGCTTTTCCAGCATCTTGCGGAAGGCATCGGCTGCGGGCTGACCCTTATACTGGGTGATGACCACAGAAGACACATACAGCCCCATGCGGCGCAGCTGATCCATCAGGCGCAGCAGGTCCATATCATAGGTAATGCCCAGATCCGCGCGGAACTTGCTGTTGCCGATATCCGCGGCGTTGATGCAGCAGACGATTTCCGCCTGATCGCGGAATTCCTGCAGCAGGCCGATCTTGGCGTCGGGCTTGAAACCCGGCAGCACGCGGGAGGCGTGGAAGTCGTCAAAGAGCTTTCCGCCGAATTCAAGGTAGAGCTTGTTGCCAAACTGGCTGATGCGCTCACGAATCGCCTGCGACTGTTTCCGGATGTACAAATCATTGTCAAATCCGATCTTGTGCATGTTTTTTCCCCTTCTCCATCCTACGTTTCACACAGTTTCACAAAACAGGGAGCGCCGCGCGGCGCTCCTGGGCAGTATCTTTTTTTAGATGCGATTACATCTTTTCAGGCGCTTCGACGCCGATGAGCGACAGCGCGGTGCGCAGGCAGGATGCCGTTGCGGCGGTGAGGTTCGCGCGGGCCTTGCTCTGCGCCGCGTCCTCGGTGAGGATGCGGTTTTCATAATAGAAGCGGTTGAAATTCGAGGCCAGCTCCACGGTATAGCGCGTCACCAGCGACGGCTCGTTGCGATGGCAGGCTTCGGAAACGACCTCCGGGAAGCGCTCCAGCGTGCGCACAACCTCCTGCGCGGCGGGATTTTCCAGCGCGGCATAGTCCGCCTCGGCGTCAAGCTCGCCCGCTTTGGCCAGCAGCGAGCAGCAGCGCGCATGGGTATACTGCACATAGGGTCCGGTTTCGCCGTCAAAGTTCAGCGCGCGATCCCAGCGGAAGTCGATATCCTTGATGCGGTTGTTGAACAAATCGAAGAACACCACCGCGCCGATACCGACCTGGCGCGCCACCTTGTCCTTGTCGGGCAGGTTGGGGGACTTTTCCTCGATGATCTCGCGCGCCTTTTCCACGGCGCGGTTGAGCAGCTCGTCCAGATACACAACGTAACCCTCGCGGGTGGAAAGCGCGCGGCCCTCATAGGAGACCATGCCGAAGGGAACGTGCTCCAGATCCTTGCTCCACTCGTAGCCCATCTTCTCGACCACCTTGAACCACTGCTTGAAGTGCAGGTTCTGCTGGTAGGCCACGACATAGAGATCCTTATAGAAATGATAGGTCTTTTTGCGGTAGAACGCGGCGGCGATATCGCGGGTGGCATAAAGCGTCGCGCCGTCCTTCTTGAGGATCAGGCAGGGAGGCATATTGTCCTCTTCCAGATCCACGACATACGCGCCCTGGGACTCCACGAGCAGTCCCTTTTCGCGCAGCTCGTCGATAATGGGCTGCATTTTATCGTTATAAAAGCTCTCGCCGGCGTAAGAATCGAACTTGACGCCGAGCATATCGTAGACGCGCTGCGCGTCCTTGAGCGTGATTTCCTTGAACCAGTTGAAAATTTCGGTAGCCTTCGGATCGTTATCCTCGATTTTCTTGAACCACAGGCGGCCTTCGTCCTCCAAAGAGGGATCCTTTTCCGCCTCCTGATGGAAGCGAACATAGAGCGCGGTCAGCGCATCCACGCCGTTTTTTTCGACCTCTTCCTTGTTGCCCCATTTGAGGTAGGCGGCAATCATCTTGCCGAACTGCGTGCCCCAGTCGCCCAGATGGTTGATACCCACGCACTTATAGCCCAGATGCTCATAAATCTTATAGAGCGCGTTGCCGATCATGGTGGTGGAAAGGTGACCGATATGGAATCGCTTGGCGATGTTGATCGAAGAATAGTCGATGCAGATCACGCGGCCCTGGCCCTCGTCGGAGGAGCCGTATTTTTCCTTCTGCTCAAGCACCTTTTCGACGATGGACTGCGCATAGCCGGTCTTATGCAGGAAGAAGTTGAGATAGCCGCCCACGCATTCCACATGGTCGATGATCTCATCGCTCGCCAGCGCGCTTTGCAGTTTACCCGCGATCACGGGCGGGCCCATGCGCAGGGTCTTGGACAGCTTGAAGCACGGAAAGGCGAAATCGCCCATCTCCGGGTTCGGCGGCGTTTCCAGAAAACCGGCGACGCCCTCCATGATCTGGCCGAACACGATCTCCATCGCTTCGTTGATTTTATCTGCAATATATCCCTTAAAATCCATCGTTCTTCTCTCCTCATTCCGCCCCAAATTTACTCTTCACTATATCATAAATTCGCCTTTTTTCCTAGGGGCGGAAGCACATTTAACAAAATCCGCTCCCCATTGTGCCAAAAAGAAAAAGACCCGCGCAGAGTCTTTTTTCTTCCTTTATTTTCTGCTTCCGGCTTTCTTCCCGGCCTTCCACTCGTCATACTGCCGCTGTACGTCAGCGCGGAGCTCGTCCAATCCTGCGGCCTTGAGGGACGAAATGTATTGCGGCAGTGCGGCAGCGGGATCGACCGCACCGGCCGTCAGCGCATTGTTCATAGAATCCGCCGCGTTGTTCAGCGCCGCCATGCGCGCTTCCATCTCCGGCGGACAGACATAGCGGAAACCTAGTGAAGGATGCTCCGCCGCGCCTTCGGAATACTCCCGCAAACGCCGATTCTTTTCCGGGTCCTCGTCCACGGTGACGTGCTGGATGACGGTGTTGCCCATCGTCCACGCGCCGCCGTGCGCGCCGTACCACGAAGAATCGAGCAGCTCTACACGCCCATCATCCGCGAAGCGCCACATGGAGTCCTTCACGCCATAGAGCATCAAATCGAGCAGCTCGCTGTCGGAGTGCATGAGATTGATCAACTGCATGGCAAGATCGGCGCGCTGGGATGTAGTGGGAATGGCAATCATCGAACCGCCGGTGTGCAGGGTGGTGATGATCTTGGGCTGGGTATAGATTTCACCCAGATTCAACTTCGGGTTGCCGGAAGCGTTCTTCATCTCCTGCGCCTTGATGCCCTCTCCCTTGAGCGGCGCGGTATAGGTCAAGAACTTGCCCGCGTTGAACGCCGTCAGCGGGTCGTATTGCGTCAGCGCCGTATCTGGATCAAGATACCCGGCCTGCGCATAGCGGTAAATGATCTCGGCATACGTTTTGTCGGCTGCGGATTCCCAGACCGATTGCACGGTTTCATCCCATACTCCGTTTTCATTCGGTGCAAGCGGCATGGACAGCAGATTGAAGTTTAGCCCCGACACAAAGCTTTCGCACCACGGGCTCTCGCTCCAACGCTTATCCGTCAGATAGGGATATTGCTCCGGATGCAGCTCCTTGTACTTATGAAGGTACGGTTCCAGATCTGCAACGCCCTTTATCGCCGCGGGGTCCATGCCGACCTCCTGCGCCGTTTCTACATTATAAATATATCCCTGCGGCACGCACAGCTCTTTATTCGTCGGCACAGCATAATTCACGCCGCCCACCTGCGTGCCAGTAAGGAATGCAGGATTCAAACTGCTGAGGATGGCCTGCCCATAGTTTTCCAACAGGTTTCCGTATTCGCCCTCGTCCACATTGAGCGGCGTGAAGAGTCCCTGCCCCACCGATCGCGCATAGCCCTTCCAATCGGCTGTAAAGAACAGATCGATCCGCTCCCCGGCTTGCAGCGCGGTCAGCGCCTTCGCGTCCCAATCCCCCCAGCTGACGAGCACGAATTCCAATTTCGCGCCGATCTTTGGCTGCAAATAGGCGTTGATTGCGTCCTGTACCGCCGAGCGGGAGCCGGTATCCTGATTTCCAATCTCATAGTATTTGAGTGTATACGTCTCCCACGTCCCATCGGACGCGGGATTTTCCTTTTTCGCACAGGCACAGGCCGTCGCCGTCAGGCAAAGCAGCAGCGCAAGCGCCGCAAATTTCCGAAACACACTTTCTCCCTCCTTATGCTTTTTCCCGTCTTAGTGTGTTCCCTTTTGCGCCGCTTATGCGTAAAAAGAACCCCTCCGTTTTCACGGAGAGGTTCTTTCCTTCAAGCTTTACGCCTGCAAGTGCTTCCCTATTGAGGAAATTACTTGGCAGCCTTCCACTCGTTGTACTGCTTCTCAACGTCCGCCTTGATCTCGTCCAGGCCAGCAGCCTTCAGATCGGAGATGTACTGGGGCAGAGCAGTGGCGGGATCCACAGCGCCGGTCAGCAGAGAACGGTTCATCGCATCCTGGACGTTGTTCACGGACGCCCACTGAGCCTCGAGCTCGGTAGGAACGACGTAACGGAAGCCCAGGGAGGGATGCATGATGGCATCCTTGGAGTACTCCTGAAGACGCTTGTTCTTCTCGGGATCCTCGTTGGTGGTGACGTGCTGGATCGCGGTATTGCCCAGGGTCCAAGGGGCGCCGTGCGCGCCGTACCAGGAGGAATCATCCAGCTCAACGCGGCCGTCATCCGCAAAGTGCCACATGGTCTCCGGAACGCCGAAGAGCATCATGTCAAGCAGGTTGGAATCGGTGTGCATCAGGTTGATGTACTTCATGGCCTTCACGGGGTTCTCAGAAGAAACCGGGATGGCCAGCATGGAGCCGCCCGCATGGGTGGTGACGCAGACCTTGCCCTGGCAGTAGATTTCCTGAGTACGCAGGTTCAGGTTGCCGGAAGCAACGACCAGTTCGTTGGCCTTGATGCCGTCGCCCTTCAGAGGAGCGGAGATGAACAGCCACTCGCCAGCTGCGAAGGGAGCGGAAGAACCAACATCAAAGGTGGACAGGGGAGAATCAGGATGGACATAGCCAGCCTGGAAGTACTTGTACATGGTCTCGACGTGCTTCTTATCCTCCTCGGTCTCCCAAACGGAGTACCAAGTCTCGTCGAAGTTGCCGTTCTCATCGGGGTCGAACTTCTGAGCAATCAGGTTGCCGGTCAGACCGTTGACCTCGTTGGGAACCCAGGGCTCGTCGCCCCAGCCGCCGTCGTTCAGGTAGCCGTACAGCTCAGGATGCAGCTCCTTGTACTTGGCCAGGTAGGGCTCGAAGTCTTCCAGAGTCTTGATGGTGGTGGGATCCAGGCCAACTTCGTCAGCAGCGTCCATGTTCACAATGTAGCCCATGGGAACGCACAGCTCCTTGTTGGTGGGAACCGCGTAGTTGACGCCGTTGATCTGAGTACCGGTGATGAACGCAGGGTTCAGGGAATCCAGGATGCCCTGGCCGTAGGTGGACAGCAGGTTGCCGTGCTCGCCCTCGTCATCGTTCAGGGGCAGGAAGCAGTTCTGGGTCACAGAACGCATGTAGGACTTCCAGTCAGCGGTGAAGAAGATATCAATCTTTTCACCGGCCTGCAGCGCGGTCAGCGCCTTGGAATCCCAATCGCCCCAGCCGATGATGCTGAACTCGACATCAGCGCCGATCAGGGGCTCAATGTAAGCATTGATCGCGTCCTGAACGGCCTCGCGGGTGTTGGTGTCCTGGTTACCGATCTGGTAGTAATTCAGGGTGTAGATCTCGCCGTTATCCTCCGACTCAGCGGGGGTCTCAGCGGGGGTCTCAGCGGCGTCGCCGGGCTCTGCGCTCTCGGCCGGAGCACCGCTCTCGGCCGGAGTCTCGGTCTTCGCGCAAGCGGTCATCGCAAACACGAGGACCAGAGCCAGCAGCAAAGACACAATCTTCTTAGACATGGTGTTTCCTCCTTAAAAATTCCTGGCAGCGCGTTCCTTTTCTCAGCATCGCGTGCCGTAGTCCTAAGACAGCCGTTATTATAGAGCATTCAAAAAAAGTTTGCAATACTTTTATGATTATTATAAAGTTTAGTTTTTGTATCTTATGCCCAATTTTCGCCCGATTTCTTTTAGCGTATTCCACATTTTTTGTCCTTCTTTTTCGTTTTTTGGTGCTTCTGGTTGGTCGTTATGTTAACATAATCGTTCATAAGATCTGTTTTTTGTTCATAAATAGATCACTTTTTATCCGTTTAGCCAAAAAACAAAAAAGCCGTGCGAATACACGAGGTATTCGCACGGCTCCTTTTTCTTTCGCAATTCTTAACAGTAAGAATTACTTAGCAGCCTTCCATTCGTTGTACTGCTTCTCGATATCCGCCTTGATCTCGTCCAGGCCGGCAGCCTTCAGATCGGAGATGTACTGGGGCAGAGCAGTGGAGGGATCCACAGCACCGGTCAGCAGAGAACGGTTCATCGAATCCTGGACGTTGACGACAGCCGCCAGCTGAGCCTCGAGCTCGGCAGGAACGACGTAACGGAAGCCCAGGGAGGGATGCATGATGGCATCCTTGGAGTACTCCTGAAGACGCTTGTTCTTCTCGGGATCCTCGTTGGTGGTGACGTGCTGGATCGCGGTATTGCCCAGGGTCCAAGGGGCGCCGTGCGCGCCGTACCAGGAGGAATCATCCAGCTCAACGCGGCCGTCATCCGCAAAGTGCCACATGGTCTCCGGAACGCCGAAGAGCATCATGTCAAGCAGGTTGGAATCGGTGTGCATCAGGTTGATGTACTTCATGGCCTTCACGGGGTTCTCAGAAGAAACCGGGATGGCCAGCATGGAGCCGCCCGCATGGGTGGTGACGCAGACCTTGCCCTGGCAGTAGATTTCCTGAGTACGCAGGTTCAGGTTGCCGGAAGCAACGACCAGTTCGTTGGCCTTGATGCCGTCGCCCTTCAGAGGAGCGGAGATGAACAGCCACTCGCCAGCTGCGAAGGGAGCGGAAGAACCAACATCAAAGGTGGACAGGGGAGAATCAGGATGGACATAGCCAGCCTGGAAGTACTTGTACATGGTCTCGACGTGCTTCTTATCCTCCTCGGTCTCCCAAACGGAGTACCAAGTCTCGTCGAAGTTGCCGTTCTCATCGGGGTCGAACTTCTGAGCAATCAGGTTGCCGGTCAGACCGTTGACCTCGTTGGGAACCCAGGGCTCGTCGCCCCAGCCGCCGTCGTTCAGGTAGCCGTACAGCTCAGGATGCAGCTCCTTGTACTTGGCCAGGTAGGGCTCGAAGTCTTCCAGAGTCTTGATGGTGGTGGGATCCAGGCCAACTTCGTCAGCAGCGTCCATGTTCACAATGTAGCCCATGGGAACGCACAGCTCCTTGTTGGTGGGAACCGCGTAGTTGACGCCGTTGATCTGAGTACCGGTGATGAACGCAGGGTTCAGGGAATCCAGGATGCCCTGGCCGTAGGTGGACAGCAGGTTGCCGTGCTCGCCCTCGTCATCGTTCAGGGGCAGGAAGCAGTTCTGGGTCACAGAACGCATGTAGGACTTCCAGTCAGCGGTGAAGAAGATATCAATCTTTTCACCGGCCTGCAGCGCGGTCAGCGCCTTGGAATCCCAATCGCCCCAGCCGATGATGCTGAACTCGACATCAGCGCCGATCAGGGGCTCAATGTAAGCATTGATCGCGTCCTGAACGGCCTCGCGGGTGTTGGTGTCCTGGTTACCGATCTGGTAGTAATTCAGGGTGTAGATCTCGCCATCGTCCTCCTCAGCGGCGGGAGTTTCAGGCGCGTCAGCGGACTCAGCGGGAGCCTCAGCCGACTCGGCGGGAGCAGAGCTCTCGGCCGGAGCAGGAGTTTCGGTCTTTGCACACGCGGTCATCGCAAACACGAGAACCAGCGCCATGAGCAAAGCTACGATCTTCTTAGACATGGTCTCTTCCTCCTTAGAAAAATGTCCGTTGCGTTCATATATATGCTTTATACACGCACGGGTCTTGCGACGATGTTAATTATAGCGCTTCAATTTTCAAAAATCAATACCTAGATTAACATTTTGCAAAATATTTTTTTGTGCGATAGTACTAATGTCGCGCCTATTTATTCGTCATTATTGTACATAATTTGGTTTTTTCTGTTCTGTTTTCTTTCATTTCACGTTAATATAGTGTTATATCTTTTATGATAATATATCTATTATCATTTCATTCTCTTATTCACATTTCATCATTAAAAATGCTTTGTTTCAGGCATTTTCTCCCCATCCCCGAAAAGGAAGACCCTGCAAATGCAGGACGCATTTGCAGGGTCTTTGGTCATTCAGCAATTCTTAAAATTACTTGCTGGCCTTCCACTCGTTGTACTGTCTCTCGATGTCAGCCAGGACGTCGTCCAGACCGGCAGCCTTCTGGTCAGCCAGGTACTGCGGAATCTGGTCGGGGTTGGTGCCACCGGTCAGCAGAGAACGGTTCATGGACTCCTGAACGTTGTTCAGGGCCGCCCACTGAGACTCGAGCTCAGGCGGGCAAACATAGCGGAAGCCGAGGGTCGGGTGCGGGGTCGCATCCTTGGAGTAATCCTGAAGCTTCTGGTTCTTGTCAGGATCCTCGTTGGTGGTGACGTGCTGGATCGCGGTGTTGCCCATGGTCCAAGCGCCGCCGTGCGCGCCGTTCCAGGAAGGGTCAATCAGGTCAACGCGGCCGTCGTCTGCGAACTTCCACATGGTCTCGGGAACGCCGAAGAGCATGATGTCGAGCAGGTCGGAATCGGTGTGCATCAGGTTGATGTACTTCATGGCGGTCACGGGGTTCTCAGAGGAGACCGGGATGGCCAGCATGGAGCCGCCGGAGTGGGTGGTAACGATGTACTTGCCCTGGCCGTAGATTTCGTCCACTTTCAGGTTCTTGTTGCCGGAAGCGTTGATCAGCTCCTGGCCCTTGATGTTGTCGCCCTTCAGGGGCTGCGGATAGACGAGGAAGTCGCCGGTGTTGAAAACATCAACGGCGGCGAAGGTACTCAGAGGAGCATCGGGATGGATGTAACCAGCCTGCATCCATTTATACATGGTCTCGCAGTGCGCCTTGTTCTCAGGGCTGCCCCAAACTTCAACCCAAGTCTCGTCGAAGTTGCCGTTGGCATCCTTTTCCTGATGCATGTTGATCAGGCCGCCGTTCAGGTTGGAAACCGCACCGGGAACCCAAGGCTCATCGCCCCAGCTGCCGTCGGTGAGGAAGGGGTACTGATCGGGATGGAGTTCCTTCCACTTCGCCAGGTAAGGCTCGAAGTCTTCCGTGGTCTTGATGGTGGTGGGATCCATGCCGACTTCTTCAGCGCCGTCCACGTTGTAGATCCAGCCCCCAGGAACGCACAGTTCCTTGTTGGTGGGAACAGCGTAGTTCACGCCTTCAAACTGAGTACCGCTGATGAACGCGGGGTTGATGGAATTGAGAATGCCCTGGCCGTATTTCTCCAGCAGGTTGCCATGCTCGCCGTTATCATCGTTCAAGGGAGTGAAGAGGTTCTGGGTGACGGAACGGACGTAGGACTTCCAGTCGGCGGTGAAGAAGATGTCGATCTCTTCGCCGGACTGCAGGGCGGTCAGCGCCTTGTTGTCCCAGTCGCCCCAGCCGATGATCTGGAACTCAACGTTCGCGTTGATCAGGGGCTCGACGTGTGCGTTGATGGCGTCCTGAACAGCTTCACGGGTGTTGACGTCGTTGTTGCCGATTTCGTAATACTTCAGCGTCACAACTTCGCCGGTGGGCTCTTCAGAGGGCTCAGCGGATTCTTCGGCTCCCTGGGTCTCCTCAGCCGCCTTCGTCGGCTCGGGGTCCTTGGTGGCAGGAGCCTCGGTCTTTGCACAGGCGGTCATCGCGAACACAAGGATCAGCGCCATGAGCAAAGCTACGATCTTCTTGAGCATATCGTTTCCCTCCTTGCTATATTTCGGCGCCGGCACGTTCAGCGGTCGTGTTTCCCGGCTGCCTTCTGTGCAAGTATCATATCACACTCGTTTAACATTTTCAATACCTTTGTTAAATAAATTTTGTGCATTTTTCATAACCCATCCCGTGTATATCCTAAAATGCAGGATTTCCCAGTCTCTGCTATGTTAATTTTATTTTCTATAATGATACATTTATAATTAATATACATGCATAGCTAATATACATTCATAGCTAAAGCCGTATTCCTCCGTTCTCTTCATCGTCCCTTTTTTCTCTGCCCGCCGCTTGCAATCGGCCTCTGTCCGGTTTGCGGAGAACGCACAAAAAAGCTGCCGTGCAGCGTTTGCACGGCAGCTTTGGTTTTCTGTACGATCAGCCCTTGACGGCGCCGATGGTAAGACCCTTGACGAAGTACTTCTGGAAGAAGGGGTAGGCCAGGATGATGGGGCCCATGGTAACCATGGCCATGGCCATACGGAAGGTTTCAGAGGGCAGCTCCGCAATCTGAGCAGCCAGAGAACCGACCTGAGAAGCCATTTCCTTCAGGAAGCGGATGGAGTTCAGGGTCTGATAGATGGTGAACTGCAGGTTGTAATACTTGGCCTCGTCCACCAGCAGCAGGCAGTTGAAGAAGTTGTTCCAGATGCCGATGGCGGCAAACAGCGCAACGGTCGCAAGACCGGGAGTTGCCAGCGGCAGCACGATCTGGATCAGGGTTCTCCACTCGCCCGCGCCGTCGATACGGGCGGATTCGATGATGGAATCCGGAACGTTCGACTGGTAGAACGTGCGCATGATGATAACCCAATATGCGCTGAAGGACATGGGCAGGAACAACGCCAAAACGGAGTTGCCGATGCCCAGGATCTGACGGCAGGTGACGTAGAAGGGAACGGTACCTGCGTTGAACAGCATGGTGAAGAAGGAGATAAAGGTGAACACATTGCGCCAACGGAAGTCCTTACGGGAGATCGGGTAGGCGTACAGGCCGACGGAGATCACGCAAAGGATGGTGCCCACGACGGTCGCAATGATGGTGTTCTTGTAAGCGGTGCCGATGATGGAACCCTTAGAGAACAGGAAGGTGTAAGCATAGGTGGACCATTCCTGCGGCCAGAAGCCGTAGCCGTAGGTCTGCAGCGCCTTTTCCGACGTGAAGGACGCCATGATGATGACCCAGATCGGCGCGACCGTGATGATCACCGCGAGAATAAATACGATATTCAGGATCACGTTGGAGGTCGCAGAGAGCTGGTTCATGTCCTTGTTCTTCTTGACGACCTTGACCTGATGTTTCGTCTGTGCAGTCATGTAACAGTTCCTCCTTTCCTTTAATTAGAACATCGCCATATCGGGAGAGACCTTGCGCACGATCAGGTTCGTGGTCAGAACCAGCGTGAAGCCGACGACGGACTGGAAGAAGCCGGCCGCGGCAGCAAGGCCGAGCTGAGCGCCCGTCTTCATGGTGTTGTAGACGTAGACGTCCAGCGTAGTGGAGACGCTCTTCAGGGGACCGGAGCCGTTAGGCACGGAGTAGAACATATCGAAGTCGCCGTTGAAAATACGGCCGACCGCCAGGATCTGCAGCAGAACGATGGTGGGCAGCAGCAGGGGCAGCGTGATCTTGGTGATCTGGTTCCACTTGCCGGCGCCGTCGATGGCGGCCGCTTCATACAGCTGCTGGTCGAAGCCCGTCAGGGTCGCCAGGTAGATGATGGAGTTGTTGCCGGTGTACTTCCAGATATTACAGAAGACAAAGATGAAGGGCCAATACTTCGGCTCGGAATAGAAGGCGATCGTGGGCTGACCGAACGCGGTGAGCCACTGGTTGAAAACGCCCTTGGCGCTGACGAACGCATAAACGACGTAAGCGACGATGATCCAGGAGATGAAGTAGGGCATGAACAGGATGGTGTGGTAGAGCTTGGCCATGAAGCGGTTGCGCAGCTCGTTGACCGCAATGGCAAGGCCTACGGAGAGCACCAGACCCAGCGCCATGAACACCAGGTTATAACCGAGGGTGTTGCGGATGACCATCCAAGCGTCCGGCGTGTTGAAGATGAACTTGAAGTTGGAGAATCCAACCCATTCATTCTTTACGAACAAACTGTAGATAAACTTGTTCTGGATCCAATAATCCTTCGGGGGTTTCGCCAACTGATAACGCTTGAAGGCGAGGATGATGGCAGGCATGGGCATGTAGCTGAAACAGAACAGAAATACGCATCCGGGAAGCAGCATCGTCAGGAATGCAAGATGCCGTTTGATTTCACCGGATCCCCACTTTCTGTGTTTCAGGGCTTTCGCCGTGCCGGGGGTCAGTGCAGTTTTAGCAGCCATTGTTACTCCTCCTGTTCTAAAGTGATGACCTTGCCGTATAGTAACGCGGAGACGGCGTCTTGCATCGCTTGATCGCTCCGGATTCCTATTCCAGGCTGGCAGAAGAAGCCGAAAAGAAAAACACTCCCGTATCAGATCCCATTTGTTTTTTTCAGGACTTTACAGCAGGTTTACCAAACGTCTTCTGCGTTTCGTCTACGTTATTATAGCATTCTATTTTACCATTTACAATCCCTTTGTTAAGAAAAAATGTCACTTTTTCTATTCAAAATGACGCCTTTTTTTACCGCATATTTGGCAGGCTGCACAAAAAGGGCTGTTTGAACCTGCTTTCGGCAACAAATCAGCCCTTTCAGTCGTTGTTTCCTGTCGATTTGACTCCTCTTCATTTCATGATGAAACCATATCTTTTTTATCCTTCTTCTCGGCAAAAATTGTTTTTGTTCTCATATCTATTATCCGCTGTTATCCGCATCATGGAACAAACGCTTTTTTCTCTCCCCTTCCGCAAGGAGAACACAGCTGTCCCGTCGAATTGTCTTTTTGTTCGAGTTTATACTATAAAAAGGGAGGCCGTTTCTTATGAATCTTCAATCCAAAGTCAAACTCAACAGCGGTGCGGAAATCCCGGTTTTGGGTCTGGGCGTATTCCGTTCCAAAGACGGCGAAGAAACCTACAATGCGGTGCGCTGGGCGCTGGATGCAGGCTATCGCCACATCGACACCGCAGCGGTCTATCGCAACGAAGCATCGGTCGGCCGCGCCATTGAGGACAGCGGCATTCCGCGCGACCAGATCTGGATCACCACCAAGCTCTGGAACGACGAAATCCGCGCCGAAAACGAAGAGGCTGCCTTTGCCGCATCTCTGGAGCGCCTGCGCACCGATTACGTCGATCTCTATCTGGTCCACTGGCCGGTCCGTGAAAACGACGGTTACCTCCGCGTGTGGGAAAAGATGGAAAAGTTCAACAAAGAGGGCCGCGCCCGTTCCATCGGCGTGAGCAACTATCACATCCATCACATCGAATCGCTGCTCAAGAACGCCAACGTGGTTCCCGCGGTGGATCAGGTGGAATGCCATCCGGAGCTGACGCAAGTGGAGCTTGCCGATTACTGCGCCAGCAAGGGCATCGCCTTTGAGCCCTGGTCGCCGCTGGGCGCGGGCAAACTGCTGACGCATCCGGTGCTGACCGAGATCGCTCAGGCGCACGGCAAGACCACCGCGCAGGTGATCCTCCGCTGGGATTTGCAGCGCGGCTTCATCCTGATCCCGAAGTCCGTCCACAAGGAGCGCATCGTCTCCAACACCGACATCTTTGACTTTGAGCTGAGCGCGGAGGAGATGCAGCGCATCTTCGCCCTCAACTGCAATGCGCGCGTCGGCTCTGATCCGGAGACCTTCACCTTCTGATCTAAAGACGATCTGCTTTTGCAAATGCCTTTCTTCTACCGAAGGAAGGCATTTTTGCGCATCGAAGAGAAACTTTTTTCTTTTGACACGACCGGCGTTCTTGCTTTGCAGCCCGCGACGCCTTCAACGACCGCGTGCAAAGGAGCGTCGCCGCACGGCTTTTTCTTCTATATATATTGTTCTTAACAGAAAAAAGAACGCCAGCGCGCCCTTCTGAAAATTCCGCGAGATTTAACACGCCAGCACTCTAGCATTTTATCACAGTAAAGTGTATAATGAACTCATGCCGTTGGGCTAATAAAGATTTTAAGAGGAGTGCTCATCCCATGAAGAAGATCCGGAACCTTGTTTTGATTGTGCTGTGCATCTTGACGGTCGCTCTGTTCGCCGGCTGTTCGTCCACACCCGCTGCTGCGGAAAAGACCAAGTTCATCGTCGGCCTAGACGACAGCTTCCCCCCGATGGGCTTTCGCGATGATAGCAACAACATCGTCGGCTTTGACGTAGATCTGGCCACCGAGGTCGCCAACCGTCTGGGCATGGAAGTGGAGCTCAAGCCCATCGACTGGGACGCCAAGGTGTTGGAACTGAACTCCGGCAGCGTTGATGTGCTGTGGAACGGTGTTTCCATCACCGAAGAGCGCAAGCAGGAGATGGATTTCAGCCGCCCCTACCTGGCCAACCAGCAGGTCATCATCGTCAAGGCGGATTCCGACATTGCGGACATCGCTTCCCTCGCCGGCAAGATCGTCGGCTTGCAAAAGGGTTCTTCCGCGCTGGATGCGCTGAACAAGAACGAAATCGCTTCCCAGGTTGCCTCCGTGCAGGAATACGCCGATAACGTCACGGCCCTGACCGACCTTTCCATCGGACGTCTGGACGCGGTGGTGCTGGACGAGGTTGTCGCCCGCTATTACGAGACCAAGGAAGCCGGAACCTATAAGGTGCTGGACGAAGCCTTCGCTGCCGAGGAATACGGCGTCGGCTTCAAAAAGGGCAATACCGATCTGGAAGAAAAGGTTCAGAAGGCCTTTGACGAGATGATCGCAGACGGCACCGCCGCCAAGATCTCCGAAAAGTGGTTCGGCAAGGACATCATCGCCAAGCCCTGATCTTCTATCTTAATTCAAACGAAAAGTGAATGGCGGAGGCTCGTTTTCCGTCATTCACTTCTTGCTGTCTAAATCACAAAAAGCGGCGGGGGCAACAAAAGCCGCCGCAAGGAGGAAAACGCATGGATTTCAGCTATATTGCGCGCATTTTCCCGGCGCTGATGCAGGGCGCCGGAACGACGCTGCTGCTCTTTGCGCTGGTGTTTCCGTTTTCGCTGCCTTTGGGCTTCCTGATCACGCTGTGTGCCAACTGTCGCTTCCGCCCGGTCAAATGGATCGCGCAGGCGTATATCTTCGTCATGCGCGGCACGCCGCTGATGCTCCAGCTCTTTTTCTTCTATTTCGGCCTGCCGTTCATCCCCGGCATCGGCCAATATCTACGCATGAGCAGCTTCACGGCGGCGGTGCTTTCGTTCACGCTGAACTATGCGGCCTATTTTGCAGAGATCTTCCGCGGCGGACTGCTCTCCATCGACAAGGGGCAATATGAAGTTTCCCATGTGCTGGGGCTGAATTCCTGGCAGACCATGACCCGCGTCATCATTCCGCAGATGATCCGCGTCACGCTTCCCTCCATCGGCAACGAAGCCATCACGCTGGTCAAGGATACCGCACTGGTCGCCTCCATCGCGCTGCCGGAACTGCTGCACTACGCCAAGGGCATCGTCACGCGCGACTTCACGACCATGCCGTTTCTCGTGGCTGCCTTCATTTATCTGCTCATCACCTTCGTGGTGACGCTGCTGTTCAAATTCGCTGAGAAAAAGACCAATTACGATTAAGGAGGAAACCGCCATGAGCGTCATCAAGGTGCAGAATCTGCGCAAGAATTTCGGCTCTCTGGAAGTGCTGCGGGACGTGAGCTTTTCGGTAGAAAAGGGCGACGTGGTCGCCATCATCGGTTCCTCCGGTTCGGGCA
>OLGF01001305.1_pt1 | contig 27281 bp, 36 predicted proteins | sample 1604971 | NCBI WGS metagenome assembly OLGF01 (sample SAMEA3888902, study PRJEB22519) | human gut metagenome | biome: human gut; feature: human-associated habitat; material: faeces | place: Denmark | collected 2011 | reverse complement strand
TCCGGAGGAGCTGAGCGCCGTGCCTGAGCTGGTATGGCTGACACCGTTCATCCATGTCCCTGCCCCGGAGGATGGCGCGGAGCTGCGGTACAGCCAGGATGCTGCGGACCAGGTTCTGCGGTTCTTTGGGCTTCTGGTATTCGGGCAAAACGACTGGGCGGGCAAGCCATTCCAGCTGCTTCCCTGGGAGGAGCAGCTGATCCGGGAATTTTACGGTGTTCAGGTGCGGGACGATGACGGCACTTGGGTGCGGTATCGGCGGTACCTGTACAACGAGATCCCCAAGAAAAACGGCAAAAGCGAACTGGCGGCAGGGCTTGGACTTTATCACCTGTTGGCGGATGGGGAGCAGCTGCCGAACGTTGGAATCTTCGCGGTGGATAAGGAGAACGCCGATATTATCTATAAATGCGCCAAGTACATGGTGGAGCACACCGCCCTGAGCCAGCCGGCCCACCGGCCCCTAGCCTGGTGCCGGGACAGCGTGCGGGAGATCCGCACCCGGTTCGGCGGGGTGATGAAGGTCTACTCCGGCGACGTTGACAACAAGCACGGGCCTTCCTTTTCCGCCATCCTCTGTGATGAGCTGCACGCCTGGAGCGGCCGTGCGGGCCGGGATCGGTGGAACGTGCTGACCACCGGCTCTGATGCCGCCCGCCGGCAGCAGACCGTGCTCGTACTGACTACGGCGGGCAATGACCCGGACCGCACCTCTATCGGTTGGGAAATCCACGAGAAATGCCGGCGGATTCTGGCGTGGCGCCGGGGAGAGCCGGAGCGCCCTCTGGACGTGGACGACACGGAATGGCTGCCGGTGATGTATGGCGTCTCGGTGCTGACCGGGGATGACCCGGACCGGATCGCGGCCCTGGATATCTATGACGAGGCGTTGTGGAAAACCTGCAACCCCTCCTATGGCGTGACCATGCGGGCGCGTAAGTTCCGGGCGGAGGCCCGGGCGGCCAGGCAGAGCGAGGCGGCGGAACGGAATTTCCGGTGGCTGCGGCTGAATCAGTGGATCTCCACGAAGGACGTGGGCTGGCTGCCGTTGACGCTGTATGACAAGACGCAGATCGGCCCCTCCGCCAAGGCGGAGCGGGATGCGTGGATACAGGAGCACCTGATCGGAAAGACCTGCTATGGCGGTCTGGACCTGTCCGCCACCACGGATCTGACGGCCTTTGTTCTGACATTCCCGCCCCAGGAAGGGTTAGATACCTGGGTGATGCTGCCCCGGGCCTGGCGCCCGCTGGACGGCGTGCTGGAGGCGGAAACACGCGACCATGTCCAATACCGGGACTGGGAGCGGGCCGGCTTCCTGACGCTCTGTCCCGGGGACATGATCGACTACACCATGGTGGAGCAGGCCGTCTATGAGGCCGTGGAGCTGTACGACCTGCGGTGCGTGGGCGTTGACCCGTTTATGAGCCGGACACTGGTATCCCGGCTGACATCCCCGGTCAATGACGCCGGCGAGGAAAAGCCGTGCGTCAGGTGCATTGACATCCCGCAGGATATCCGGAGGATGTCACCGCCCACCAAGGAACTGGAGCGGCTGATCCGGGGGCACAAGATGCTCCACATCCACAACACCTGCGCCCGGTGGTGCTTTGGCAATGCCCGGTGCTATGTGGACGCCAACGAAAACCAGAAGCTCATGAAGGACCGCAGCATCGGCCGCATCGACATTGTGGTGGCGTGGGTGATTTCCCTGGCTACAGCCATCATCATGCGGGGGCAGAAGGACTATGACACGCGACATTTGAGAGAGGACTGGGGCTTATGACAAACGAGGAGCGCCGGGAACGGCGCGAGGCGCGGCGGAGAAAAGCCGCAAATCTGCTGGGGCTGTATCTGGAGGATCTGCTGCTCCTGGCCGGAAGCGGCTGTTTTACGGCTGCTGCGGCGCTGGCCGCCGGCTGCGCGGCTGCCCTGGCCACGGCGGGCGCGTGCCTGACGGTCTACGCGCTTGTGGTGGCCCGGTCCGCCGGAAGGAGGTGAGGGAATGCTGCTGCGCAATGCCATGCGCCGCCCGCGGGCGGTGGAGTACGGCAGCCTGTCGTGGGAGGACCTTAACCGGCAATTCCGGAAGATCTTCCTCTCCGGCGGGCCGTATGACACCGGCATCCGGGGCGCGGAGCGGCTGAGCCCCGTAGCGGCGGCCCACCGGATTCTGTGCAACGACTTCGGCATGATCCCCTTCTCCCTCTACCGCAAGAACGGAGACGCCCGGGAGCCGGTCCAGGATCCTGACTTGGACCTTGTTTTCAAGATCCGCCCAAGCGTGGACCGGACGCCCTACATGCTGGGGCGCACAGTCATGTCTAATGCTTTCTGGCATGGCTTCGGCGCCGTATGGAACCGGCGCGGACCGGACGGACGGATTTTAGAGCGCATCCCCCTCCCTTCGGACTGCTGCTCCATCCGGCAGGACCAGACAACGGGGCAGTATTACTACGATTACAGCGTGGACGGAGAGTTCCGGACCTTCACGGGGTATGAGCTGAGCTTCCTGTTTTTTGAGAGCTATGACGGCATCCGGGGCCGGGGCTTTCTGAATCTGGCCCGGGAGACCATCGGCGCGGAGGGCGCCGCCCAGCAGTACGGCCGGAAGTTCTATCAGAATGGGGCCATGATCTCCGGGATCGTGGAGGTGGACACGGACCTGGGAAAGGAAGAGCGCGACCGAGTCCGAAACGAGTTTGCCAAATACAACCCCTACGGCGACGATGCCTTCAAGGTGGCGGTGCTTGGCCGTGGATACAAGTACACGCCCATCGGGCTGAACCAGAAGGACAGCCAGTACATCGAGAGCCGGACCTTCAGCGTGGAGGAGGTGGCCCGCTTCTCCGGAGTGCCCAAGTCCATGCTGCAGAGCGGCAAAGAGAGCTTTGAGAGCAACCAGCAGCAGCGCATTGTATTCGTCACGGATGTGCTCATGCCCTACATCGTGCAATGGGAACAGGAGAATTCCTACAAGTGCCTGTTCCGGCAGCAGCGGGCGGACGGCCTGTACTTCAAGGGGAACCCGGCGGTGCTGCTGCGCGGGGACGACAAGAGCCGGGCGGAGTTCCTGACCACGATGATCCAGAACGGTATGCTGAACCCGGACGAGGCGCGGGCCCTGGAGGAGCGGGCGCCTATCCCCGGCGGCTGGGGGCAGACGTTCTTCATCACAAAAAACCTGGGCTCCATGGAGTCTGTGGCGAAAGGAGAGCCAACAAATGGTTGATATTTCAATTCGCGGAGATCTTTGGGACGATGACAGCGCCGACGTCCTGCGCTGGTGGGGGTTCCGGGACATCACGGCCCCCATGGACATCCGGGCGGCGCTGGAGGCTGCCGGCGGGGACGAAGTGACGGTCCTGGTGAACTCACCGGGCGGAGACATGGCTGTGGGTGCGGAGATCCGCTCCATGCTGCGGCGATACCAGGGAAAGACCACAGCCCTGTTCCAGGGCTACGGCGCCAGCGCGGCCACCTTGGCGGTGTCCGCTTGCACCGTCATCCAGAGTGAGCCGGGAGCGTTGCTGTGTTACCACAACCCAAGCAATACCACCTCTGGAGACTTCCACGAGATGCGGCGCAGCGCGGAGGCCCTGCGGAATGCCCGGGACTGCATCCTGGAAATGTACACCGCCCGGAGCGGCAGCCGCTCCCGGGAGGAACTGATCTCCCTGATGGATAAAAATATCTGGATCACCCCCACCCAGGCAAAAGAATACGGCCTGATCGACGGGATCGTGGCGCTGGAAGGCGTCACAGAGCCGGAGGGGGACCCGGCGGCATTCGTGGCGGCGGCCGGCCGCATCCGGCTGACGGCGGCTATGCGGGAACGGTACCGGCGCCATGTGGCGGAGGACCGGGAGGCCGCCGCGCGAGACTGTGAGGCAAAGCGCATCCTGGCCCGGCTGGGGACGCTTGCAAAATACTGAGAATACGGAGGACGATTATGGACTACATGGAGAAGATCACGGAGCTGCGGGCCAGCAAGGCCAAGCTCAACAAACAGGCCCAGGCCCTGGTGACCGAGGGCAAGTTCGAGGACGCCAATAAACTGGCGGACCAGATGGAGGGCATCAACAAGCAGATTCAGGCGGTGGAGCGGCTGCTGGACGAGAGCCGGAAGCACGCCGTCCCCCTGGATGGCAAGTATGACGGCATCCTCCACGACGAGGGGACCGGAAAGCCCAAGGATGGGAAAAAGGATGCCGTGAAGCCCTTTGCCACCCTGGGCGAGCAGCTGAAGGCCGTCTATGACCTGCGGAAGGGCCTGGTGGCGGACGAACGGCTGGAGAAGGTCAACAATGCCGCCGGCGTCACCGGCACCAACGGCCCGGACGGCGGCTTCGCCCTCCAGGAGGACTTCGCCGGGGCGATCCTGGAGAGCGCCGTGCGGCAGAGCCCCCTCCTGAACCGGCTGGACCGGTACACCTGCTCCAGCGCGGCCAACGCCATGCGGTGGCTGCACGCAGACGAGACGGATATCTCCACCAGCGTGTTCGGCGGCATTCAGATGTTCTGGGCGGCGGAGGGCGCCACGGTGGCGGCCAGCAAGCCCCAGTTCCGGGAGATGAAGCTGGATCTGGAGAAGATGATGGGCTTCTGCTACTGCACGGACGAGATGCTGCAGGACGCCGCTTTCCTGACCGGCTTTGTGGGCAACGGCTTCACCCTGGCGGCGGACCGGCTGCTGACAGAGAGCGTCATTTCCGGCGACGGCGTGGGCAAGCCCCTGGGCCTCCTGAACTCCGGGGCCGTGATCGTGGTGGACAAGGAGTCCAGCCAGGCCGCCGGAACGTTCCAGGGCGCCAACGTCATCAAGATGCAGGCCCGGGCCATGCCCCGGGGCCGGGACCGCATGGTGTGGCTGATGCACCCGGACCTGGAGGAGCAGCTGCCGTATCTGGCCATCCAGAGTGGCGAAGCGGCTAAGTTCCTCTGGAATCCGGAGGGGGGCCTGGGCAACTTCGACACCCAGCGGGTGCTGAACAAGCCGGTGCTGTTTGAGGACAGCTGCCCCGCTCTGGGCAGCAAAGGCGACGTCATGCTGGTGGACCCGATGCAGTACATCCTGCTGAGCAAGGGCACCGCAAAGCAGGACTGGTCCATCCATGTGGAGTTCCTGACGGACCAGAACTGCTTCCGCATGGTGTTCCGCTGCAACGGCGCCCCCAAGGTGAACAAGCCCCTGAAAATCAAGAACAGTGCCAAGACCCGCAGCCCCTTTGTGGCGCTAGCTGCCAGAACGTAAGGAGGAAACCGTATGAATCGCATCTGTGAAGAAGTCCAGTTCCTAGGCGTGTTCGCGCCCCAGGCGGTGGCTACGGCCACGAAAAAGACCAGTACCTTTGTGGACACCGCCGGCGCGGACAGCGTGGAATTCCTGATCTACACCGGCTCCCTCGCCAGCGGGAAGAAGCTGACGGTGGGCGTCCAGACCTCCGCGAACGCCGGCGGCTCCAGCCCGGAGGAGGCGGAAAAGGTGGTATTTACCGCATCCGGCTCCACCCCCGGCCTCGCCGTGGTGAGCTACAGGGTCCGGGGAGACCGTGGCCGCTATGTGGGCGTCACCTTCCAGCACGACGCCGGCTCGGAGGTGGACTGCGCCGTGCTGGCCGCTGTGCGGCCGATGTACCGGCCGCCGGAGAACAGCTGGCATCTGGTGGTGTAAGTCATGACATCCTGGAGCGAGGCGATCAGGGCCCGGCTTATGGCCTACTGCCGGATCGACGTGCTGGAGGATGGAGAAGAGGACCTGCTCAAGACCCTGTATCTCTCCGCTGTCGCGTATCTGGCGGGCGCGGACATCTCTGAGCCGGAGGCGGACACGCCCAGGCGGGCCCAGTACGACCTGTGCGTGAACGCCCTGGTCCTGGACGCCTATGACAAGCGGGGCACCACCGTCAGCGGCTCGGCGCTGACCGACAACCGGGAATACCGGGGGACCTTCCTGCAGCTGCAGGCCACGGAGCCAGCGTCCGAATCGGACACATGAAAAGGGCCGCCCCGGCGGAGGCCGGGGCGGCGGGGCAATCATACGGGATCGCCGTGGTAAGCATCAAGGTCCACCAGGGCATAGGCCGCCGTCTGAGGCGGCGCACAGACGGGAAGCGCCGCAGAGGGCGCCGGAATTTCGCGGCCCAGAGCCTGGGCGGAGATCCCCCAGAGGCCGATAGCGTCCGCGGCCATGTCGATGGCGTCGGCGGGATCCTTCCCCTCCGTATTGATATCCAGGTCCGGCACGTAGACCACATAGCCGTGTTCGGACGGCGTCAGGATGATGGGATAGGCTTGTTTCATGAGAATTCCTCCTTTTGCGGAACAGCAGGGAGGCAGGTGTAACGCTATCTCTGGGGGGCGGGACCATACTCGCGTTCCATTGCGTTTCGGGTGACAATCCACTGCTTGCCATATTTCTGTGCGTCTACACCCTCCACCAGTTTGTGATAGGCGACTGCCTTTCGGAGCGTACTCTCGTGCAGCCCCCAGAGTTCTGTAGCATCCGCAAAGGACAGGAGACTGTCAAAAGGTGAGGACACAGGCACACTGTTTTCCCAGAGTTCGGAGCCGTCCATGTCGATATCATCATTCCAAGAGACACCATAGCCTCCGGGGTCAGTGCGCACTTGACCGAACAGACCGGGAACGTCACGCAGGGGGGCGAAAACAGGCATCCGCTGGATCAGCGGGGTCATGTCGTATTCCCGGCAGCAGCCTTCTGTAAAGTGGACCAGAAGCCTGTAATTTGCCAAAGGGGTCACGGATTTGATCTTGTGAAACATGGGACCACTCCTTTCTGTGCTGTATCGGACCGCACCCCGCTCATACGAGCGGGGGCAGCGTCCGGAAGTTCTGTGTATTCCACATATCTAAGAGTTCCTGCTGATGCGCGGCCATCCACTCCCGAACCATGGCCAGCCCCTTGCCGGGAAGATCCCCCTCCATCATATCCAGCGTCTGAATATCGATGATGCCATTATAGTCACCGTATAGTGCGTGGATATGCGGCGGATTATGCTCCTTACCCAGCAGATACATTTTGATGGTCATACCATAAAAGCGAGCAATCACAGGCATATTCATTTCCCCTTTCTGATTATTATCATATCACGGTATCGTGAAAAAGTCAAGAGAAAAAGGAGAAAATTATGGCGGTTGTCAGTGCCGGGGAACTGCGGAACCGGGTGGAGGTGCTTCGCCGGATCGGGCGGGCCAATCCGCTGGGGGAGCAGACATACGACTATGAGGCGGAGCGCCGGGTGTGGGCCAAAATCGTGCCCACGGCCGGGCGGGGCGAGACCGTTGAGGGAGACATGGAGCGGGCGGAGGTGACCCACCGGATCACCGTGCGCCGGGCCTCCATCCCGAACCTGACAACGGACCTGCGGCTTCGCTTCCGGGGGCAGGTCTATGAGGTCCAGTATTTTTACCCCAACTACCGGGACAGCGGTTTCCTGGATCTTTATGTAAGGCTGGTGATCGAAGATGGCACGCGCAGCTTTTGACGCATCGGCGCTGGCGGCATTTGCCGCACAGCTTGGACAATCCGGCGAAAGACTACGCCGGCAGCAGAAGCCCTTCTTGCGGAAAGAGGCTAACAAACTGAGACAACAGACTGTGAAAGGCGCACGGAGGCTTGGAAAAAAGACGGGAAATTACCTGAAATCCATCAAGCGCGGAAAGGTGTATAACTATCGAGGATCCCAAGCAATCCGCGTGTATTCCTACGCTCCGCACGCACACCTGATTGAGGAAGGGCACCGGATGGTGACACACGATGGCCGGGAAGTCGGGTTTGTGCAGGGACACCACGTTTTTGAGGTTGCTGCCAGAGACTTCGAGCCGCAGTTTTTGATGGATTTGGATGACCTGTTGGACGAGGCGGTGAGAGACCTGTGATCTCTTTGCAAGCAGTCAACCAGGCAATCTGCGCACTGTATCAAAAGGCCCTGAACGCCGCCGGCACCGGCGCCGAGCTGGTGGCGGAGGACGTGTCCAAGCCCATCATCCGGCCCAGCGGCAAGGTGGAGCTGGAGGACGGGACGGATGCCCGGCTCCTGGCTTCCGGCCGGGAGCGGACGGTGACCTTCCGGCTGTACTACTTCGCCAAGGACCGGGACCGGCCCAAGCTGGAGAACCTGGCGGTGCGCAGCGCCATCGGGGAGGCGTTTCTGGATGGGATCACGGTGGAGGACACCTATCTGGGCATTGACGAGGGCGTGTCCTTTACCGTGACGGACGGCTTGCTGGTGGCCTCGCTGGAGCTGACGCTGACGGAGCCGGTGCCGGAGGCGGACGCAGAACCCATGGAAGAGCTGAATTTGGATTTGGAGGTAACATGAAATGGCTGTAACACTGCCGAAAATTCTGGTCACATTCACACAGCTGGCCACATCGTTCATCCAGCGGTCCGCCCGGGGGATCGCGGTGCTGATCGTGCGGGACGACACCGCCGGGACCGGAAAGACGTTTTTCCAGTACGGAGACGCCACCCAGGTGAGCGACACGGAGTTCACCCCCGCCAACCAGCAGTATATCAAGGACGCGCTGTCCTTCGGCCCGCTGCGGGTGAGCGTGGTGAAAATCAAGACCGCGGACGATCTGTCGGACGCGGCGGCGATCTTCACCCAGTATGAAAAGACCGGCTGGGTGACCTTCGCGGAGGGGAGCAGCGACGACTGGTCGGACCTTACCAGCTGGATCAAGGCCCAGGAAGCGGCGTACAAGAGCTGGAAGGCCGTCTGCTTCAAGGCCACGGCGCCGGACTCCATGCACATTGTCAACCTCAGCAGCGAGAAGGTGACCTTTGCCGATACCCGGGGAGAGGTGAGCGGAGAGAAATACTGCGCCTCTCTGGCGGGCCTGCTGGCATCCTGCAATGTGGAGCAGGGCGCCACCAACAAGCTGTGTCCGAATCTGACACGGGTGGCGGTGCCGGAGGATCCGGATACCGCGGTGGGGGCGGGAAAATTCCTGCTGATTAACGACGATGACGAGGTCCGGGTGGGCGTGGATGTGAACGCCCTGACCACCACCAACGGCACAACCCTGACGGATGACATGAAGTACATCGAGACCGTGGAGGCCATGGACATGCTGCGGGACGACATCACCGCCACATTCCGGGACGAGTACCTGGGCAAGTACCGCAACAGCAAGGCCAACCAGATGCTGTTCATTTCCGCCGTGAACTACTACTTCGACACGCTGGCGGCTGCCGCCAGCAACTACGTGCTGAACCCGGACCACGACAACAAGGCCGGCATCGACGTGACCGCCCAGCGGAACGCCTGGATCGGGTCCGGGAAGGCGGAGGCCGCGGACTGGGACGACGCCACAGTGATGGCGACGCCGTTCAAACGGATGGTCTATCTGTCGGGAGACGTACAGATCCTGGGCTGCATGGGCGGCCTGGAGTTTGCCGTCACCCTGATGTAAGGAGGACGTATGAGCAAGAGGACAGAGAAAATGCTGCACGGGTCCTGCAGCGAGGCGTATATCAACGGCGGCCGGGATGATCTTGCCACCAAGATCGAGGTGAAGGTCACCGGCGATTTCGAGGACGGCGCGTTCTGCGGGGATTACGGGACCTTCCCCATCTACAACGGATACGCCATCGAGGGAACCATCACCGACAAGAAACAGGACAGCTCGCTGGAGACCGCCATCACGGAGGGTTACCGCACCGGCATCATGCCGGACATCGTGCTGATTACCGCCCTCACCAACCCGGTGAGCAAGCAGACGGAGCGGTGGAGCATTTCCGGCGTGGTGTTCACCGAGGTGGCCCTGGCCAATATTGAGGCAAAAAAATCCGTGGACCGGGAGCTCCCCTTTAAGGCGGAGCGGTGGAAGAACCTGGAGGCGATCTCATGAGCAGGAAAATCACATTTGACGAGCTGGTGGCCCGGCGGGAGCAGCGGGAAAACGACAAGCTGAAGGTGGGGATGCTCACCATTCCCGGAACAGGCGTGGGCCTGGAGGCCCGGATGCCGCCCCAGAAGGCGGTGCTGGAGCTCTATGGCGAGCTGGGCAGCGCCAAGGACACTTTGGAGGCGCTGCACTGCGGCAACCACGCCCTGTATGTGTGCTGTCCCCAGCTGCAGGACCGGGCCCTGCAGAAGGAACTGGGCGTGGACGAAAATCCCATGGGTATCCTGGATGTCCTGTTCACACCGGTGGAGCAGGACCAGCTGGGCGGCGAGGCCCTGCGGTTCCTGGGGCTGCTGCCGCCGCTGCCGGAAGACACCAAGCCTGCCGGCTCCGATGGGGAGCCGGCCGCGGACCCGGGGCTTGAGACGGTAAAAAACTGATTGCCCGCGACCCCCTGCTGGAACTGATGGCGTTTTACGCCGTGCGGGGCGTGCCGCTGGATGTGCTGGCGGCCGCCACACCGGCGGAGCGGGGCTTTCTGCAGGGGGCGCGGGCATTGTACTACGACGAACAGGCGGCGCTGCTGCAGGCGGCGGTGGCGCGGACGCTGACGGGAGGAGGGCGGCATGGCGAATAGAGTCATCAACACCATCCTGAACCTGCGGGACAATATGTCCGGCGGCCTGATCCGGGCGGCCAGGAACACGGCGGGTGTTACGAGGGAGATGGAGAGCGCCACCCGGAGCGTGGTGGCCTTCAAAAACCGGGCCGTCTCCGCCCTAGGCAGCGCCACCAAGAGCTTTGTCAAGTGGGGCGCCGCCTCCGCCGGCGCCGTAACGGCGGCGTTTCTGGCCATGGACAGCGCCACGGAGGAGTACCGGATCGCCCAGGGCAAACTGAATACCGCCTATGAGGCGGCGGGATACAGCGCGGAGACCGCGGCCACCGCCTACAATGAGTTTTATCAAATCCTGGGAGACACGGACACGGCCACGGAGGCCAGCCAGCTGCTGAGCAAGCTGGTCCAGAACGAGCAGGATGTGACAAAGTGGACCCGGGTGGCCGCCGGCGTCAGCGGCACCTTCGGCGACAGCCTGCCCATTGAGGGACTGATTGAGGCCACCAACGAGACGGCCAAGGTGGGCAAGGTCACCGGCGTGCTGGCGGACGCCCTGAACTGGGTGGGGATCAGCGAAGACAAGATGAACGAACGGCTGGAGCGGACCTCCAGCGAGGCGGAGCGGAACCGGATCCTCCTGGAGACGCTGACCGGCAGCTATGACGACGCCGCGGACGCCTTCTACCGGAACAACGAGCAGTTGGTCCAATCCCGGAAGAACCAGGCGGCCCTCTCCGCCACGACGGCGAAGCTGGGCAATGCCAGCGCCATTGCGAAAAACAGCCTCATGCGGCTCTTCGGCGTACAGGAGGACGGCAGTATCCGGGCGGGCTCCGCCCTGGCCTGGCTGAACGACCGTGCGGAGAGCGTCCTGGCTAAATTCCAGGAGTGGAGTCAGGACGGGACGATGGACGCCCTGGCCCAGAAGCTGGACCAGGGGCTGGCCAAAGCCGGAGAGATGGCGGGCAACGCCTTCCAGTGGGTATTGGACCACGGCGATACCATCAAGCGATGGGTGGTAGGGCTGGGGACCGCGCTGACCCTCGTGAAAGTGGCGCAGTTTGCCAGCGGCGTGATGAACGCCGTGAAAACCGTGAAGCTGTTTGCCACCACGGTGGGGACCATCGTCGCTACGAATCCGGTTGTCCTGGCAATCGTTGCGGCCATTGCGGCGATCTCGCTGCTGGTAGCCAACTGGGACAAGGTCAAGGCCAAGGCCGGAGAGCTGTGGGACGGGATCAAGACCGTGTTCGGTGGGATCAAGGACAGCATCGTGGGGGCGTTCAACTCCGCAAAGGAGGCGGTGGGCAGCTTCTTCTCCTGGATCGGGGACAAGCTGTCCGCTCTGGACGGCGCCATCGAGAGCGTGCCGGTCATCGGCAGCATCTACCGGGGGATCAAGGGCGCGGGCAGCTGGGTGATCGACAAGGTCACCGGCCACGCCACCGGCACCAGCTACTTCCCTGGCGGCTGGACCCAGGTAAACGAGCGGGGCGGCGAGATCATGCGCCTGCCCGGCGGCACCCAGATCATCCCCCACGACGTATCCCGCCGCATGGCGGGCGGCACGACGGTGCAGGTCTATGTGACGGTCCAGGGCAATGTGATCGGCAATCAGGCTTACGCGGAGAGCTTGGGCGAGACGATTGCCCAAAAGCTCCTGCGGGCGCTGCGGAACAGCTGAGGAGGCTCCATGTACCAGGTGATCCTATCCATCAACAACAACGAGGAGGTGGCGGTGCTGCCCGCGGTCCCGACGGATCTCGGGCCCCAGCTCCCCCAGAACAACGGGACCTATGAGGGCCTTTCCGGGGATTACAACACCCTGGGGCCTATGGGCCTTTGGGAGATGTCCATTGCCAGCTTCTTCCCCGTCGGCCGGCGTTACAGCTTCATGCCGGCAGACGCCTGGACAGACGGGTGGAAGTATGTGGACTTCTTCGAGCGGAACCGCCCCAGGATGCTGCCGTTCCGGATCATCATTCTGGACGGGAACGGCGTTTGCCGCATGAACAGCCCCTGCTCGGTGGACCAATTCGAGTGGCATGTCAAGCGGAACGGGGATATTTCTTACAGCCTGACGCTGCGGGAATACCGCTTCATTTCCGGTGCGAAGTGAGGAGGGGCCATGGGAACGCAGTACGTGGACGACCACCGCTTCCTGCTGTGCAAGGGCAGCACGGTGACGGACATCACCAGGGCGGTCAGCCAGCCGGAGGCCCGGGACGAGCTGGACGCCCTCAGCGTGGAGCTGACCTTCACGGCGGTGCGGAACAACAACCGGGACAAGTATATGCACTGGTACGGCATCGAGCCGGGAGACAAGCTGCGGGTGGTGAATCACGGCCGGGAGGTCTTTTCCGGCGTGATCCTCACCGTGGGGCTGGACGGCACGGTGACCGCCAACGACATGGGGTGGTATCTGACAAAATCAGAGATCATCCTCCAGCTGGCGGACGCGGCGGCGCCGGACGCGGTGCGGCGGATGTGCGCCAAGGCGGGGATCGCCGCCGGAACCATCGACCTGCCGCCCACCCGGATCTCCCAGGTGTGGGTAGGGTCCACCCCGGAGCAGATCCTGGAGGACATCCTGGCCATCTGCTCCGCGGAGACGGGGCTCACCTACCGCCGGCGGGTCCGGGAAGGCGCTCTGCAGGTGGGGCCGCTGCCGACCGTCCCCATCATTGCCTACCACAAGCCGGCGGAAAATCTGGGGGCCTTTGATATCACCCTGGCAAAGGGCAGCGTCAGCGGATCGGACTCCATGGCCGAGCTGACCAACAGCGTGGTGCTGGCCGCCGGAGGAGAGTCCGCTGAGACGCTGGGACGGGCGTACAACAGCGCCAGCATTGCCAAATACGGCCTGCTGCAGGCGGTGGAGACCCTTTCCGGAGACGAGAACACCGCCCAGGCCAGACAGCGGCTCCAAACGCTGCTTGCCCAGGGCGACAGGATCGCCCGGGAGCGGTCTGTGGATGAAATCTGGGGGGCGGACGAGGTGGAGAGCGGTATCCTCCTGCAATTCCGGCAAAACAGCTATGGCGTGACCGGGGTGCAGCGGGTCACCGGCGTCACCCACCGCTATGGGCACCCCCATCTGATGAGCCTGACGGTGGAGGACCCCCAATCCCCCCGGGCCGCCGGCGGCGGGGACGCCATTACCGTTTGAGGAGGACAGCATGGGCGCATGGGACTATGAGCTGGCCCGCGAGCTGCGGGGCCTGGGGCGTGGAGCGGGCAGGACGGAGATCCTGGAGGGGACGGTGGTATCCGTCAGTCCCCTGACCGTCTCCCTGTTCGGCGGAAAGGTGATGGCGCCGCCGGCGCCGCTGCAAACGCTGTTCTGCGCCCAGGGATTTTACCGGGACGCGGACAGCGGACATCTGGAGCTGGAGTCCTGGAAGTCCGGGGACCGGGTGTGCTGCTGCTGGATGGGCAAGACCGTGGTGGTTTTAGGCCGGCTGTCCGAGCCGGATGAAGCGTTGGATGTGAGGTGATCTGTGATGGCGGAGATGTTTCCGACGGTGCCGGGGCGCATTCCGGCCCAGGCAGCGGAGGAGATCGGTCGGGTACCGGCCTTCGACAGCGGAACCAGCCGGTTCCTGCTGGTGGACGGCGCCCTGGTGGAGCGCACCGGCCGGGAGGCGGTGCGGCAGTGGTTTGACCTGATGCTGCGGCAGCAGCCGGACCGGGTGCCCATCTATAGGACGGAGGCCGGCGCGGCGGGGATCGGCGTGGACCGGCAGATGATCGGCAGCAAGCTGCCCTCCGGCCTGATCGCGGCGGAGATCGAGCGCAATGTGCGGGAGACGGCTTCCTATTGCCCGGCGGTGCGGGCGGTACGGGATTTTGAGGTGACGCGGCAGGGGCGCCGCTGCCATGTGGCTTTCACGGCGGTGCTGTACGACGCGGAGACGGTGGAGGTGAGCGCGGATGTCTGAGACGCTGGAGACCATGCTGGAGGCGATGCCGGACAGCTACCAGAAAACCGTAGGGTTCCCCACCTATGACCTGCTGGCGGCGGCCGCGATCCCAATGGAGGAGCTGGAGGCACAGCTGCAGGAGACGGCGGCCAAGCTGGACCCCGCCAACCTCACCGGGGAGGATCTGGAGCGTTACGTCAAGAGCCGGTCCGGCCTTGTGCGCAACCCGCCCACCTGCGCATCCGGCATCCTCCAGGTGACGGGCAACGGCACTGTCAATGAGGGGGATCTCTTTGAGTCCGCCGGGGGCATCCAGTTTGCCGCCACGGCCACCGTGGACATCACCGGCAGCGGAGAGGTTGCCATCCGCTGCACCACGCCGGGGGCGGCTGGTAATCTGCCTGCCGGGAGCGTCACCATGATGCCGGTGCAGATCGCCGGTATCGTGTCGGTGTCCAATTCGAATGCACTCACCGGAGGTTATGACGCCGAGACAGACGAGGCCTATTATGAGCGTTATCTCCTGCGGCTGCAGACACCGCCCACCAGCGGAAACCAGTACCACTACCGGCTCTGGGCCCTGGAGGTCACCGGCGTGGGCGGCGTGCAGATCTATCCCCTGGGCCACGGGGACAATACCGTGGACGTGGTGCTCATTGATGTGGACGGACAGCCGGCAGACGGGGAGCTGGTGGAACGGGTCCAGACCCATATCGACCCCGGCAGCAAGGGCTTGGGAGAGGGAGAGGCCCCCATCGGCGCTTACTGCTATGTGAGCGGGGCGGAGGCTGTGGAACTGACCCTCTCCATGACGGTGCAGACGCTGCCCGACGCGGCGCAGGAGACGGTGACGGCGTCCGTTAAGGCGGCGGTGGCGGACTATCTCAAGAGCATTGCCTTTACCCAGACCTATGTGAGCTACGCCCGGATCAACGCAGCCATTCTGGAGGCGGACGGTGTGCAGGATGTATCTGGACTGACGGTCAATGGCGCCACCGCCAATGTGGCCATCAGGGAGCGGCAGGCGGCCGTTTTGGGGGAGGTGAGCATCCAGTATGGAGCTGGTGCGTAATCTTCCCCAGCAGTACCGCCAGGACCCTTGGGTGCTGGCTCTGGCAGATGCCATCCTGGGCGTCCTGGAGGATCAGAGCCGGCAGTCCCTGGAAATCCGGGCGCAGCTGTCCCTGGAGACCATCACCTGGGCGCTGGCCATTGAAGAGCGGGCGGCGGGGATCGTGCCGCCTGTCGGCGCCACCCTGGAGAGCCGGCGCAGCGTATTGGCTGCCCGATACCGCTCCAGCGGTAAGGTGAGTATTGAGACCATCCAGGCCGTAGCGGATGCCTGGCGCAACGGCGAGGTGGAAGTGGGCTTTGCAGGCGGCAGGATCCAGGTGACCTTTGTGGGAGACTATGGGGTACCGGAGGACCTGCAGGCGCTGCAGGAGGCCATCGGCCGCACCATCCCGGCCCATCTGCCCATGGATTACTTCTTCCGGTATCTCCTGATCAGGGAGATCCACCAGGTTAAAACACTGACCCAGATGCAGCAGCTGACGCTCAAACAATTTGCGGGAGGGAGAGAGTAATGGCGAGCTATACGCCCAATCTGAACCTTTTGATGAAGGACCCTGTAGCGGACGGAGCCGACACCTTTAATATTGAAACCATGCTCAACCAAAACTGGGAGAAGATCGACCGGCAGGTGCTGCTGGCTATGGCGGCCGCCGCCGCGTATGACGCCGGGACGACCTACCGAAAGGGAGATTTCTGCTCCCAGGGCGGGCTGCTGCACCGGGCCAATCAGGACATTGCGCAGCCGGAGGCATGGACTGCCGGACACTGGGCTACCATTTCCATCACGGACGTGATCCGGGGCCTGACAGCGGCAGACGTTGGGGCGGCGCCAAAGTCGTTTTTCCATACGCAGGATATTGACGTCTATGTGGCCAAGACCGGCAGTGACGCCACCGGGACCGGCACCCAGGAGCGGCCATTCCTTACAATCCAGAAAGCTATCGACACTTTCCCTCGGATCCAGACGGGGAAAGTCAGAATCCTCATCAGTCCGGGCCGCTATGAAGAGAATATTATCATTTACAGCCTGCCAGGGGCCGCGTTGCTGATCCTGGATGCACCGGGGGGCAGCGTACAGATCCGATCAGTGTACCTGGGTTACTGTTCTGCCTATGTTACGCTGGAAAATCTGAATTTTTACGGGAACGCAGACGGCACGTATCATCCCAGTATCTATGCGGAATCCTGTCGCTATGTTCTTTTGAACGGGATCACCTGCACCGGCGTGCCAGAGGTGCAGGAGGACCTGGCTGCCGTAACCGCCAGCTGGGGAACAGTTCTCTTTGTGTGGAATTCAACAATCTCCAACAAGTCTGCCGCGCTGGACTGCATGGCCAGTACTGTTTATCTCAATAACGGTGTCACTGGGGAAAACAACAAGGTAGCTATCCGCTGCGGTACCGGCTACGGCTCCTTCGGCGGTATCGTATTCAAGGGCGGGGCAACCATTGCCGGGTCTGAGCAGACAGCGTTCGGCGGACAGATTTTTGATTGAGGAGGCAACGTATGAAACTGATCTGTATGGGGGAGGAATATCCGTGCGTCTGGGCGGAAAAGGATGAAGCCGCAGGGACAGTGACGGCGTATGGAGAGGCTGGCAACGTAGTGGTTCGGGCTGTAAAGGTATCCGATTTCTCCGACTATATTATTAAGGATGGACACTGGTACACGATGCCTCTAAATGAAATCAAGACTGACAAGGAGGCGGAGCTATCGGCCGCCTGCAAGGCGGCCATCACGGCCGGGATGGATGTGGAGACATCTCAGGGCACGGAGCACTTCGCGCTTCAGGAGACGGATCAGATCAACCTGACAACGGCTCTATCTGCCGTGCAAGCAGGTGTCACCGGGTACCCCTACCATGCAGACGGGGCACTTTGCCGGATGTTCACGGCAGAGGAAATCCGGGATATTGCCACCGCCAGCATCAAGCACAAGCTGTATCACACCACACTTTGCAACCATCTGCTGATGTGGGTCCGACGCACCGCGGCTTCTGAGGAGCTGGAGAGCATCACCTACACAGCGGAGGGCCTTCCGGAGGACCTGGCGGCCAATATGGCCCGGGTCCTGGCTCTGGATGGAGGCGGCGCCGATGTGTAACCGCGTAAGTGCGGCTGCAACAGGCCGAAAAGTGGTCCGGGGTGTGCAGATCACCTTCTGGCGGGTGTGTGGCTGGATTTTTTTCGGGGCCCTGTACGGCGGGCTGGAAATCCTATGGAGGGGGCACACTCACTGGACCATGCTGGTGCTGGCAGCGGTCATTTCCATCCCACTAGACATCGCAAACGACACCGTCATCCCATGGGAGACGCCCCTGTGGCTCCAGGCCGTGATCGGCGGTACCATCATCACGGCGGCGGAGTTTGTGGTGGGCTGTATCGTTAATCTCTGGCTTGGGTGGGACGTGTGGGATTATTCCGGGATGGTGTTCAACATCTTAGGCCAGGTTTGCCTTGCATACTGGATGCTGTGGGTGGCGTTATCCCTCCCGGCCATCGTAATGTTTGATTTCATGGCCTGGAGATCCGGGCGGGGACCGCGGCCAATGTACAAACTACTTAGAACATAGGAGGGGGAGGAGAGTCCCATGAATACGGAAGTGATCTGTGCGCTGATTGCAGGGGTGGCGGCTGTTTTGTCGGCTCTGGCGGAGCGGAGGGCCCGAATCAGCACCAAACGAACGGAAGCCCGGGCGCAGCGCCGGGAAAAAGAGAGCCGGCTTGCCATGGAGCTGATGTACGCCACATGCTCGCTGTCTCTGACCACGGCCAAGAAGCTGGCCGGGCAGCATACCAATGGCGACGTGGAGGAGGCCATGACGGCGGCCGACAGCGCCAAAGAAGCGTATGTAGACTTTGTCCGGGACGAGGCAGCGCACCAATTCAGTAAAGTTTAATACCCGGCACCAGCCGGAAATTTGAAAGGAGTACATACCATGAAAAATCTTGAGGAAATCCTGCATCACTACACCAGAGGGGACAAGCCCCTGAATGAAACCAACCAGGCGCTGAAGGAGCTGGATTGCGGACTCCAGCTTGACCCCACCCGCAATCTCTTCTCCGCTCAGGAGCTGGCGGAAACCCGTGTGGGTGAGACGCCGGACGAGGCCAACGGCTGGGGGCTTATGGACCACGGCGTGGGCTGCCTGGAGAAGGTCCACGTGGTGGACGGCCGCACCGTGGACATGGACATGGGGCAGGAGACGGCCTATGTGTACATCGGCGGCCGGCGCTACCGCCTGCGGGGCGATGTGCTGACGGAGGAAAACTGAAATGGAGCTGCTGAAAAAGCGGGCAGCCAACCTGCTGGCGGTCAAGAGCATTGTGACAATTGTGCTCACATGCGTTTTTGCTTATCTGGCCGTTGCCGGCCACGTGACCACAGATCAGTTCTTGACGGTATTCACGGTGGTAATCGCCTTCTACTTCGGTACCCAGGCGGAGAAGCGGAGCTCCCAGGCAGAAGGCATTGCTGAACTGCAAAGCGGAACGATTGTCCTGTCAGGGCAGGCAGCGGTTCAAGGCGAACATAAGCAGGCATAATATGGAGCGGCAGGCGGGGCGATCCTGCCTGCCGCTGTCGATAAGGAGGCAACTATGCAGTTTGCGGCAACCTACCCGCTGGCGCAGATCCGGCGGGTGCAGATCTACAACAACATCAAGCGGTACTGGGAGACGGAGTTGGACAAAATCCTACAGGAGACCGGCGGCAGTTTTGTCTTCGGCGGGCCGATCTTCCTCAGCGATTTGTCTGCCTGCTGCCACCTGAGGGGAGACGGCGTGGTGTACGGCGCGCCGGACTACCATGTGTGGGGCATGGCATGGGGCACCGACGCGCAGGACTATGCCATGGAGCGGCTGCCCTGTGAGGCGGACAACTATGTGGAGTGCGTGGCCCTCGTCGTGGAGGGGGAGCCGCTGGCGGCGCCCCACTATCAGCCGGACATGGGCGGCAGGCGGCCCCGCCAGGCCATCGGCACCAAGGAGGGGCGGTTTGCCTATCTCGTCACCCAGACGCCCTACACCCCTGAGGAGCTGCGGGACGTGCTGGCGGCCGCCGGCTGGGACAGTGCGGTGATGCTGGACGGCGGCGGGTCCGTGTGCTACCGGGACCGGGCGGGCAACGGCTTTGTTTGTGACGCGGACCGGGTGATCCCCTATTATCTCGTGGTCCACTTGGCGGACGATGTGTCCGAACCTGACACCACCGGCGGGCAGTATGTGGTGACGGCCCAAAGCGGCCTTAATATCCGCAAGGGGCCGGGCACATCCTTTGACAAGCTGGGAGGCTATTCCTACGGCGCCGTGGTGGCCGTCCAGGCCGTCCGGGACGGCTGGGGGCAGACGGACCGGGGCTGGGTGTCCATGGACTACCTGCGGCCCGTGGAGGCCGCAGAGGAGGGTCTGGTGACCGATACGGGGCTGCGGGTCCTCCAGGACATCCTGCCAGCCGAAGCCGACAACCGGCCGGGCGGAAGCAATCCGGACACCTATATCACCATCCACGAGACCGGGAACTTTGCCAGGGGCGCCGATGCTGTGGCCCACGCGGCATATCTGGACAGTGATGCCGGCGAAAAGGCCATGGTGAGCTGGCACTATACCGTGGACGACCACAGCATCTACCAGCACCTGCCGGACAATGAGCGGGCCTACCACGCCGGGGACGGCGGCAGCGGCCCGGGCAACGCCACCAGCATCGGCATCGAGATCTGCGTGGATGCCGGAGGGGATTTTGAGCAGGCCAGGGCCAACGCGGCGGCGCTGGTGCGGCTGCTGATGGAGCGGCACGACATCCCGCTGGAACGGGTGGTCCAGCACAACCGCTGGAACGGCAAGGACTGCCCAAAGACAATTCGGGCCACAGCGGGCGCCTGGGAGGCGTTTCTGGCCCTCTGCGGCGGCCAGGGGTCCCAGGACACGGACCCGGAGCTGGAGGCCGCTGTGGACGCGCTGGCGGCCGCCGGGATCATTGATAGTCCGGAGCGTTGGATGGCGCTGGACTACACGGCCAACACCGTGCGACTGCTACTGCTCAAGATGGGGCGGTATGTGACACAATAAGCCGCAAAAGCCGGTGGGAGCTTAGCACTCCCCCGGCTTTTTGCGGCGCTTTGCATTTCGGGCTGGATAGTATGTGTCTTTGTGTTCCTGGTTCCACTTCCGGGACATGGGACGATCCGCTTCCCGGATGCCCTCATAGGCGCAGTCCGGGCAGTATTTCTGCCGGGCGGATCGCACAGTGTATTCTTTCCCGCAGCGGACGCATTTGTCCGTGCTGCCAAGGGGCCGATCTGCAACGCGGCCCTTGGCTCGATGCCGGCGGTTTGCCTCCTTTGCCCGCTCACGCCGGCAGGTGGGACAGTACCAGGCCCGCGGGCCGCCGTCAAAGACGGCGCCGCACTGGCGGCAGGTACGGGGCAGCATGACAACGGCCATACGATCACCCAAGCAGTTCTTTCAGCTTTGCCAGGTTCTCCGCGTTGGGGCTGACCCTGCCGCTCTCCCAGCGGGAGATCACCGCCTGATCTACGCCCATAGCGTCCGCAAGCTGCGCCTGCGTCAGTTTTTTGGCTTTGCGGGCCGCGGCAATGTCAAATCCAGCATCGGCCAGCAGACGCCTCCCTTTGCCCGCATAATAGCCGAGCTGCCAGGAGCCTTGTATTTCCAATGGCTGGACCTTTTCGGAGCCACCGTCCATCTCCGGCTCAATGCTATTGATTTCGGACAGCGCCTCCCCGATCTGCTGGTCCAAGTCTCCAGACAGGAGCCCCTTTTCATGGGCGGCGGAAATCACCTGTGCGCTACAGGTATATGGCCTCATGCACGCTTCCCAAGGATCAGGACCAATATCATCCGGGAAAACCTCTGCGTTGAGCCGCCCAAACACCCAACCGAAAATATAGGCATCTCGATTTGTCATATCAAATCCCTCCTAACAAGGACTGGTAGAGAGCATCAGCCTCTTTGCATTTCTGTTTGTACTCGTCGCTGGCAAGCCACTCAGATGTCTTTTGACCTCTAACCTCTTCAAGATCACCCCAAAGCTGGCGGGCGCATGTATCCATGATGCTTTCCGTTGGAGGATAGAGATAGCACATCACTTCGCGGATGGCATCCAGTTGGTCAAGAGTCATATTCTCAAAACGTTCTTTCATGGTGTTCCTCTCCTTTTTACGCGGCAATAAATTCGCCGGTCATGTTATCGACATAGCCGATCTGCTCGTTGCGCTTGCGGTTCCAAGCGTTGGTGTAGACAGCAACCTCAACATAGGTGCGACTCTTGCCGGCCTTGGCCCAATTATTTACACGGACCTTGGTGTTCCAGTCGATGTGGGCGGCGACTTCCTCGGCAGTGTTGATAGCCTTAGCGAGGGCCCAGGCGGCGCGGAGAGCAGTGCTCATGCTGACGTTATTGGTGCGGCGGATGTTCCAGGCATTCGCCATGATCTCGTGCATGTTGTACTTTTTCATCTCGTTTACCTCCTGGGGTGTTCCTCTTGTTCTTTATGACTTTATTATATCATAAAATATGATATTGTCAATACATATTTCAACATTTCTTTTCCCTAAATACGTTGTCTGCTAATCAAGGCGGACCCGGTTGGCTCATGACAGGAGCTGGCAGTTACCCTTATTTTACCCTTTAACCACGGATATCTCAAAGTGCTAGGCAATGCTATTTGGTACAGAAATCCACCCAAATTTGCACTGTTAGTACAGAAAAACATACATAAATAGCAAAGAAAAAGGTCTATCAAAAGTTCGAGTCCAGTAGTCTCCACCAAAAAGTTCCTGATTTCGCAAGAAATCAGGAACTTTTCTTTACTTTTCGCAACTTTTTTGCACCTTTGCAGTATTCCGTTTTTTCTCCGTTTTTTGTTGACCACAGAAATACCACAGACAGGAAAACTCCCGCATCCGCGGGAGTTTCTTTTTCACTTTCATGGCCGGTTTCCTGCTTCCCGGAGCTGCTTTCGCTCCGCTTGGATCTCCGCTTTCATGGTGGTAATCAGGACTTTCAGCTTTTCCTCGCACTCTTCCAGGGTGTGGCCGTAGACATTCCGGGAGCGCTGCTTGCCGTCCGGACCTCTGGGGGAATACCGCCCCTCCCAGAGGTGGTCGCCGATCTGATGGACGCAGCCGGTGCCGGGTTTACGCCGCTTCCCAGGGTCTGCCCGGAAAGTGGTCATGGTTGGGTGCTTCGTCTCCTGGGCTTCTTCCGGCGACACCTCCTGCTTCCCAATCCCCTGGTCGATTTTGGCCGCCGCCTGCCGCTCCATGGCTTTCGTCACGTGGGTGTAGACATTTAGAGTGGTGCTGGAGGACCGGTGCCCCACCACTGCCGAGAGAGTTTTCACATCCATGCCGTACTCCAGCGCCGTGGTCACGAAGGTGTGCCGGAGATCGTGGAACCGGACTTTATGGCACTGGGCCCGTTGCAGAACCCGGCTCAGCAGCTTCCGGACTGCCGCAGGGTCTCGGGGAGCATCCTCCTTTTTGGGGATGGAAAGATCCAGCGGGAATCCACCTGCTTCCGGTATCGCCGCATTTGCTCCGTCACAGCGGGCGAGAGAACGATGGTGCGGGCGGCGGCGTCCGTCTTGGGCTGGGACACTGCCAGCTTCCCCCGCACCCGGGAAACCTGTCTGCTGATGCGCAGCTCACCGGTCCCCAGGTCCAGGTCATCCCATTGGAGGGCCAGCAGCTCCCCCCGCCGCAGGCCTGCGGACAACTCCAGAAGAAGCAATTCGTAGCAGCCGTCCTCCTTGGCCTGAATCAAAAGGCGCTGCATCTCCTCCCGGGTCAGCACCTGCATCTCCCGTCTTCCCTCTCCCGGCAGTTTGCAGCCCTCGGCAGGGTTCATAGGAATCAGCCCCTCCTCCACCGCCTGTGCCAGCGCCGCCCAGCAGGTGATGTGACAGCCCCGGACGGAACGGTCAGACAGTCCCGGACCGTAGAGATCCGTCCGGTTCAGCCGTCCGCCATGCTTCAGCTGGTGGTAAAACTGCTGGAGGTTTGCTCCCGTCAGCTTGTTCAAAGGGATCTCCCCCAAAGCCGGGATGATGTGCCGGTAGATCCGCAGCTCATACTCCTGCTGGGTGCTAGGCCGGAGAGCGGGCATGGAGCAGGTCTGATACCAGTGGTCCAGCCACGCCCCGAAGGTCATGCCGGATTCGATCTCCTTGGGCTGCTCCGGAGAGCGGCATTGCTCCCGCAGGGCTTTCAGCTTCCGCAGGCACTCCCCTTTCGTTTTAGCCAGGCAGTTCTTCGTCCTGGGATACCCCCGCTGGTCATAGCCTACCACGCACCGCCCCTCCCAGCGGCCATCCTTTCTCAGGTGGACGCTGCCGCTGCCGGGCTTTCGCCGCTTTGCCATGGTGTCAGCTCCTTTCCAAAGATATCCGTCATAAAGGTGTCCATTACCTGGGCCGCCTGCCGCTGCATATCGCCGGTGACGTGGGCGTAGGTGTCCAGGGTGAAACTGGCCTTGGTGTGGCCCAGGATGCCGGAGAGGGTCTTGGCATCCACGCCGCTGGCCAGGGCATGGGTGGCGAAGGTGTGCCGGAGGTCATGGAACCGTAACTCCGGCAGTCCCGCCCGCTTCAGTAGGGTCTTCATCCGGTTGTAGGCCATGTCCGGGGGCAAGGGCTGCTCCGGCAGAATCGGGTGGGAGAAGATCCACTGGGAGTAAGAGCGCTTCTTTCGCTTTTGCAACAGTTCTGCCGTGCTAGGCGGCAGGGTGATGACCCGCTTTCCTGCTCCCGTCTTGGTGGCTCCTGCGGTGACGCCTCCGCCCCTCCGGCGGTGGATGGTGCGGCGGACGGAGAGAGTTCCCTGCTTGCTGTCAAAGTCCGACCACATGAGGCCGCAAATCTCGCCTTTCCGCAGGCCTGTGGTAAGCTCCGTGTAGAAGAAGTCATACCAGATGGGGTCCTTCCGAATCTCCTCCATAAACCGCTCCAGCTGGGCGTCATTGAGGATCTTTCTGGGAGCTGTCTCCTTTTTGGGCAACGTGACGCCCTGGGTGGGATTCAAGGGGATGAGCCGTGCCCGCACTGCCGCGTCCATGGCCAGGTGCAGCACCCCATGGAGACGGCGGACGCTGGAGGCGGACAGGGCGTGTCCATACTCCGGGTCCTCCCGGATACGGCCATGATTCTGGACATCCCGGTACAGCTTCCGGACATCGTCCGGGGTGATCTTGCTGATGGGCTTGCTGCCCAGCCGGGGCTTGATGTGATACTGGATATGATGGCGGTAGCCTTCCAGGGTACTCTCCCGCACGGAGGGTGCCACCAGCTCCTCCAGCCATTGGTCCAGCCACTCCCCCAGGGTCATGCGGCTGTTCTCGGTGAGGTCCACGCCCCGGTAGGTGCTCATCTCCCGGTGGAGCTTTTCCGTCAGGGCTTTCTGGCTCCCGGCAGACACATAGCGGAAGATGGAGTCGCCGTTTTCCTTGTGACCCACCACGATGCGTCCCTCCCAGCGGCCATCCTCCCGCTTGCGGACCATGCCGTCTCCGGACGGTCTGCGCTTTCCCATGGACTACACCTCCTCCCGCCGGCAGACTCGGTCCTCTTCTTTATCCTCGAAGGAGTACAGCCCGTCTGCCTCCAGTTCCTGTGCCAGTCCCCAGGCCAGTTTGAACCCGGCCATGAAGCTGGCAAGGGACGTCTCTTCCCGGAGCAGATTCTGTGCATCCACCAGCCGCAGCAGCTTCCGCCGCTCCGGTTTTTGAAGGGTCTCCCGCAGTTCCTGCCGGAGAGCCTCGATCTCTTCCCACACGTCCGCACACTCCGGTTCCTGGAAGAACCGCTGGTGCAGCGCCTGCATATAGTCGTTCACGTGTATCGCCTCCTATCAGCGACACACAATACCGTAAGACACGGAGAATATCCAGGGATTTTGACCACAGTTCAGAAAGAATTATCATTTGCGTGGTTCGAGGGGCAGGGACTTACTATTGTTTACTGTGGCGCAAATTTTGAGGGATTTAGATAAAATTCCATCTGAAGCAAAGATAACCAACCATTCTCATTTAGACTTTTAACCGATAAATTTATAATCCATTATAATAATTCTCTAATATTGCATTTACTAATGCCCTAGTTATATAGATAATATTTTAATGTCTTTTCTTTGAGTGTCTTTTAAAAAGAGTTACATTTATTGTTACTTTGCAAAAACATTAAGTGTTTCCTAACCATTGTATCTATCTAATCGGATTTTTAAAAATTATATAGGCTGCAAAAATCAGTCAGTTTCTTAAGTCTGGAAGTTCATTCCCTTTATGCCGTTTACAATAAGTAAATATTCGATTGTTTATTGATAGTAACTCTTAGAACTTTTATATATGTGCATATTCATGTGCAATCTCTTCCTAAAATAGGCTATTAATTGTAGGGTGCATTCAAATGTCATCTTAATATATCAACACAAAGGTATTAAATCCAGGTTACTTTATATTGTTTTCTATTGAAAAAAATGAGAAAACACTGTATCATTATTAAACTAAGTTGTTTTAAGGCTGTGGTATAACAATGTCAGAGTTACGACTTGCTGTTATGAGGGAAGATATTCCTTCTTCATCACCTATATCATGTGGTATTGCAAGCATTGATGATCGGATTAAAGATGCTTATAGTAAAACCATATGTAAGCAAGGCTTAGCTTATAATATCTATGTTGATGGTTATCTGATTGGAAATTGTATGATTAAACTTGTCGTTCTCTGCGATGAGGCTAACGACTATTATGTAACAGATCATGAATATGCTGCTCTCGAAATTTCATATATTGCAATTGATCGTCGTGTTCAGGGAAACGGCATTGGCACGCGAGTGTTGGCTAGACTTATTTCTGATGCAGAAAAGCTTTTGTCGAAAATTAGGGAGAAACTATTTAATATTACCGAGGGCACAGATTTAATCGAAACAATTCCTGATATAGATATTAGTTCCCTATTAAACGTCGGAAAATCTTACAGTCCATCAGATGTATTCTTTAATTCAGGTTCAATTGATATCGGAAGTATAGCTACTACTTCTGCGCCCCATTCAAATTATTTCATAGGATTAGATACAACTATTTCAGCTGCGTGAAAGTAGTTTAAGTGGTATTAGGAGTTTTAGTATGAATATGGAAAATAATTGTATTTTAAAACTGAACCATTTACTTTTTGATGAAATAACATTCAATCGTGTTAATTTTAAAAGCAAAAATGATTTACAAGTAGAGTTCGGATTTTCTTTCAATAAAAGAGAATATGGTGAGTTTGTATCCAGTATTCGCATAATAGGGACAAAAAAAGATGAATATAACTTTGTAGTAAGAGCATCTGGATATTTTCAAATATCGGAAGCTGTGGAAGATTCAGATATTTTAATTCAACAAAATGCTATTGCCATTGTCTTCCCATATATTAGGAGTCAAATATCTCTGTTGACAGCACAGCCGGAAGTAGATCCTGTTATACTGCCTCCAATGAATATTGCCCAAATGGTAAAAGAATCTATCGAGAATCAACACAAAACAGAATCCTCCACTACCAATTAACTGCTAATTTATAAATTATTAAGGGGGCAAGCGCTAAGGCACTTGCCCCCCCTTACTTTTTTAATAAAATTCCTCGTCATAGCTATTTATCCGTAGAAATTGTAGCTTGGCCTTATGAAGCGGTCGTGTCAAGATTTTTTCGCACTTTAGTTTGCAAGCTCTGGCATGAATGGAGTCAGCCGGCAATGGAGGCATCCTCAATGGCGGCCTCCAGGTGCTTCATATTCA
>OLGF01001294.1_pt1 | contig 27440 bp, 22 predicted proteins | sample 1604971 | NCBI WGS metagenome assembly OLGF01 (sample SAMEA3888902, study PRJEB22519) | human gut metagenome | biome: human gut; feature: human-associated habitat; material: faeces | place: Denmark | collected 2011 | reverse complement strand
GTATAACGGTATCTGCGCGGGCCTCGATCACATCCCGCACATCGTCCATGTGGTGGGTCTCCGTCCGCTCCCATGCGCGGTAAACATCCGCCAGCGGGGTCCGGGACCGCAGCAGTGCCGCAGTCTGGGCGTCCGTCAGTTCCAGTACCTCCATCTCCATCACAATGTCTTCTCGGACGGTAAATTTGCAGGCATTGTCCAGGATCACATTGGGGGGCTGGCCCAGCAGCCATTCCTTATACTTCTGCTGCTCGGCTGCCATCCGTTCATAAAGCCGGCTCATCATTTCTTCGTTGGTCATGCTGTATCACTCCTCGTAAAATAGTGATAGCCGGGAGATCTCCAGATGAAACCTCCCGGCTATGTAAAACGGCAAGGCCGCAGCCTTGCCGAAATGATCGAGTTGGATACACATATCTAAATATGCGTTATCGACATTATCTCAATTATCTCAATTATCTCAATTATCTCAATTATCTCAATTATCTCGATTATCTCGATTTTATGCGGTTGCGTTGTAATATTGGGAATGACAATAGCCGGGAAACTTTTCCAATCTCCCGGCTATCCATCATTGCAGCGCCCTGTTATTCGCCCTGTTTCAGAATTGACATCATCTCGGCTGGAGTGACGATATACTCGCGTGTTGGGAAGTGCTTGAGGTTCCCCGTAATCAAGTAGGCGTCATCCGCTTTTCGCTTCTCCATGACTACCTCATAAAACACCAAATCGTCCATGTCCGGCAGGACCTCCCCGGTTTCCCAAAGTTAAAGATATGGATACAGGTTAATCAATTTTGCCGATAAAGCGGTAGTAAATCTCAATCTCCTGATCTCGCATCCCATCCGCACTTTTAATGGCCTCGTGAATGACGATTTTTTCAATCAGGGTATTGAGAAGTTCAGCGGTCAGTTCTGTGGGATTGGCGTACTGCTTGATGAGAGCGACCCACTTTTCGGCATCCAGAGCAGTTTGCTGCTCTGCGGTCAGTTCCGCTTGCAGGCGGCTGATTTTTTCCTCCAGCTCCAGCTGTTCTGCCTGGTACTTTTTCGTCAGCAGATTGAAGTTATATTCGGTGATGCGTCCGGCAGACCAGTCCTCGTACATTCGGACGAATTTTCCGTCCACTTCTGCCTTGCGCTTTTCCGCCCGTTTCAGCTCAGATTCCTGACGCTTGGCGGCGGTTATGCGTTCCCGGTCACCGTTTTTCAAAATCTGCTGCAAGAGTTTTTCTTCGCTCATCTGCGCCCGATGGGACCAATACTGGATTCTGGACAGTACATAGACATAGAGCGTATCATAGCGGATATAATGCGCCGAGCATTGTGTACCCATCTGTCCGTATTGGCTGCAAGTGAAGTGGCTGTACGGCGTTTTGTTCTGCCGGTTCGTGCCGAAGCGCATAGACCAGCCACAATCTGCACATTTTACAAGACCGGCGAAAATCTGCGTTGTGGCATCCTTCTGCTGCCGTCTGCGGCTGGCAATCTGCTTTTGCACCTGCTCAAACACATCCCGGCTGATGATCGCCTCATGGGTATTTTCCACCCGAATCCATTCTTCTTTCGGCTTACGAACCTTTTTCTTGTTTTTATAAGAGATATTGGTCTGCTTATTGTGTACGCTGTTGCCAATGTAGGTTTCATCTTGCAGAATACTTTTGACCTGAGCAATCGTCCACGCATAGGATTTTTCTTCCGGCGCATTAGCATAGATATTGGCGAAAGTTCCATACCGCTGATAATTGAGCCAGCCCGCAGTCGGGATTTTTTCTGCAATCAGGGTCTTGGTGATCTTCGCTGCACCTGCTCCATGAAACGCAAGGTCAAAGATTTTCTCGATGATCCAGCGGGTTTCTTCGTCTATGGCCAAAGTGTTTTTGACTTCGGGATGGCGGATGTATCCCAGCGGCGCATAGGCAAAAGTGCGTTCTCCGGCAGCAAATTTAGCACGGAGCGCCGTTTTCACCTTGCGACTGGTATCCTTTGCGAACCATTCGTTAAAAAGGTTCTTGAACGGCACAAAGTCCGAAAGTCCTTTTTCGGTGTCCTCATTTTCAGCCACAGCAATGTAGCGAATCTGCTTTTCCGGGAACACAAATTCCAGATAGTAGTCCATCATCACGTGTTCACGGCCAAAGCGACTGAGGTCTTTGGTAATGATGCAGTTGACCTTTCCGGCCTCCACATCATCCATCATCCGCTGAAAGCTGGGACGCTCAAAATTTGTTCCGCTCCATCCGTCATCGACATATTCGCCATATACGGAAAGCCCATGCTCTTTTGCGTACTGCTGCAAAATAGTGCGCTGGGTCTCGATACTCACGCTGTCGCCATAGTTTTCGTCGTCACGGCTGAGACGCATATAGAGTGCGGTATTGTAAGGTTGTTTCACGGTAAAAATCCTCCTTCTAATCGAAACAACCCACGCTTACAATACTTCTGCTTTTATTATACCGTAAGCGTGTGTGTGGTTCAACGACATTTTGTTGTGGGTTTATCCAGCGTTGCGGGCGGCATACTGGACCACATTTTCAATCAGCGTGTCCATGGGCTTTCCTGACTGGGAGAAATGCTCGGATACCCGAATCCGGGTATTGCCGCAGTAAAAATATTGAATGCCATCCGGCTCTGTGACATAGACCGAGGTGTTTTCCAGTGTCGGTTCGGGTTCATCCTCCCAGCTGTGCCATTCTTCCAGGGTTTCCAAGGGCGGTTCAAAAATCGGTTCAAAGCAGGATTCAATGTCGATATAACCATAGTCGGGTTCGCTCATAAAATCTTTGTGTTTTCTCATGCAGTTTCCTCCATCAATTAAAGTTCCATTTCGTGCGACTTGCGGCGGGAAGGTTGATCGTGCTGCCTTGTTTGCCGGGTCCGGGTTAAAATGGCGTCAAGAAAAGCCCGCACCTTTTCGGGTGCGAGCTTGACAGCGTCCAGATATGGCTGGACTTCCTTTTTCAGTTCTTGGTACTTGTCATAAATCTTTTCATACCGCTGTTTCCAGACAGCGGCACTCTTTTGCGCTTGTTGCAACTTATCTTCCAAGCGGCTGTTTTCTGCCTTGGCAAGAATCCCATTGACCGCATAATCCTTGAGCGTACTGCACTCGGATGGGGTCAGAGTGATATTGCCGGTGATTGTCTTTTTCCCCATGGAGCAGATTTCCTGTACGGTCAGGGCGGCAGTGCGCTGTTCTTTGGTCTGCTTTTGCAGGGATTGCAGCTCCTTTTGCTTTTTCTCAACGGCAGCCTGTGCGGTGCCCAGCGCCTGTTCTGTCTGAGCGATTTGGGCGGTCACATCTTCCAGCCGCTGCTGCTCCTGTGCCACCTTGAACTGGGTCACAGTCAGATGTTCTTCAGTGCTGCCACGCTTTCCACGCTCCACATCGGTATATCCGGCAGCTTTCATATAGTTGAAGAAATCGTCTTGCAGGACACTGTACGATGTTCGCAGGACTTTCTTGCCCTTGGCGGTCAGAAGCGGATTGCCCTGTTCATCCAGAGCAACTTTTGACTCCCACTTTTTGCTGCGGCTGACCTGCATGATCGTTTCCTTGACTGTACCCACAAGAGATTTATCCTTGCACCGCTTCGACCAGAGAATCTGTTTTTCCACCACCGGGACATAGACCACATGAAGGTGGTAGTGGTATACATCCTGCCCCAGAGCTTCCGACATGGCCCGGTTGCGTTCATCTGCGTGCATAACAGCAGAGAGGATATACTGCTCACCACCCACGATTTCCACGGCGGCTTTGTATGCGTCAGTGTAGAACTGCTTAGCATATTCGTAGCCGCCGTGGTTGTGGAAATAAGCGGAGTTCACATCAAAAATCAGTTCCCCATATTTCACCGCATCGGCTTTCAGACCACGAGTGGAGATGACACCATCGGCAATCATCTGATCGAACATAGCAGCATAGCTGTCGGTGGGAGCCTTGAAGTGGATATTCCGGTAGGTCTGGGAGGTATCAATATCCTGGTTGGAGTAGCTGTCCTTTTCCCGTTCGTTATGCTCCTGCACCTTCGCCACATCATCGAGGGTGGGCAAGTCCTGGTTACGGGCAAAGGTGCGGTCGATTCCATCGTTTCTTGCCATAAAAATCAGCTCCTTTCCATTGTGCGGCAGACGGCTGGGGGACGGGGATGCACTTCCTGCGGGAAGTGTAATAACCCACTATGACACTTTCATCCCGAAGGGCTGCAAAGTGCCGTGGGCTCTCCGAGGGGGAATGCGGCATCTGCGGATACCTTGCCGCCTTTAGAGGCTTGTGTGTGGCACCCAAATCCTCAAAAGGCGGTGTGACCGACAGTCTCTCCGCACTCTTGATTGCTTCATTTCTGCCGCTCACAGGCAGAGCAGATTTTGCAAATCCACTCTGCCATCCATCTTCAAATCTGCGGATTTTTCGATGGGGACGGGAGATACGGTGGGCATCATTTGTCCCTCCGCTTCTGCCATACGAGATCATAACCAAGGGCGTCGGCAAGCTGTACCGCCTCCACATACCGCAGAGACTCCCGCTGGAGCTTATTGGACAGGTTTGAAACGCTGTCGCTCCAACCGTAATCCTCAGAAAGCCGGTCAACGACTTCCTGCATCGTGTAGCCGGAACGCACGATATATGACTTGATTTCATTTCTCAAATTACATTTCATAGAAAATACCTCATTCTTTCGTAAAGTCGGTTTACCGTGGAGTGTATTCGCTACACGACACGGCAAACACGGATAACATTCAAAATTCGTTCAGGATTGCGCCCATGAAGAACTGTCCGCAACAGCACCCCATCGACTTTGCCATTAGGTGGGCTTGCAAGCGAAACCGTGAAAATAGTTACCTTCCCGCATACCAGCGTCACCATTTTGTAAATCACTGAATGATGATTTTTGTTCTGCCTATGGTAGTGTTTTTCACCGTTTGCACAGCCATTGATTGTGCATAGCCAATTTTAATGCCCAGCCAGACCATCAAATATAAAAATGAACTTCGATTTTTTGCGTTCGTGCGTTCCTTCGTTCCAAAGGCTGCACCCGATCAGGAACGCATGAACGCACGAACAGAAGGTTTTGAAGTTTCATTACAACTCCACAGGTGAGAGCAGAACATAAATGCCCATATACCCCCGGCACCGTTTTCCGCCGCCGATGTGCAGATTGCTGACTGGCTCCAAATGGTAGCGTTCTGCGTTCTGGCTGAGCTGGTTTGCAAAGCTCTTTGGGGACAGTGGATTTTCTGCATTGTCCTCACACCACCGCTTATAGGCTGCATACAGATTTTTGGTGCTGGCTTCATAATCGGCCTTGAATGCCACATAACCCTCAGAATCGAGAAAGTCCAGAATGTTATTGGCATCCCGAACAGCGGAAGAGATATTGTCCTTGGCTCTCTGGCTGATGGTAAAGTGATAGCGATTGGCGATCAGCCGCCGCAGTCCCTCCAGCATCCAGAGGAAGATTCCCTCTTTTTCGGCAATCAGTTTCTCAGCAAGAAACGGGTCATCGAACCGATCCGCAGGCTTGTCTTTGGTGGTCAGAATGATTTGGCGGCGAAAGAAACCGTCGCTGCGGTCGTGAAGTGCAGTCAATGCCCCGTTTCCGAAGCAGAGAAAACGCACATAAAGCAGCCCCTGGTAGCTCTGCTCTCGTTTCCGTTCCAAATCCATCCGCAGTTCTGCTGTCACGATGGATTTTACATAGTTGGTCTTGGTCAAGGCATTCATGTCCAAATCATCGTCCAGCATGAGCAGCTTGCCCTCCAGATCGGCTCTGGCGAAACGACTGTTCTCTACTTTCTGAATGGAAGTGGTGTTCATATTTAGCCCGAAAATGGCGTTCATCACCACACCGATCCGGCTTTTGCCCTCGCCTCCCTTGCCGACCAGCATGAGCATTTTCTGGCCCTTGGTGGAGGGGATTAGACAATAGCCCAGATACTCCTGCAAGGCGGGAATATCCTCCGGTTCCAACAGTTCTGAAAGGAAGTGCAGCCAGTGTTCCGGTGCAGGAGTATCTGCCCGATAAGACACCGGCAGGCGGTTACCGCAATACTCTTTTTCCTCTGTGAATGTACCGTCCAGAAAATAAGTGCCATTAGCCACATGGATACGGTCACATTGCAGGGGCAGAGGGTCTGCATATGCCGCCAGCTTCAACGCTTTGATTATCTGCTCCACCGTCTGTGCAACCTTGGCATGAAGCCAGGGCGAGATTTCCTCATAAATCGTCCGCTTCAATTTGTTCTCATCCGGCAGCGGGCCGTCCACGGTATAAAAACGGTCATTGATACAGCGCATGGGATGCCGGGACAGGAAATCTCGGCAATATTCCGGCTCGATGATTTTCCCTTTCTCATCAATCCAAACAGGGTTGTTCATGGTATCGCTCCTTCCTCAGGCGGGCCTGTAATTTGCGGATGTATCCGTCTGCCGTTAGTTCGCTCACGACTTCGCCTCGTTCATAGGAATCGCCTTGCAGCAGGATGTCCAGCTGATACTCTACCCATGGCAGACGATGGCAGGCTTCCACAAACCGCTCGTCCAACACATCTTCCGGCGCTTGCGGTGCATATTGCCTTTCCCAATCCAGGAGCAACCGCCGATACTGGTTCAAAACAGAAAAGCACAGCTGCTCGTTCTCACGAAGCTGCTGTGCTTTGGTTTTGCATTTCTTTTTCCGGCGAATGGCTTCCGGCAAGGGCTTGTCCGGCGCAAGGTGAAAGTCCGACGCCAGTTTTCGGGCCGCATCATACAGCCGAAGGTCAAACAGTTTGGCGGTCAGGTCGATCACATCCCCATGCTCCCCACAGGCAAAACAGTGGTAGTGGTCATCCGACACATACAGGCTCGGATGACGGTCATTGTGGAACGGGCACAGCGCCATGCCGTAATGGTTGACCTCGATTCCATACGCCTGCGCTGCTTCCCGTGTGTTGATACTGGCTTTCACCATCTCAAATAGATTCATACAGATTCCCTCCATTTCCTTTTGGATGGGGCAATTTTCTCACCCCTCTGTATAGGTTATGGGGAAAATCGAAAAAAACAGGCGAATGGCATGACAAGCTGTTTTCAAAAAACATGACAAGGCCTTTGCTGTGTGCTATTATGAAAATAAAAAACATGACAGGAGGGAGAAGATGGATCAGATCATCAACCATGCGGTTTTGTCGCTGGATTTCTGGCAGGACACCGTGACCTATGAGGGGAGTACCATGCCCGCAGGAACCATTGGCTGCGAGGTGTTGAACATCCCGGACAGCACCATTGAGAAGCTGGATACTCCCTGCAATGTGCTGAACCAGCTGCTTCAGGGGATGAACACCGGTTCCGTGGATATGGAGCTGCTGCCGCAGGTGCAGCAGGCCGCTGGCGAGATCATCTCCTTTTTGCAGGTCACACCACCCTTCTCCCGATTGAATCGAAGCTATTTTGAGCAAAAACTTGCAGCCATCTTTTCCGAAGAATATATGGAGGACGCCAAAGCCTATTTGCAGCTTACCCAGCAGGAGCAGCTGATTTGTGCTTTGGCTGGTCAGCATGGCAAGGCGACCATGCTCGTGCGAGTCGTGCAGGTACTGGGGCATTTGAGTTATTCGCTGGGGCAGTACAAGGAAGCCTTGACGAAATTTGCAGAGCAGTTGAATGAACCAGGTCATGACCGTACCCCGGACGGTTATGCGTCAATGTTCGGACAGTTCTTCAAAGGTGAGCCAACCCTGTCGCTGGATAATCCGGCCTGGATGACACTGACCAATGCTTCGGTGCAGTATGTAGCCGCCACTCGGCCCGGAAAGACAGAGCCGCAACTGGTCAAGCGGATGCACTATGTCTCCTTTGTGGGGATGTTCCGTTCCGATCTGTTTGAGGGACTTTGTGTGGGCCATGCCCCCAAGAAATGCCCCATCTGCGGCAGATGGTTTCTCACCATTGATGCACGACATACCAAATACTGCGGCGGTCTGGCCCCCGGCGATCAGCGGGGACGGACGTGCCGACAAATCGGCAATCTGAGAGGTCGGGAGCAGCGGGAGCTTGCAGACGATCATCCCATTAAGGCGATTTATACCCGCCGTATGAACACCATCCTACAAAATACCCGCCGGGGAAAGCTGGATGAAGGAACGGCAGCAGCTATGAAAAAGCTGGCAAAAGATAAGATGCTTCGTGCGCTTTCAGATCAGCGTTATGCCAGCACTGTCTATGAGCAGGAAATGACCCAGGATGCACTTTTGAATGCCGTACAAAAGAAATAAGCAGCGAAATATTTGAAAGGTGGTGAGGGAAAATGGATACAGCGTGGACATGGGAACTGCCCGGCTACTGTGCCAAATACAGCTTTTTGACTGAAACCAAGGGCTTGACCATGCGGGAAGCGGAACGCATCTTTCAGCTTGACCCGGAACCGCCTGCTCTGGAAAATATGAACGACTACATCATTGAGGCTGTGCGGAGCCGTGAATTGCGCTGGTTCTCCTTTTTCCTGCACTGCTATGAAAATCGGCTTAATGGCCGTGTTCGCTGTTTCCTGCTGCGGGAGGGACTGGATCGCTATGACCCGGAACGCTTTTTAGACTACAAAATGGGCTGTGTGCTTGCCATGCTGGATTGCCTCCGGGAATACGATCCCGCACAAGGAGCAGATTTTCTGACCTATGCCCATCATTTTATCGGGAACGCCCTTTTGACCTGCCGGATGCAAGAGGAGGCTGGTTCCTTTGAAAATGTGGATGAGTACAAAGCTGTGCGTGGCATTGCTTGGCTCTATAATCAATCCGGTCAGTCTGAACAGGCGGCAATCCAGAAATATGCCCAGAAAAACGGTTGTACCGAGGAAACCGCAGCAAAGTTTTTAGCATTGGCCAAGCAAAATCGAAGCCGTGTTCCGTTTTATCAGATCATTCAGGATGAGGACAGCGAAGAAACCGGCGAGGATGTCAGCTGGGATGACCATTGGGACTATGCGGAGATTCTATGGAACGGTATCCGGGCTGAAGCTGTCCGAGAAGCGTTTGAAAAGCTGAATTACCGGGAACAGACCCTTTTGGAAAAGAGAAACGCCATCTGTATGACCTGTGGGCGGGTCAGTCCCATCAGCACCCGGTTGACCTTTGAAGAACTGGCAGTCCTCTTTGAGGGCAGCACGGCCAGTGGTGCAGAACGGGCCTACCGTAAAGCCGTGGATCATTTGGCCTGTCTGCTGACAGAAGCCGGAGTGCTTCATATGATCCGACTGAAACGCAAGTCCCAGACCAAACGCAAAAAGAAAATCGCCGCCGCTGCCTACCTATATCAGGTGGACAACGACGGCGAATGGGGTGAGATTTCGTTTGATTTTGAGGCTGGAACAGCGGAGATTATCCGCTTGGCAGAGTGGGATACGATGGCAAGCAAGAAATTTGCAAAAAAAGTAATTACTCTTATTTTGAAAAATGGGAATCTTCAGGTAAAGGAATCTATTCTCCCCGTTTCTTGTTAAAAGCATTTTTCTATTTTATTTGAGTAAGTTCGTCGTCATTCTACACCTAAAGCCTTGTACACTGCATCTTCTGCACTCTGATAGAAAATAAGGTTAAAGCATCCTATCAATTCTGACGGCACTGTCCCGAGATCAGCGGCAGACGTGATCGGCAAAAGCACTTTTTTCGCACCGCTGTCAAGGCATACTTGAAGGGAATTTGCAAGCTCATCCACTTTGATCATTGTACCGGCGATGCTGATTTCTCCCAACACGGCTAGACTGCTGACCATAGGCTTATTCAGTGCGACGGATGCCAGTGCAATCAGTGTCGGGAGAGCAAGCTTGTTCGTCATACCAATTCCCTGCATATCCTGATAGTTGACGATGTAGTCCTTTGTCGTGGTGCTGATTGCTCCGCTGATGCGCCCTGCATTGGCTTTCAGGAAGTTGAAGGCGGTATTTGTCGCTTCTCTCGCTTCGCGTTCTGAGCCAAGTCCTGTTCGCTCGAATTTACCGTTACCAGGAAGCATCTGTGATTCCAACCGAAACACACCAATCATGCCAGACTTCCCCTGCGAAACAGTATAGACCTGGCCGGGATTGCACATTCCTTCGGGGATCAGCTTGCCACCGCCCTGCTCCGGTACGGAAACATAGTATTCTTCAAAGTTGTCTTTGTCGATGTATGAAAAATTCACATCATAGAACTCCATGCCGCCCAACTTTTTCAGCTGCTCCTTGACACGGCGGCGCATCTCCAATGCAAGCTTCAAAATCTCTTCCAGTTGTTCTTTCGTAAACTCGCCGTCAGGGTAGAGCAGCTTCAAGAGGCCTCCGACCATCTTCCGAACAGCAATGGTGTCACGCTGGTTGAGGTTGGAGCCTAGACGGAAATATTTATCCAGCGCATCCCCATACTGCTCCTTGCGCAGCTCCCGGATAAACTCCGCCAGATAATCCGTGATAAACCCATAGTCATCTGTGAAATGCTCCGGGCGGAACTTCGGGATTTCCCAACCGGGAAGATAGCAGTGAATCCGGTCAAGGAAAGCCGTATCCGTACCCATTTCAGGCGGGAAGGGGTCAAAAAGGCTGGATGTCTTGAGCAGCACATCCACGCTCTGATTGATATTTCCAACGAATACCATCGAGGCAGTCGCGGCCTTTTCCTCTTTGCCTCGGGCAAAGGAGCCGGAGGCCATGTAGTCCTTCATGATCTGAATACCGTCTTTGTCCTTGAAATGGATTCCGGCAACCTCGTCAAAGGCAACGCAGTCCCATAAGCCCACAAGGCCGACCGTTTTACGCCCCATGTTATAAAACAGATTGGCTACCGTTGTCTGCCCGCCGGAAACGAGAATGCTATTCGGGGAAATCTCTTTGTAGAGATGGGATTTTCCCGTGCTTCTCGGACCCAGCTCGCAGAGGTTGAAGTTATTCTCCACGAGAGGGATCATGCGGATCAGGAGCAGCCACTTTTCACGGTAAGTCAGTGTGTCCGGCTCCATGCCGATGGAGCGCAGCAGCACATCCATCCATTCATCCTGCGTAAATGCTTTGCGTCCCTGTTTCAGTTCTTCAATGTCCACATGAGGCATTTGGATCGGCGTGAGCTTTCGGATGCTGATCGGCGTTCCGTTCCTGTCTTCCTCCATATACTCATAGTCCAGTTGCACGATGCACCAGATACCGCCGCAAAGCAGACGATCAAATTTGGCGGGGTATTCCTCATCTATGGGAAGGTTTTTGAGTCCGAGGTTAGAAAACTCCGCTTCATAGAAATCCCGCTTGATGTTCAAGTTCACTGTGATTTTATCAATCACGGTGTAGCTGCCACGCTGACGAAGCACAGAGAGAATCTTCTGCGCCTCATCGGGGCGGACGAAATTATCCGCAAGAATGCGTTTTACATTCTCTACGCCCTCTTCAATAATATCAGGGTCATCCGAGCTGCAATACTGTCCCAGCAGGAACTCAAGGACATAGACAGGCACATTTGCGCCTTCCTTGATTTTCTTGGTCAAATCCTTGCGCACAATCTTCCCATCGAAATTTTGCCGCAATTTCGATTTGATGACAGCTCTTCTATCCTCATTTTCTGTCATATCAACCATTTGAATCGCCTCCTGTCACTTAGGGTCCCCTTAAAAGCCGAAGCCATAGTCATCGGCAAATGCCATGTCCATGATGACAGGATGCCGGAACACCTCAAGCCCTGTTGCATCATCGTATATTACAAAGAAATACTGTTTGTCTTTGTCGTACTTCTTGTCTTTGAACTGGAATTTCATACGGAAGATGCGTTTGGCAGCATCTTGTTCCCGGCTGTCCGCGATGCAGCTATTCTCATTGGAAATCCGCTCGTTATCATCGGAGATAAAGAACAACCGATAAGAAGCAGCCTTGACCACATCGCTGACCGGCTGAGACTGAATGAAATCCAGTATGGTGATCTTATTGGTGATTTTTCGCACCATGCTTACCAGCGCAATTCCCGCGCTCCGCGTCTCCATGTGACCTCGTTCCATCTTGAGGTCGAGGACAGGCACAAGCATTTCCTGCGGGGATGAGCCGCCATGTACATAGTTCTGCCCGCCGCCAGCCACCTTGAATACATCGTCGCTGATGGGATAGGACACCCATTTGGTGTCATCATTGCGAAGGACTTTGCTCATCTCCATGCTGGCGATGCCATCTTTTGAAACGGGTTCCTGTGCGACCACAAAACGCCGGTTGATAAAGGAAGTTTTTCCCTTGATTCCCCCAATCTTGTCGCTCTCCGCGATTTTATCCCGTTTGTAGATAAATCCGTGATCAGCAGTGACGATAAACCGGTATGTATTCGCACTGGTAGAGATGCGGCGGATCAGGTCGATTATTTCCGCAATCGCCTCCTGACAGGCGACAAAGACTTCATCCTCGGTATTGGGTTTGTCACCACGAGCATCGATCTGATTGTGGTACACATACACGACCTGTTTGCCGGTGAAGATGCTACGCAGCTCGGCGACCTTGAGCGACTTGATGTTGTCAAACTGGACACAAGTGCTGTCCTTGCTGTACTTATGCAAAACTGCTTCACGCTCGGCAAGATTGTCGCAAGGCATACCATCAATCAGCACCTTGAAATCATCCATCATCGTCAGCTCTGCGTGTGGAAGCAGCGCCGCCATGCCGAGACGGGTATAGGACGGCAAAACACTGAGTTGGACTTCCAGCTTCGCTGTACACTTTGGATCATCCTGCATCCGGCGGAACAGCTCCTTGCCCACCTCATAGCGCATGGCATCCGAGATGATGACCACCGTGCGCTCCTTGGCATTCTTCAAATTGCGGGCATAGAAGTCCCTCTGCAAGGGCAGCGCCATAAACGAGTCCGGCTCTTGAATGGCGGCATTCCATTTGGGAAGCAGCGTTTCCAGATACTCGTTGGTGTAGATGTTTTCCACCAAATCGCGCAGCGGCTCGAAAGCTGCCGTTTCTTCGAGCTGATCGTAAGCGGAATAGAACCGGCGATATTCATAGTCCAGCCGGAAGTCTTCCTCCTGATACTGGCGCAGAATCTCTTTGAAACTGTCCGGGCAACGGTAATTCCCAGCCTGAATGATCTGATAGGCGCTGTCAAGCATCTGATAGCAGCCCCCGGTTTTCTCGCCGAAGTGCATTTTGCTCCGCTTTTCGCAGATTTGAGGGATAGTCAAACCGTCCAGTGCTGCGCCCACATCCTCGGTTAAAAGGCGCTCCACAATCCACTTAATGAGGATCTGGTCAATGGCAAGGAAGGTATCGCAGTTCACTAAGTCATCCGGCGAATAATCAGAGAAAGCCTTCTGGACATTCAAGCCGGAGGCAACATGAGCGGAAAGCTCATCATAGCGCCCACGGTAAAGGATATTGTTCATCAGGTTATCCATAAAGGCAATGATATTCCCGGCCTTATAGGAGAGGAACACCTTCCACGGCTTCGGAAGCTCGCCTCCTATATATTTAGCTGTGTAGGTGACAAACATGGTCACCACCAGTTTTTCCAGTGTCGGCTTGACATCGGTATAGCCGAAATGCTGCTCGCAGAGCTTCCAGAAATCATCCAGTAGGCCGTATTTCTCAACCTCGGACAGAAACTTGTTATCTGTAAGCTCGCTGTCTGTCAGCATGACCCGGATCACTTCTTCAAAGGAACAAGTACGGGTGCGGCAAATGGCAGAGAGAAGCCCCGTGATGATGTTCTCTTCGTTGAAGTTCTCTATCTCAAGGTCATAGAAGCGCTGCGTCCGTTCTTTGTTGGCAAAGAACTTGATGTGCTTTTCGATGATGGGCTTGTATTTCTCGTCAATGCCCAAATCCACCGAGAGCAGCGAAGCGCGGTCGGCAAAGAAGCGCCTTGAGTAGAGCAGCGTGTCTTCCAGATGGTTGTCCCGCACATCCGGCTTGGGGAAGGGGGCGTAGATGAGATAGTTTGTGGTAGTGTCCTGCCGTTCCAGAAAGAGCTTGGTGGCAAACTGATTGTCCGGCTGCAAACAGTAGACTTTGGCATTGTTCAGCTCTACATTCTGCATATCCTCCACAAACTCGCCGTTATCGTCGTACCAAAAGACGAGTTTACGGGTATCGCCGGTAAACTCAGCATTCAGCCGGTCTATGATTTGTTTGATGTTCATTTCTGCCATGCCGCTTTACTCCTTCTGGTCTATGACTACCCAAGACCCGCTCCGGTTGGAGCCTTTGCGTTTGATCTTGCCAGCTTTTTGAAGGCTATTCATGAGCCGCTTCACAGTGGCGAGGGAAACACCCAGCATCTCTACAACATCCTTCTGCGTCGCTTTCGGATTGGTTCGGAGGATGCGCAGAATCGCTTCTTCATTGGTATCATTGGGTTCAACTTTGGTGTCATTGGTATCATCGGTGTCACGCTCTTTGGGATCAATGACACCATTCTGATCGGTAGCCGCGTCTTTCCGATACAGGTTGATGCGGAAATCGCTGCCCATATCAATCAGTTCCGGCTCACGAAGGCCGTATTCCTTTGCTTCCCGGAACATTTTCGGGATTCCGCTGCCCCACGCCTCCACGATATTCATGTAGGAAAAGGCGGCTGCAATGCCACGGTTGCGGATCTTCGAGAGGCCGGACTTCATTTTTTCAATGGTGATTTCGCTGTCCAGCATACCGGGGGAGGTGACCTCCAGCCGGTCATCAAAGAGCGCCACCTGGATTTTCCCCGGCGTCAGGTAGCTGCGATGGCAGACTGCATTCGAGATCATCTCACGGATTGTTTTGACGGGCAGTTCATAATAATCCTGCCTTCCAATTCCTTCAATGCGTGAACCGAGGTCGATGTGCTGCAAAACAAAGTTGTAGGCATCCTCAATCTGCTCGTAGATCGCTCCGGTAAATTCCTTGCGGGTGATGAAAATATCCCGGACAGTCCCCTTGAATACCGCGCACTGGATGGCAGCATCCGGGAACTCAGCCGTATCGCCGTTCAGCAGCAGATACCCATTGGTGGGATGGTAAGCTCCGTCGTGCTCCACCAGCAATTTCCATGAAAGTAACTGGTTCTTGCCTACTTTCTGAATCTGCTCCCGTGCCGTATCTGTTTCGGCCAGCTTGAGGGCGTGCTGGTACATCTTCTCGCAGAAGGCCGCAATCTCTTCCTCAGAAACAGTCTGTTCCCGCTCCATCTGGTCAAAGGAGCGGTTTGTCCCTTCCATGATGAGTTCCTGCACACGATACCGCTCCGCATGGCGGGTTGTTCCGGCCACGCGGATGTAGGTGCCTTCCATGATGCCCTGGCTCTTGATATAGTAGGGACGCTGCATACCGGGGATGATTTCAACAACGATAATTGCCTTCCCGTCGATTTCCTGCACCGCGATGTTCGGGGTGATCTTTGGTTCGCAGCTATCGAAAATGGCGTTGGTAATCGCGTCCATTTTCTGAAAGACTTCCTCTTTGGAAAAGCCGGTGACGGCCCATGTGCCGTTCTCCACGCCGAAGACCAGCTTTCCGCCCTTGCCGTTGGCAAAGGCCACAACCGTCCTCATATACTTTTCGCTCTTGGCTGGAATCTCGCTTTTGAACTCCACATTTTCGGATTCCCCGGCGAAAATCTCTTCTGCGGTCATCTCGACCACCTCCTTCATCCGAGTCTTATGTCAATATCTGCGGCGATTTATTTGAGCAGTCATTTTCCCAATGCTGGCAATGGCTTCCTTCTGGTGTTTATCGTAGGCCGCTTTGTCATAATACGCATTTGTTCCGCAGGATGGGCAACAATATGTTCCCACACCCGTTTTTTGCCCTTGCACCAGTATTCTTTTCGTGTCCCAGCAACACGAGCAGTATATGCGTTTATCAGGATCATCAGAAAGCGTGATATATGCATCGTCGTGTCGTTCAATCTTTCCTGCAATATCTGCTGTTGTCTGCATTTCTTTGATTTGTTCCTTGAGCTTGTGATTCTCATCCACCAGATCAAGTATCTGCTTCTGTGCATCAATCAATTCTCGTACAAGAGGAACATTGTCCGCTTGTTGTGCAACAGCAATGCCATCTTTGATTGCTTCATACCATCCCAAAGTCATTCACCTCAAATCTTCGCCAAAACGACGTATTTCTTTCCGTCGCTGGCGGTCTGGATTTTTTCGTAGTTGACCTTCACGCCATCATCCAAGTCCAGCTCGATGCGGCTCAGGGCGAGGTGGGCGATCATCTCGTCATAGTCGCGGCACTCCTTGAGCTGCTTTTGGAGCTTTTCCTTGCGCTTGGTGGAAGCGGCCACCTCACGGGCGTTGGTGCTGTGGTCAATCATATCCTGCATCCGGTTGATTTCGGACTCGTAGACGCGCTGCATCTTGTGGAGGTAGTCCACGCGGAGATTGCCGATGGTGTCCGGCGTATAGCGGTGGAGGTAGATCAGCGCCTTGAAGCCGTTCTGCTTGCCGCTGTCAAACAGCCAGTAAATCGGGCGCTTCTGGTAGGTCTTACAGTGGTCTTTGAAGAAATCCTTGAGGAAGCAGCTGCGGATGATCTCCCTGCTGCTGCCTCCCTTGCCGCCCAGTGCCCCGGCGATGAAGTCCAGATTTTCTTCCAGCGTGTCTGCGCCATAGACGGCTTTCAGCCAATCACATAGGCGGGAGACAATATCGTCTTCCAAATACTCTTCATCGGTGATAGGGATAATGCCATCCACATCCGGCTCATAAGAAAGCAAAGTAGCATCTTCCCAATTTTCTGCATTATGGAATCTGGGATAGTGATAATTCGCCAGTGAAATTCCAGCATACCCGCCGTCAATCGGATCACCCTGTTCATTAAGAGCTGCTTGTCCTTTGAATTTCCAATATACAGAATCAAAATCTCCTCCGGCAAAAATAAGCCCCTGTCTGTCCAGTGAGTATCGTCCGAACATACAGCCCACGGCGTATGAGAGCAGGGAGACGATTTCATCCCGCTTAGTGCGGACATAGTTGCTGCCCTGCATGGACTGCGGCACATCGTCCTTGGTATCAAAAACGCGGTGGACGGTAACATCCTTGTCCGCCACATCCGGGGTCAGCTCATCCTGCAAGCCGTAGATGTCGATGAAAATGCGGTTGAGTTCTTCCTCGTTGGCTTTGAGTTGCAAAAAGCGCTGTTCGCATTCGGATTTCCATGCCGTATAGGCATCGGCCAAACGGGAAACGGGACGGACAAGCGGATGGCGTTGGAAGTCCCATGATGTTTCGTAGGAGTCCCAGTCGGTTTTACTTAAAAATATGTTTTGTTCAACAATACTAATAAATGAAGGATTTTCGATGTGGCAGTAGGGCAATTTCTTAACATCGCCACATTTGTAATCCAATGTTGGCATAAGTATGTCGGCTAGATATTGATACGCACAGGTATTAAATAGCCCCATTATCTCTTTATACTTTTCACCAATAGCAACTTGTCCCTTACTATCAAATAAATGCCCGGACGGTTGTAATCTTAGCGCAAAGAAACCACTTGAAAGGGAACTCCATGTTGCGCCCTGTTTAAAATATAACTTTTGACTTGGGCGAACATGCCCTTGCATTGTAGACATCCATTGACGATATTTATTATCAAATCCGATAACCAATTCATTGTTTCCATACCATTTTCTTGCCGTTCCTCCTTTACTATAAGGAACCCACCGGCCTTTTCTATCGATGTCGTCATAATTCTCGGCATCAAATACTATTTTATTATGAATAACCTCATACCATTCTCGCAGGAACAATTCATTTTTTCCAGTATGAATTCCTTCTCGTAACGCAATAATAGAATCAGATGATGGAAGAGTAAATAGGTTTGCCAATTTTGTACTAATCCAATACGCCACCGGCGAACCGGGGATTTTGGAAAAGTTGGATTGTTGGGCACTGTAGCGGTTTTCTCCCGCGAGGAACATATCTTCCTTGCCCTGCTGGGTAGTTGGGTCAACCAAACGGCAGTAGGTGCCTTTATAGTCCGCAATATGGCTATTGCGCATCACAAAGCTGGTGGTCTGCACCACCTCACCGCCAATTTCCTCAAATGCTCGCGGGCCGAGGTGAGCCATGTTGACAGTATCTTTCATCAGCAGTTTCGCCCGCAGCTTTTCAAAGCTGGAAAGGAACATCCAAGCGTGTTGGGTAATCATCGCCTGATACCGGTTTTTGCCGGTCATCTGGCCGCAACGCTCGATAAACACAGCGAACAGGTCACTCTTGCTGTCCGGGTAGTGCTTCTTCACAAACTCGCTGAGTCTTGCGTCCATGTTGCCGCTGCCCATATACGGCGGATTTGTCATGACCACATCATACTTTTGCGCTATAACCTCTGCTACGCGAATCAGCGGCAGGATGGTGTTCAGGGCAGATTCACGATATAGGCTGATGTCGTTTTGTACCTCATCCACACGGGTATACAGGGCGGCAAAGTCCACCGGTGCCACCGTCAGGATAGAGCCGTATTCCTTTGCATCGTGCAAGTCGCTCATGATACTGTCCAGCGTCGCTCCCAGCTTCGGGTCGTTGTTCACAAAGTAGTCCCGTGTGTAAGTGTCAATGTCGTTGCTCTCGGCAATCGCATAGACATGGGGCTGGATGCCGCGAGTGAAAATGCGCCGGTCGTACTGGCGGGCCTTCATCATCACGGCAAAGTAGGCAAGCTGTGCCGCCCGTTCGTCGATGTCCAGACCATAGAGGTTATTTTCGAGGATGCTCTGTGCCGCGTCGCGCTGGCTGTACCCATCGTTTTCGTACATCTTCATCAGCACATCGAAGGCGTACACCAAGATATGGCCGCTGCCCATGCAGGGGTCGATGACCTTGATGTCCCGGACATCCTTGTATTCGCTCTGTTTCTGGATTTCATCGAGCCGCTGGCGAACATCCCGCGTCTGGGAGGCTTCCGGCAGATAATACTTCCAGCCCATCTGCCCAGCAATTTCCTCTTCATTGGCGATGCGCTTTGCCTCGACTTCATCCCAAGTCATTTCCTCCAAGCCGCGACCGTCAGCATAAACGCCCTGCTCTTTCCGTTTGTCGATGAAGATGCGGCCAAGGCTGTTTTCGACCATATAGCGGACGATCCAGTCTGGCGTAAAAAGCTGGGTGACGGCGGGGATTTCCTCTTTGGTGATCTTGCCGTTCTTGGCAAAGGCGGCGTTCTTCGGCTCGGTGTTGTAATACTGGTACAGCCAGCCGATGATCTCCACCTGACCGCCCTTTTCGATGTTGAAATCGTCCTCGGCAATGTCATGGATGAGGTGATACACGACACCTTCCTGATCCACAACGGAGAGGTTCAGCAGCAGCTCGGTGTAGTCGCTGGTCTTCTCAAACAGGGCGGGCAGGATCTCGTTCAGAGCGTTGCACTGCTTGATGAACAGCAGCCGGAACAGCTCGTCCAGCTTATTTTCGGTTTTCAGGCGCAGGACGGTCTCTTCCTCGGCAGAGGTGAACGCAAGTTCCGCGTCGAAGGGCGTTGTCACCAAATCCGGCTCGATCTTGCCGCTCTCGGAGGACAGAACGCGGATGTGGGAGGGAAGATAGTCGTTGACCTCCATAAAGCGGATGGCGATCAGCCGGTTGAACCATGTATAGGCGACCTCTTCCAGAATGTACTTATAAGCTGTGGCGTAGTTGCTGTCGTTCTCTTTCTTGCGGATCACCTCCACCAGCTTCTTGCGCTGCGGGATCGCATCGCCGCTGATGGCATACGGCTCAGATGTCCCGATGTCATAGAACTCCATCGTTCCGGTAGACTGCGGCAGTGGGTCTTTGATACCGTCCGCTGTGATCCCCATCAATCCGGCGCGGTACTGAATATCCGCAATCAGCTTATTCCGCGCCCAGATTGCAAAGTTTTTTATGGCTGTTTTGTTCATGGCGATTCTCCCTATTGCATTAAGCCGTCGATGAACATTTCGGCTTGCTGAATCAATGTTGTCCAGTCTGCTCCGGTGATGGCACTTGTTGCTATTGAAACAGATGCTTTAGATAAAACCTCACTGGAAAATTTCTTTATTCCTGCCAAAGCCTTTTGCATCCGGCTCTTTTTCGGGGCAGAAGAATAGATTTGTTCTTGCAAGGATTCCAAGTCATCTTTAACACTTTCAAGCTCATCGGAGGCGACACTATTGATGGCTGGAAGCGACAAAATCAGCCTTTCGATGAGCAAGTTCAAGTCCGTTGCTGATACGCCGTTTTTTGTGTTGAGTGTAATAGAGCCACTGCCTTGTTGGAAAACCGGACCATTGACCGTCCCAATACTTTGAGTCATTGGCACAGCCTTCTTCTCATCCTCCAAAAGGATCATCTCCTTAGAAATTTCATCGTTGATGAAATTTATCAAGGGCTTTACTGTGTTTTCCAAAAAACGCTGAACAATATCTGTGTAAGTTGCACCGCTTTTCCACAGGTATTGCATGGCTTGCCCTAAAACATTCGTTTTTGGAGTGTCTATAATGTACCTCATGTAGTCATAAATTGCCTTGATGTGACAATTTTCATCTACTGGAATACTTGTGCTTGCCCATCCAGAGGAATGCACGGGAAAACAAGCCTGAAAATCATATTCGACTTGATCCACAACGCTATGAACACGGTCGTGGATAAATGGCGTCTTCTCAATATAATCCATCAGACGATGGAGATTCACATCTGCATCTCCATCGTCACTTGAAAGAAGATTGCTGGATATTCTTCGAAAATCGAGGCTGATAGTTCTTAATTCTCTGTATTCACTCATAAGTCTACCCCGCAGTAAGGACAAAATATCTTTGAAGCTCCGGCGCAGTACAACGCTTTAACCCTTCGATTGCAACAAGTGCATTGAAACTCCGTTTCCGCTGTGTCCGCATTTTTTAACTCTTTGACATACACTTTTTTCAACGGTTTATATGTCATTTTTATTATGCTCTTTTGACGATTGATCGAACGAGCCATTTTCCCAAAGGCTTTATTCAACTCTTCAATCATATAGTTCTCGGCCAACGCTCGAGCTTTGTCACGAACATCTTTTGACCAGAATGCGGATTTCTCTTTTGCAAGTCCGCAGTAGGGGCAGAACAGTTCCAAAACAGGTTCTTCATCACTTTGGACTTCTCCTGCTTGCAGCTTAAATTCTGATCCACAATACGGGCATTCAAAGGTGACATATCCTTCGCTATCACCTTGAACAGTAAAACTCAGCGTGATATTTCCCATACGCACCTCCAATACTGCCTATTAAAACTCTACATTGACAATCGTATCTTCGTCCAGTTGCGCTTCCAGCGACTTGCGAAGGCTGTCCATGTAGCGATCAATGTCCTCTTTGCTTTCCAGACGCCAAGAAGCCGTTCCCGTCATCATCTTGATGGAGACATTTTTCGTCTTGCGGATTTTCACCGGCGCAGGGGCAACGGTTGCTTCGGAGGCAGGATTTCCGCTCTGTTTGGCTTCCTCTGCCTGACGGCGAGCCGCCTCTTCCGCTTTCTGCTTCGCCAGCTTGTTATCGAGCTCAACCATTTCATTGAGCAGCCGGAGCTTCAAAGCGTCTGCCTTGTCCGCATAGCTTCTCAGCGTAGAGACATTGTTGCAGTGGGTAGCTCCATCCCGGATTTCTTGGAACTTCTCAAAGTAAGCCGTTCGCTTTTGGTCGTTGTAGTCCTTGGTGGAAAGTACCTCCAAGACGCGCTTCCACGCCTGATCAATCGAATCAAGGACAGGGGCGAATTCCTGCTGCAAGATTTCGCCATAGCAGGACATAAAGCGCTCGCGCAACTCTGGCAGCTTCGGAATGTTGGCATACGGTTTTTCCTGCCGGGTAATGGAGCGCATCTGTGCGACTATATCTTCCAGTTCAGCATTGACGATATAGGTCTTACTGTCATCATAGATTGCAAGCATATCCAGCGCACGGGCGAAGATGGTGGACTGTTCGCCGCTAAAGAAAGTCTTGATTGGCTCGTAATCTTCCGCGAAGTCGAAGAAGTCATCCTGTTTCTTGGAAACGGTCGTAAAGAAGTCTAAAGCAGACTGAATCTGAACAACAGACTGCATCAGAGCCTTCCCGCTGGACAGAACACGCTTGCCCGGATAATGATGCTGCTCGTAATGGACTTCCAGACGCTCGATCTCATAAATCGTGTTTTGCGCATAGCGCTGGAAGTTCTTCATGATGGTATCTTCGTCTTCTGCCGAAGTAGTGGCGCGGAAGGTCTCCTTCATCACATCCCGGACAGCCTTTTTGTCCTTATCGCTGACGCGGACACGCTCTTCCATCAGGAGCTTTTCCGCAAACGCTTTTTTGGTGATGAAGCCGATGATCTCTTCCTCGCTCTTGTTATTCAGGCTGACCGCAGCACCATTGACTGTGAAAGCGAGATCGCCGCGCTTGAACAGACGCGCCACCAGCCAATGCACATCATCTTCCACAAAGCCATAAGGAGCCTTCATGAAGCGGTCCTTCACTGTTTTCATGGAAGTTTTCATGTGATTGCGCGTATTCATGGCGATAAAGCCCTGTACATCATCCAGTGCATGGGCATTGCTCTCTGTGCCACCTTCCAGCCCAAGAGAAAGCTGGTTGCTCTGATGGAGCATCTTGCGGATCTCCGCCTCGCCCATCGGCGCGTCGATGTAGGACAGCTTGTGATAGACCGTCTGCACCAAACGGCCAATGGCTTCATTGATCCGGCTGATGACTTCCTTGCCGTTCACGCGGACAACATCGCCGTTTACATAGATCGTTGCTTCTTTCAGCGCTTCGGTCAAGTAGAGCTTTGCGTTTTGATTGCGCTCCCGCATTTCCACACGCTTTGCCTCTTTGATCGTCTCATACTTGGCAAGCTGCGTGGAGGTGTTTTTCCGAAGGAACCCCTCAATTTTCAAATAGGATTGAATTTCCGTCAGGAACTCTGCATCATTCGGAAGTACAACAAGGACTTCTCTGCTTTGACCGGACATCATCCGAAGGGTTCCATCTTCTGTGCTGCCGTCGTACCACGGTGTCAGGACACGAAGGCCGATGTCATAGTTTTGATTTGCTTTGTATGGACGATCATCTACAAACTGATTGAAGCCAAAGGCATAGCGGCCATTGAAGACAGGATAGGTGTAGCGTTTGCCGGGGAAAATGTCCTCAAAAATCATTTCCGCGACCTTGGTGATGATCTCCGGCGTTTCTACATTTTCCTTCTCAATTTCATTGTTGACTTCCTGTTCCTCATCGGTCAGGAAGACATAGATGCTGCCGTTTTTCTGCACGAGCATCTGCCGCATCAGGACCTTCAGCGCTTCCTCCACACGGCCTTTCAGCTCAATTCGGTCATCGTCGATATTTTCAATCATCAGGCTGGTGATGTTGTCGATGTTTGCCTCAATTTCCAGCACATATTTGATCATAAAGAGTGTCTTGAGGACATTGATGGCGAAGACATCCTTGTCCTTCTTCTCCGGGTTGATATAGCTGTTGTCATAAGCCCGGATAATCACCCCGCTGTGGCTGTGATCCAGAAAGTTTTCCAGCGCGTCATAAAAGAGATGGAAGGGTACAATGACTCCTACCTCTTCATTCATGACATTGACGGCAGATTCCTTAAAAAGCGCCAGCATGGAGCGCTCACCGCCGGAAAGGTGTTTACCGGAAGCCCCGTGGGTACGGATAGAAGTCAATACGCTGGACAGCAAATTGAACTGGTACGGCACAAAGGGGTAGACCTCGGCAAAGTCTTCCGCACTCGCGTACAGCTTCTTTTCTGCCGTATCATTGAACACAATTAGGTTTTTGATAATTGTCGCTTTCTGCTCATAGAGCAGCCGAAGCGTCTGTGCAGCCGGTTCCGTTTTCTCAAGGATTCTCTTCTTGATAACGGCATCCACATTGGCAGAAGAGAGGGAGAGGCGGGTGTCAAACCGGCCTTGAATTTTGGAAAAGTCATTGCCCTTGACCTTGGTGATGGAGTCAATATCCTGCTGGCTGGTCACGATGACCCATGCCTTACCCATGCACTCCTTGCCCAGTTCCTCAGTCACAGTTTGGAGATTGAGCATCAACTTGGAGTCATCACCGATGTACTGACCAATTTCGTCGACCAGAAATACAACATGGTGGTTGTTCCCCTTGCGCTCGATATAATTCTTAACGCGCTTGGCGAAGTCTTCAATGCTGATGGTATATGGCTCCACCGCTTTCTCACACCAGTTTCTCGCCGCAGCTTCGCTCATAAAATCCATTGAGACAAGGGCATCAACAACGCTGTCTTGGATGAAGTCGAAGTCCTGTCGGGATTCTTCCCACGGATCGCCGTATTCTTCCTCGAAAGCAGCCTTAAACTCATCGTAGCGTCCTTCCTCGGAAAGCCTCCGTTCCAGATCGGCAACATGGGGAATGGACCCGCAGAAGCCCTGCATCTGATTGAAGACTTTGAGGAATACATTGACGATGGCATCCTTGTTTTGCTTGCCATTCGTTTCGCTCTTGGAGTCGATGTTGAAGAGGATTACATCCGTGGGGGTATCAGCCGCCAGCTTCATATCCGCCAACACCATCGGATCTACGATCTTCTTATCTTCGACGAAGTAGTCCATCGCCTTTCTATCCCCGACCTGACGGTTTTCCAGAAGGTAGGACAGGATTTTCAGGAAATGCGATTTACCGCTTCCAAAGAAGCCGGAAATCCATACTCCCATCTTTGGCGTTGTTCCGACAATCCCTTTTTTATAGGCCGAATAGAAATCGGCAAAATGCTTTTGAAGCTCGCGGGTAACGACATATTCCTCAAGCTCCTGAGAGACATTTGCGTCCTCGCCCTGACCTACGATAATTACGCCTTGAATTTCACGGTCAATCTTCTTGGCGAACATATCCTTTATTTTCATTACGCTACCTCCATCACTTCACAAGCCGGAAGGCTCTGTAATAATTATCGTCTTTGACTTCGTTGAAGAGAATCAATTCCTGTTCGTTGTATGTGCCGGGAAAGAACATCACCACTGGTGCGTGTAGATAGGACTGGTGGAGATTGTTCAGCACATTATGCGAACGGAGAAGCGGATAGCTCTTGCCAACACCGGTTAGAAAGACAATGGCATTCTCCGGGGTGTGGTCAAGAATGTACTGCACAATCAGGCTGTCATCCTCGCTCACTTTCATCGAGTTGCTGACTGCTTTGACAATCCTTTGTATGCCGCGTTTTTTCTCAAATTCACAGCACTTTTCTATGAAGTTCTTCCCCTCAAGGAAGTCAATGATAATGTCATAGAGGTCAAACACAACCAGCTCAAATCCGTCCGTCCCTTTCGAGTTCTTATGCTTCATATATTCGATACGCTCTCGGACTTCCAGTTCTTTTTCAGGTGGATAGTCAAAAATCCAATAGTTGACCTCGTTGGCTTTTCCACTGCTCTGACGGAAGGAAGGCTTTCGGATCGCCGCCTCCATCGCATCCAGTCGTTCTGTTAAATCCATTATCTTACCCCCGCAAGCGCCTTAACATAAGCACCCATATCATTCTGTTCCAGCCAGTGTACTAAGTCTGGATCTAAAATGGAGCGCAGTATTTTTCTGGCCGTTTTTGCTTTATCAATTATCCCGGCCTCGTACAGCATTGTTTTATAGCACCGGCCAAGCCGTACCAATGTAGCGTCCGTCCATCCGGCCACTTTTTCATTTTGCTGCTGCTTATCTTTGAAAAAAACACGCACATCGCTGTCCGCAAGCTCATAGGTGCCGAGGATCATCTTTTCCCGGATCACCTCGTAGACAAAATCAAAGAAAAGCGTGTCATACGCCATAGCGGCAATCAGGGCAAAGAGCTTTTGCGTAGCAAGGTCGCTGCGCGTGAAAAGAGGGATGAAGCTCCTGTCCAGAGATTTAATGCGGCCTGTAACGGTATGATAAATTTGATTGGATCGCAGAGCGGTTGGAGCAGCAAATAGATTTTCGTTCATTGCGAGGTCCTTTATCTGATCGGTGCTTTTTCCTTCGCTAAGAAGCTCTACAACCTTACGGAACTCTACAAACCAGAAGGACAGCTTCACTGCGCCCGCGCTGTATTCTTTTCTTTCCATTCTGCCGATTGTTCCTCCTTAGCACTACTCTACATCGTTTTCTATTCCATTTTCGGGATCGTCAGGAAGAATCTCCATAATGTCATTGATTCCGCAGCCGAGCTTGAGGCATATTTTTTCTAGCACTTCAACAGTCGTATTCTCGCCTTTTTCCAGTTTGCTCATTGTAGAATAGCTGATGCCGACGAAATCACGGAACTCTTTCTTCTTCATATCTCGGTCAATGAGAATCTTGAATAGCTTCTTATAGGATACTGCCATTTTTTGCACCTCTTCTTCAATACCACATAGTTGCAAAATACGATTTTATTATAGCATATTTCAATGCCAAAAGCGAGAAAAATTATGTGAACGCATTGTTTTTTGCCCAAAATTATTTATTTCAAAATAGCACCCACTTATTGCAAAAGCAAAACACCAGTGCTACACGATAGGTGATGGCACTGGTGCTTCTATTATTAGTATTCTGTTACAAGGTTGAAGTCGTGTAAGCGTGGGTTTGGGTATATAGTATCTTTAACTTTGGGAAACTCCGGTAGGACTGGGGGAAATAGCGAGGCCAAATTGCCGGATCATCTGCATAATGTTCTGAATTGCGTCATTTGAGAAAGGGAATTTTGCCCGGTGGAGCACATCGTCGTATTCCTCCAGGATTTCCTCATTGTATAGCGGGATCAGTTTTTCCTCCGAGATCGCATCTACAACGAGGGCCGTGGGGCTGTCTGGATGTTTCGTCAGGAGAGAAGCCACCAGCACATTGGTGTCAAATACAGCGTAGTATTTCACCCTCGCGCCTTCCTTTCCTCTCTGGCCGCTTTGATCTCCGCATTGATCTCATCCAGGGAAAATTCCGGTGCATCCGCCGCTTCCCGGCGCAGGCTTTCAATGACATTCCGAGCATCCGCCCTGGTCATTTTGCTTTCCGGCAAAACAGCGGGAAAGGGCAGTCCCCGCACCATGCGTGTACGCTCCATGAACATCCGAAAGGCCGTATTCAGATCCATACCCAGAGATTCGTAAATCGCCACGCAGTCCTCCCGGAGTTGACGGTCTGACCGAAATTGGTTCATCACTTGTTCACTCATAGCGATCCTCCATTCCATTTCATAACAAATACATTATTATTACTTCTGTATTTGTATTGTATCAGATGCGTATATGAAAGTCAAGATAGAACCCCCTTCCTGGCAATCAACTCCACCAGCCAACATGACGATATTCTTACCACCTCTCCATCCGCAGATACTTCTCCCGGAGATACCACGCCTGCTCCGAACTGATGACCTGGTTGACCTCCGCATTGTTGATGTCCGTCTGCAAATTGCAGTAGTCGCAGTCCCAGCGCAAATCCTTCTCGCCCCGGTCCAGCCGATCCCATGCCGCCTGCATCTGCGCGATGGACTCCCGCAGGAAGTCAGGCAGGCCGCACTCCA
>OLGF01001274.1_pt1 | contig 27830 bp, 20 predicted proteins | sample 1604971 | NCBI WGS metagenome assembly OLGF01 (sample SAMEA3888902, study PRJEB22519) | human gut metagenome | biome: human gut; feature: human-associated habitat; material: faeces | place: Denmark | collected 2011 | reverse complement strand
TATCAGGCGCTGGATTTAGCTGGACGGACGTTCCAGCGAAATCCAGCGCCTGATAGGCCGCTCCCCATGGCCGCACGTGGACGTCTGCATTCCGAGCTACAACGAGCCCCTTGAACTCGTGCGCACGACGGTGCTCGGCGTGCAGTCTATGGACTGGCCCAAGGAGAAACTTCACGTCTGGATTCTCGACGACGGCGACCGCGACGACTTCGAAGCCTTTGCGAAAGAAGCGGGCGCGGGCTACATCCGCCGCGAGGAGCACAAGGGCGCCAAGGCGGGGAACATCAACCACGCCCTCGGGAAGATTCACGGCGAATTCGTCGTGATCTTCGACTGCGACCACATTCCGGTGCGCTCCTTCCTCACCCAAACCATGGGCTGGATGCTGCGCGACGAGAAAATCGCGCTCGTGCAGACGCCGCACCACTTCTACTCGCCCGCGCCCTATCAGCGAAACCTCCGCCTCACGGACGCGGTCCCGCAGGAGGACGCCCTCTTTCACGTCTTCATTCAGCGCGGCAACGACACCTGGAACGCAACGCTCTTTTGCGGCTCCTGCACGGTCATACGGCGCAAGGCGCTCGACGAAATCGGCGGAATCGCCACCGAAACCGTCACGGAGGACGCCCACACGTCGCTTCGGCTCTATCGGCGCGGCTGGCGCTCGGCCTTCCTTTCGACGCCGCTCGCCGCGGGCCTTTCGACCGAGACGCTCGCCTCGCACATCGGGCAGCGCATCCGCTGGCCGCGCGGGATGATTCAGATCTTCCGGCTTGACAATCCGCTCTTCGGGCGGGGGCTTACGCTCGGACAGCGTCTGTGCTTCTTCAGCGGGATGTTTTACTTCCTGCTCGGCATTCCGAGGATCATCTTCCTCATCGCGCCGCTTCCCTTCATCTTTTTCGACACGAACGTCATTCAGGCGCCGGGACTGGCGATCCTCGCCTTCGTCGTGCCGCACCTCGTGCACCTCAACCTCTCGAACGAGTTTGCGCAGCGGGGCCTTCGCTTTCCGTTGATGGGCGAAATCTACGACACGGTGCTCTCCTGGTACATCGCGGTTCCGACGACCGTGGCGCTCTTTGCGCCGCACGTCGGAAAATTCAACGTGACGACGAAGGGCGCAAAGGTCGACTCGGACCACCTCGACTGGCACATCGCGCGGCCCTACCTCGTGCTCCTCGCCCTCAACGCCGCGGGGCTTTTGTGGCTCTTCGGGCGCGCGTTCACGTCAGGCGGTCTCGACGGCGCGACGATTCTCGTCAACGTCGTCTGGCTCCTCTACAACATGGTGATTCTTTCCGCGGCCGTGGCGGTCGCCGTCGAGACCGTGCAGGAGCGTCGTTTTCACCGCGTGACGACGCGCCGCCGCGCCTCGCTTCGCCGCGACGACGGCACCGTCTGGCACGCGACGCTTCGGGACTTCTCGCAAACCGGCGTGAATCTCGAGATGCCCGCTGAAGCGGCGGGGCGCCTGCGCGCCTCCGAAACCGTTTCGCTCGTCCTTGAGGACGACGGCGTTGCGCACGAATTCCGCGGGATGATCCGCCGCGCCAACGCACGCGGCGTCGGCATCGAACTCACCTTCCGAAGCCTTGCCGAAGAAAAGCGATACATCGCAGCGACCTTCTGCCGCGATCACCTCTGGGACGACGCCCTGCACAAACCGGGCGTGGGAATCGGTCAAGCCCTGCGTACGATCCTCGGCTTTGCTGGACTCGGCGTCCGATCGATCATCAGCCTCGCGCCCTCCTGGGCCGCCATCGGATTGGTGGACGTACAGCGTTTCCTTCGCTGGCTTTCGGACTTTGTCCCGAGACGTCCCCGACGACGCGAATTCTGACCCGAGCGCAGCCTTGAAGGCCCGCTCCGAAAACGACCGAAAAACTTTGATTGTGTTGAAAACAATGACCCGACATCTCTTCGCCCTCAGCCTCCTGGGCCTGAGTTTCGCCCTGAACCCCTCGTTTGCGGCCGCTCAGGAAACGCTTCGGCCGCTCGCCGAAGCGCTTCTCGACGTGCAGGCCGACGCCGGAGCACTTGAAACCCGCATCGAAACGGAACGCTTCGCCGCGCTCAAGTCCCTGCCCGAGAACACGCCGATCCGCATGACGGGACTCAACGCCAAGTGGCGCCTTCCCTTCGTCATCGCCCGCGACGAACTCGCGACGAAGGCTTCCGTCACCTTCAAGTGGACACCTTCGCCCGTTCTGTTGCCCGTGAAGTCGCAGCTCAATCTTCGGCTCAACGGCGAACTCGAACGAAGCCTCCCGATCACGACCGAGGAGATCGGCCGTACCGTGGTGACAACCGTTGAACTCAACCCCAAGCGCCTCAAGGACCTGAACGAGCTCGAAGTCGAGTTCGTGGGCTCCTACGAACACAACTGCGAGTCACCCGCCGACGCGTCGCTCTGGCTTGAAATCGATCGGGAAAGCACGCTGACGCTCTCCAAGCAGAAGATCCGCGTCGCCAACGAGCTGCAGCTCCTTCCTTCGCCCTTCCTCGATCCGGGCGCGAGAAGCCGCATCACGCTTCCCGTGCTCTTTCCCGCGCGCCCCTCGGACAAGGCGCTGCAGGCGGCCGCCGTCCTCGCCTCGTGGGCGGGCAAAACGGCCGACTGGCGCGATCTCTCCCTGCCGGTGCACTACGGCGAAGCGCCCGCCGAAGGGCACTTCGTCGTCTTCGCGACGCCCGAAACCCTCCCCGAATTCCTGCGGGGCACGGCGGAAATCACCGGGCCGGAAGTGCGCATCGTGGACGCACCCCATTCCGACTGGGCCAAGGTGCTCGTCATCGCCGGCCGCAACGACGAAGAGCTCGTCGAGGCCGCGCAGGCGCTCGCGCTCGAAGGCGACCGCTTCGCGGGTCCGCGCGTTCTCGTGACGGAATCCCCGCGGCTCCCGCCGCGCCCCGCCTACGACGCCCGCAAGTGGCTCCCGACCGACCGCAAGGTGCGTTTTGACGAGCTCGTCGACCATCCTTCGCAGCTTCGCTCGCGCGGCACCTTCCCCGACCCGATCGCGGTCCATTTCCGCCTTGCGCCCGACCTCTTCGTCTTGCCGAGAACCAGCATTCCGATGGAGTTGAGCTACCGCTACACGCCGCCGGGCGATGACGCCGCCGCGAGCGTGCGCGTTCGCATCAACGGCGCGCTCATGGGCTACGAAGTACTCGAACCCGACGAATCGGCGACCGCTCCGGTCGTGCGCCGCGTAGCGGCGCTCGACGCGATGGCGGGTTTTCTGCGCGCCCTCAGTTTGCCGACCGTCCACCTCGACGCCGCCAACACGCTCGAATTCGACTTTCAGTACGACGTGGCGGTGACGGACAGCTCGCTCCCCGGAAAGTGCCCTTCGGTGTCGCTCACGGAAAACCAGGTGGAAATCGATCCCGCGAGCACGCTCGACTTCCGCGGTTTCTACCACTACGCGGAACTTCCGAACCTGCGTCTCTTCACGCTCTCGGGCTACCCCTATTCACGCTTTGCGGACCTCGCCCAGACGACGGTGGTTCTCCCGAAGAATCCCGAGGCCCAGGACGTGAGCACGATGCTCGCGGCCGTCGGCCGCATCGGCTCGCAGACGGGGACCGCGAGCGTCCTCGTGACGGTGTCGACCGATCCCTCGCCTGAAGCCCTGACTGATCGCGACGTGCTCGTGATCGGAAACCTCGGCTCGGGCGGAGACGTCCCCGCCGGAACGCCCTTTGCCGAGGAAATCCGACGCGGCCTTGCGCCCGAGAACGCTCCGGCCCTGCACAAGGACCGGGCGATCCGCGTGCGGACCGACTCGCCGGAGAGCAGCCGCCAGGCGGCGCTCGTGAGCTTCGAGTCCCCCGTGACGAAGGGGCGCACCGTTACGGCGCTCCTCTCGCAACCGGGCGCGGGCACCGCGCTGCTGCAGGATAAGCTCGGCGCTGCGGGCAGCTTCTACGACGTCGACGGGGCGGTGAGCTTTCTCACCCCCAAGGGAAGCGTCAACTTCCGGCCGGCCGAGGTCTACGCGGTGGGCGATCTGCCGTGGCATCAGCGCATCTGGAATCAGCTCCTCGACAAGCCCTTCGTGCTCTTCGGGATCACGCTCGTCTTCCTCGCGTGCGCGGCGCTCCTTCTCTACCTTCTCATGACGCGCGTCGTCGCGGGGCGACTGTTGAGCGCCCGCGAAAAGCTTCGCGTTCCGTCCAACCGCAAGTCCTGAGGAGTGAGCCGATGATCGCCAAACGCAGTTTTCTTCAGGCCCTCGGCGCCGCCGCCCTTCTTTCGTCGCCGCTTGCACGCGTGGCCGCGGCGACCGACGGCGTCCGCCGAACCCTCTCCTGGAGCGCCTGGCGCCGCTTTGCGGCCGAAGCCGTAAGCGCTGAAGGCCGTCTCATCGATCCGAGCGACGCGCGCCAAATCACGACGAGCGAAGGACAGTCCTACGGGCTCTTCTTCGCGCTCGTCGACGACGACCGCGAGCTCTTTGAAAGGCTTCGCCGCTGGACGGTCGACAACCTCTGCGCCGGAGACGCCGGGAAAAACCTTCCCGCCTGGCTCTGGGGCAAGACGGTTGTACCCGCACCGAAAACCGCCGATTCGCGGCGCGCCGCCGAGAAACCCGCCCCCGTCGTGCGTTGGGGCGTGATCGACGCAAACAACGCGACCGACGCCGACCTCTGGATCGCCTACGCGCTCCTCGAAGCGGGGCGCCTCTGGAAGGAAGACGCCTACCGCGAAGAGGGGCTCGCCCTCCTCGACCTCGTCGGCCGCACGTGTCTGCACGAAACCGAGGCGATGGGCCCCGTCTGTCTTCCGGCCCGCACGGGCTTCGTCGACGGCGAAGGTCGCATCACCTTCAATCCGAGCTACACGCCGCCGCAACTCCTTCGCCGCTTCGCCGCGGAAGACCCCCGATGGCTCGCCGCGGAACGCGCGGCGCTTCGCGCGACGCTGCGCGCATCCCCCGCCGGCGCCGCGCCCGACTGGGCCGTCTTCGACGAATCGGGCACGCTCGTCGAAGACGGGCGTCCCTTCGGGAGCTGGGACGCCGTGCGCGTCTACCTCTGGGCGGGCATGCTCCCGCAGGACGCGCCGGAGCGGGACCTGCTTGTGCGGCACTTCGCGCCGGTCTTCCGACTCGTCCGAGCCCGGGGAAGCGTTCCCGAACGCATCGACACCCGCACGCTCGCGGTCTCCGCGGCCGGCCCCGACGCCTTCGGAGCGGCCTTTCTCGCCTGGCGCCCGAATTCGCCCGAAGGCGACCTTCTTCGCGCCCGTCTCGAAAAGCTTCCGATTGCGGCCGAGAGCTACTACAAGAGCATGCTGACGCTTTTCGGGCTCGGCTTTGACGACGCGCGCTTCGCGTTTGACCGCGAAGGACGTCTGCTGCGCCCGATCCGCTCGGGAGTCCGGTCATGACGACCGCAAAGACCTTCGCCCCGATCCTAGCGGTCCTTGCCGCGCTCCCTGCGGCCGACGCGCTCTGCGCCCCGGACCGAGCGGGGATTCAGACGCGCTGGCTCGCAGGCCAGATCGAATCGGCGCGAACGACCGACAACGCGGCCGTGGAACGCGATGCGTTCCGACGGCTCCTCAGCATGTCGCCCGACGACGCGGAGCTGCAGCTTGACTATCTGCGCCACCTCTTTCGCTACGACGTCCCCGGAAGGGAGGACGAGGCGGAGGTCGCCGCGCTTCTCAAGAAACTCTGCGCTTCGCCCGACGCGAGGACCTGCCGCGACGCCCGCACGCTCGAGCGCGTGACCCGGGGCGATCTTGCCCAAAGCTACGCCGCCCTGCGCCTTCTCGCCGTCGCGGGACGCCACGACGAGGCCGCCCGCGAGGCGGAAAAGCTCTTTCAGGGCGTCCCGCCCGAGCCGTCGCTCCAACTCGAATACGCCGACATGCTGCTTCGGACCGAGACGCGACGCGCCGAAGGAAAGGCGCTCCTGGAAACCCTTCGCCGGTCGCCGTCGCTTTTCATCTCGCAGCGCGCCCAACGCCGTCTTGCCGACGAAGCCTTTGAAGAAGCGCTCGAACGGGCGCTCGAAGGCGTCTACCAAAGCGCCACGCGCGCCGAATGCGTCGCGACGCTCGAACGTCTCCTGGGCGAAAAGCCCGACGACCCGCGCTCGGAACGCTGGCGCAACGCCATTGCGGAGGGGCGCTACTGGCTCGCGAACGACCGCGGGGACGCACTTTTGAAGCGGGGCGCGCTCACGAAGGCCGAAGCCGCCTACCGCGAAGCCCTCGCCGTCGATCCCTCTCGGCCCTTCGCCTACGCGGGCCTCGCCGACGTGGCGCTTCGCCGCGGCGACCGAAGCGCGGCACAGCGTCTTCTCGAAAAGGCCGTGTCGCTCACCGACGACTCGAAGGCCGCGTACCGTGCGGTGCTGACGCGCCGCATCGCGGGGATTCATCAGGATGCGCTCGTAGCCAAGGCAGACCGCCTCGCGCCTCGGGTCGACGCCGAAGGGAATTTTCTCGAGACGCCTTCGTCCGAATACGTGGCCGCCTTGCGACGCGCGCTCGACGCGGGCGAAGCCGATCCCTGGACGACGGGTCGGCTCGCGCGAGCCCTGTGGGCCCGCGGGGAATTCGATGCGGCCGACCGACTTTGGAAAACGCAGGCCGAAAGAGCCGCGCCGTCCGAGCGCGGCGAATGGCGCTACGCCGAGGCGCTCTTTCGCCGAAGCGTCGATCAACCGGAAAAGGCCGTCGCCCTCGCCGAAGACTTTCTCGCCCGCCTTCCCGCCCGTCCCCGGGCGGCGGACGCCGAACGCATCCGGGCGATGCGCGATCTCGCACACACGTTGCGCACGAACATCGCGGTCGCGCGGGCCGAAAGCCTGGCCGAAGCGGGCCGCTTTGCCGAAGCCCTTCGGGCGCTCCCCGACGATGCGCTCCTCGAATCCTGGCGCTTGGCGAAGGCCGCGGACTGGGCGCGGCAGGCGGGCGACCCGGAACGTGCGCAGTCCCTCTGGCAAAAGACCGCAGCCGACCCCGCTTGGCGTGAAGAGGCGATCTACGGCGAAGTCGAGGCGCTTCTCGCCCGCGCTCGGGGGCGTCCCGAGAGCGTTCGGGGCGAGGTCGTCCGTCTGGTGCGGGGACTCGAGAGCGAAAACGACGAACGCGGCACGCTCACGGCCAAGAGTCTCGCGCGCATGACGGGCGCGCTCGACGACGCGGGCGCCGCGGACGAAGCGCTGGCGCTCGTCGAGCGGCACGTCGCCCTGCTTGCGGGTTCGGATCCCGAGGAGACTGAAGAGGCCGTCATGCTCTGGCGGCGCGTCGCCATGGCCCGTGAAGAGGAAGGTCGCTTTCCGGAGGCGCTCGACGCCTACCGGGGGGCCTTTTCGCGCGCGGGATTTCTCCGAAACAAACGAGGCGAAGCAATCTCCTTTACGCGCGCCATGCGTTTGCCCGACGGGGCGAGCGCACAGCCCGTGGAGGGCGCACCCGCTCTCGGTCCCGACGGCTGGCTCGCGCAGTCGCTTCGCAGCCGCGCGGCCGAGCGGTACGCCGCCCAAGAGCTGCGCCTTGCCTTCGGCGTCAACGTCGACGTCGACCCGGGGACGGGCGGCTATTCGGATCTCACGGCCGTCACCTGGATGAGCGAGGCGTCCTTTCCCGCCTTCGGCGGACGCGCGACGCTTCGCACCGACAGCGTGGGCTACGACATGGGCCACCTCGGCGCCGACTTCCGGGATTTCGGAACCACTTCGAACGCCGCGGCGGGCTTTCGCGCGGCCGATCCCGTCAACCGCGATTTCGGCCAGTCCGTCGCCTTCCGTTGGGAGGGACGGCAGCTCGATTTCGACGTCGGCACGACGCCCATGGGAATGCTCTACGGCGATCCCTCGGGGGCCGTCAACTGGTCCTGGGACGCCGGAAACTTCGGGCTCTCGACGGGCGTCTACTACCGCCCCGAATCCGGGTCGCTTCTCGCGTTCGGCGGTCAGCGCGACCCGGCGACGGGCCGCGAATGGGGCGGCGTGCGCCGTCTGGGCCTGCGTTTTTCGCTCTCCCACGACCTCGGTCAGCGCGACGGCTACAGGTCGGTCGCGATGCTCGAAAAGATCCGCGGTCACGACGTCGCCGACAACACCGCCTTCAAATTCATGGCCGGATGGTACCGGCGCCTCGTCGACCTCGCACATCACAAGCGTACGGCGGGCGTCTCGGCGCTTTACTGGCACTATGAGAAGGACCTCTCCGACTACACCTTCGGGCAAGGGGGCTACTACTCGCCCAACGACGCGGGCTCCGTCGGAGGGTTCGTCGAGGAATCGCGCCGAACGGGGCAATGGTCCTGGACGGCTCGGGCGCGGCTCTCTGTCGCAGCGTCGCGCTCCGAAGCGCGGGACCGTTATCCGCTCCAATCGAAACTCGCGGGACTCGGTCTCGCCGACATCGACGCGCGCGAGGAGGCGGATTCGTCCGTCGGTCTCGGCGTTTCAGTTTTCGCGGCGGCCGAACGGCGGCTCACGAAGCACGCCGTTGTCGGCGCATCCGCAACCTACCAGCATGACACGGACCGCTACGCGCCGTTTTATGCCGGACTCTGGCTTCGCTGGCACTGGGACGGCTGGGAGGGCGACCTCCCGCAGCCGCCCGCGCCGATGACGCCTTACGCAAAGTGGTGAGCGCTCCGCGCTTCACCGTCAGACTCACAGCTCCACCCAAGGAACTGCATCCATGCACTTTTCACTCTCCGCCGGCTCTCACACCGATTTCGAGTCGCCCCACCTCTTTTTCGGCGAACTCAAGAGCGGACTCTTTCATCTCTCGTCGGACCTCTCGCGGGTTCTCGGCACGGATCCCGCACATTCCTGCCGGCTCGAAGAAGTCTTCGACGCACTGCTTGCAAACGAGTGCGACCGTGAAGTGCTGCGCGCCTTTTTCGACGAATTCCGCCGCGAATGCGCAAGCCGCGACCTCTTCGTTCGCCTGCGTCTGGAAGGCCGGGTTCTCTGGTGCCGCATCCGCGCCAAGTCCTATCGAAGCGACGCGGGCGACAGTACGCTCTTTTCCGGTACGGTCGAGTTTTACAACTTCGCGCGGATCTTCTCCGAACTTCTCGGCTTTTCCGACTTCACGAAGGAGGAGGTCGAAAAGCTCGTCCGCCTCGCGTCGGCGCCCGTTTCGCACACGATCAGCGCGCTTCGCCTGACGTCGAACTTCCGCGCGACCGACTCGCTCGGACTCTTCACCGCGCAGATCGCAGAATCCATGCGGGAAAAGGCGAGCGACGGCGTCGTGATCGAGCAGTTCGACTTCGATACGCTTCTCATCTCAACCCCGGAGACGTCGTTTGACGTCGAGGCACGCGCCAACCGGCTTCTCGACGCCGTTTTGCGCGAGCACCGCGCCGACGCGGACGTTGAACCCCGGCTTCTCTTTGCGGAGGGCGCCGAATCGTACGTCGAGGCGATGGAAAAACGCATTGTCTTCTGGCTGGAATTCGCCAACCATTACCCGACGACGAACGCTCCCGAAAAATTTCAGCTGCGCGAGATCCTTCTTACGGCCTGCGCCTGCCTCAACGACTTCGAAGGGTTCAAGCTTCTCATGCAGCCTCTTGTCGACCGATACACGCGGCACTACACCGGCGCGGAATTTCTTCTGCGCTTCAAGGCCGACCGCGGCTTCGGACCGGACCGCTTCGTGCGGCTTCTCGAAAAGTCGACGCTTGCCGTCCCGCTCACGCACTGGGTCTTCGGGCACTCGCTCGAGCTCGCGTCGAAGATTCTCAAGGCGGCCCCCGAAGGCTTTACCTTCAACCTGAACCTCAATCCCATGCACACGGTCGACCGGAGCCTCTTTCTTTTCCTGCGCACGGCCGCCGAACGCAACGGGATTCCCTTCCGACGCATTGTGGTCGAATTCGTAGAAACGGGCGAAAACATCCCGCAGCAGGATCTTCTCGCGCTCATTGAAAAATGCCGCTCGCTCAGCATGCAGACCGCGATCGACGACTTCGGGACGTGCTACAACTCGCTCGCTTTTCTCCTGAGCGTTCCCTGCGACATGGTGAAGCTTTCGCGGGAAATCGCGCTCGGCTGTCTCTACGACGAAAAGCGCCGGCAGTTCCTCTGCCGCCTCATCAAGGCCTTCAAGGAACTCGGCCTCGTCGTCTGCATCGAGGGCATCCAGGACGAAGAGATGTACGCGCGGCTCGAGGGGCTCGCCCCCGATCAGCTGCAGGGCTACTGCTTTGCCAAGCCTTCGAACGCCGAGGAAATGCTCGCGCTCCTGCTGGAGGCGTCCGTTGTAGGCGCGGGGGAAGCTTCGGCTTGAGAGAGGAGGGTTCTTCATGAAAAAGATTCTTCTCACGGGTTTGGCCGCTCTTTTTCTGCTCGCGGGGTGGTTCCTCGCCGGGCGGGACGAGCGTCCGGCGCCCGCGCTCCCCGACGATCCGCTCGAAATCGGTGTGGAAGCCGACGTCGAGCCTTTTTCCTACGTCGACCTCCGAGGGGAACTCACGGGCTTTGACGTGGAGTTCGCGCGCGAAGTCTGTCGGGAACTTCACCGCGAATGCCGCATCGAACCCCTGGCGTTTGCGACGCTCCTTCCCTCGCTCAAGGCGGGCGAACTCGACCTTGTCGTCGCGGGACTCGCCAAGTCGAATCGGCGCGGCGGCGACTTTCTCTTCTCCGAACCCTACTACCGTTCGGGGAGCTTCTTCGTCACGACGCAGAAGCGCTTCGAACACTTCACGCCCGATCGGATCCCCGAGCTCGTGATCGGCGTGCAGGCAGGGAAACTTCAGGATGACTACCTCGAGGAACGCTACGTGCCGCAGGGCGCCCGAAAGCGGGCGTATCCTTCGTTCAACGCGCTCGTCGACGCGCTCCTTTCGGGAGAGGTCAACATAATTTTCATCGACAGCGTGCCGGGCTACACCCTCCTCAACAGTCCGCGCGGCGAAGCGCTATTCATCGGCGGACGAGCCGAGAACGTCGACGCCGAATTCACCGCCTGCCGCGTCGTGGCGAAGCGGGAAAACCGGGCCCTGATCGAAGGCGTCAACCGAACGCTTCACAAGCTGCAGTCCAACGGCGAATTTCAGGATCTCATCATCCGCTTCTTTCCTTTCTTCAGTTTTTGAGAGTCTCTATGGAAAGCTTCAGCAAAACGTCCGCGGGCAGGAAGGCCGTCCCCATCAGGCGGTTCCTCTTGCCGGTCATGGCGACGCTCATCTTCATGATGATCGGCTACCTCACGGTGGGCCTCAACATGAGCGAACGCATTCAGGCGTTTGCGTACGAACTTGAGGAACAGACCCTCAAGGACGTCATGCTCGCGCAGCGCAACTCCACCAATCTGCACTATCTGAGCAAGTCGCTGCAGGACCTCGTCTATGCGGGGAATCCGCAGCGCGCCCGCACGGCCTACGTGAACAACTGGGGACTCCTCACGGAAACGGTCTTCGAGCAACACGACGAAGCGAAGCCTCTGACGCAGCGGTTGATCGAGAGCCTCCAGAAAACCTGGTCGCTTCGTCAGGAGTACGAAGCGCGCCGAAACGAGGTGAACGTCGACTTCAACACCTTCCACCAGGATCTCCTGGCGGCGGCTGGCGTCGCCGCCGAGCTCTCGAACGCCTCGACGAACCTTTTGATCGACCTGTGGCTGCCCATCGTGCAGCATCTCGATCGGGAAGCTCCGCACCGGCGGCACCTCGAAGTGCTCGACGGCGCCGCCCGGGAACTTTGCACGGCCGCGCACCTGCCGTCGGACGACGAGAGACGGACCGCCTTTCTTTCGTACTGTGAAAACATGCGCGAACTGCCCCGCACGCTCGGGACGAAGCTCGACGCGCTCGCCTCTGCGCGCACCGAATTTCTCGCGCAGGCCGCCGCGATGAACGAGGACGCCCAAAACCTGAGTCACGTCTACGCCAAACTGGAAACGTCGGACCGCCTGGGACTCATCGACCAGATCACGCGCTTCAACGACCGCCTCTTCAGTTCCTTCTCCATCGCCGTCTTCCTCGCCATGGCGATGGCGACGGCGATCGCGCTCGCCGCCTTCTGGGTGCTTCGCCCGCTCGGCGAACTGCGCGAGGAAATGCGGCGCTTCCTCGAGACGAACAAACTCCCGAAAATGCCCGAAGGATCCCACATCGAGGAAATCAACGACGTCGTCGAGTGGCTGATGCACTTTTGCAATATGCTGCATCAAAAGCGCGCGTCCCTCAGTCTGCTCACTTCGCAGTACGACGAGCTCCTCAACGAATCCAACAAGGATCCGCTCACGGGACTCGCCAACCGGCGCGCCTTTGAGGCGCTCGTGGAAAAGGCCGACAACTTGCCGGCCAACTCCGCCGCGCTCATGATCGACATCGATCACTTCAAGCGCGTCAACGACACGCGCGGACACCTCTTCGGCGACCAAATCCTCAAGCGCTTCGGAGAGCTGATCCGCGATTGCATCGCGCAAAACGACGTCGTCTACCGCTACGGAGGCGAAGAATTCTGTCTTCTCCTCACGGGCGTCACGGCGAAGGCCGCCTACAACATGGCCGAGCGCATCCGGCTTCGCATGCGAAGGATTTCGCTTGCCGACGCGTCCGTGAGCGAAACGGGCGAGGCGCCTTCGCCCCTTTCCGTCTCGATCGGCATTTCCACGTCCACGAAGCACTGGGCGGAAAAGGACATCCTCACGCTCGTGCGCGAGGCGGACCTCGCACTCTACCGAGCCAAGTGCCTCGGGCGCAACCTTACCGTCCGCTACGAGCCGGAGGAAGTCCGAAAATCCTCGCCCTTTGCCGACAGGATGGAGGGAAGCCATGCCTGAACGCCGTCTGGAACTCCCCCTCAAGGGACTCGCCGAGAGCCGCCGCAAGCTCAATCCGGGCTCGGTGGGGGTCGTCTGCGCGACGTCGATCGACGCGGCCCTGCCGCTTCTCTTCGGGTGTCGCCTCCGTGAGGGCAAACGTCCCCCGATTCTCTTCGTGCGTCGCGACGACGGGGAAAGGAAGAAGGTTCGGGATTTCTTCCGTGAGCACGCGGCCGACCTTCAGGAAAGCCTCACCTGGAAGGTGCGCCGCATCCACAGGCTTCGCTTTCCTTACTACGTCAGGCCGCTAGAAGGCCTCGCGCAGGCGCTCTCGAACCTCTTTGACACCCCGCAGACGATCCTCCTCTTATGTCGGGCCTCGGCCGTCGCGCTCGGCGACGAGCGCGCCCTCACGGACCGGCTCGCGCGAATCGCCGCGGCCGCGGAGAAGGGGAATCACATCGTGCTCCTCGTCTTCTACGGAAGCGCCCCGGGGGACGAGGCGTTCCTCTATCGCCTTCTCTCCTTCCGGCACCGTCTCGGCGGCCTCGCTCAGCTGACGCAAAAGAAGGAGGGCTTCCTCTGGCAGGCACGCTTCTGGTACGGACTGCACCGCTTTACGGGACAGTTCGAGACGGCGCTCGTTCGCGAAGGCGCGGGCTACGCCGCCCCGGAGGCGGCCGACGAGGAGCACGCCGTCCTCGAAGACGCCGACCTCGTCTACAGCGCCTCGGCCAAACTTAACGAACGCACGAGCGGCCTTCTCAATCTCCGGCACGTCGCGGACAACGAAGAGCTCGAGCGCATCGGACGGCGCGCGAGCGCGGCGACGCTCGTCTTTTCGCTCGGGAGCGCGAAGGAGTTCGCGCCGCTCGCAAGGACCCTCTACACACTTCGCAAGACGCGCGGCCGACATCTGAAGCTCATCGTCGTCCCCGACAAAGCGCCCGTGCGCGCGACGTCGCTCGCCTTTTTGCTCGGCTGCGGCGCAAACGTCGTCTTCGAAAACTCGGCCGGGATCGAATTCATCGGAATGACGCTCGCGCAGATGCGCGACGCCGTCTTCACGCGCGTTCTCCCCGAAGATTTCGAGGCGTCGCTCGACTTCGTCCTTGCGGCGCACGCAAGGGGCGTGCTCGATCGAAACGAATTCACCGAACTCGTGCGGCGGCTCGTTACCTTCAGCGAGACGAATTTCGTTCCCCTCAACCGAGGGACGCTCGTCACGCTCGAGCCCGCCGAGACGCTCAACCCCGAAGACTGTCTCGAGCATTTCCAGCCCAAGCGCGCGGGCGACATCGCCTGCGCGGCCGGACGCCGCTGCGCGGTGTTTCTGAACGGCTCGCACCCCGCAAACGTCGAATTGGCGCTCGAGCGCTGCTTTGCGGTGGAACCCGCGGAACTCTTCGCCCACTACTCCCTCGTCTTCGAAACGGCCGACATCCTATCGGAGTTGCGGGCGATCGAAACCTTTCGCGAAAGTCCGACGGGCGAAACCGCACGGCGAACCTTCGCCCTGCGAACAGATGTCGCGAAGACCGACGACGCGTCGCCGCGCCCCAACCCCATCATACCGACACCGGCCGATTTTCTCTGGAAGAAATAACACATGCCACCGATCCTCTTTCCTCCCCACTTCCTTGCGATTGCGGTTATCCTCGCCTTCGCTGCGGGATATTTTTTCGCTCCGCGGCTCTCCCGCTTCGCTGCGCGGCTTCGCTGGCTCTTCATCGGCCGCCGCGCCGTCTCCGGCGAATATCGTTTGAGCGATTTGCTTGAGCTTTCCCCTGACTCCGTTGCGATGAAAGCTTCCGACGACAAATGACAGCCCAAAAGATTTCCCCGGACGCCCCGCTTGAAACGGTCTGGAAGGGCGCTGGCTGGTTCAACGTGTACTTTTTTGCGAAGTTCGCGCTCGCCTATTTCGGCTACCTGAACCTCGAGCCCGCCTACAACGCGCTCCTTTTCGCGGCGGTCGTCCTCCCGATCGGCACGCGCGCGTTCGATCTCCTGCGAAACGTCGTTTGCGCCCTCGCGGCCGCTGCACTCCTATGGCACGAGAGCTGGTTGCCCGGTCCCGAGGCAATCCGCGCCAACGCGCACAACCTCACGGACTTCACCGCTTCGTTTCTGCTCGACTTCGTCGTCAACGCCGTGAATCCCGTCATCCTTGCCTGGCTCGCGGCAGGGATCGTCGCCTGGCTCTTTCTGCGCCGCTGGATCCGCTTTTCGACCCTCACCGTGATCGGCCTCGTCGTCACGGCCTTCCCGCAGCTCGTCACCTGGGCGCTTCCGACCGAAAAGGAGGCGCCCGCGAAGGAAGTCGCCGCCGCGCCCGAAAGCGCGCCCGCGCTCCGAAGTGAACGGGCGGCAGGGCCGCTTCAACCCCCGCAGCCCGCAAACGGTACGGGCGAAGACGTCGACCGCTGGCTCACCGCCTTTTTCACGCAAGAGGAAAACCGCGGCGTCAGTCTCCCTGCGGAAGCGATTCCCGAATCGGTTTCAGGGGTCTTCGACATCGCCGTCGTCAACATCTGCTCGCTCTCGAACGACGACCTCGCGGCGACGGGACTTGACCGACACGCCGTCTGGTCGAAGTTCGACGTGCGCTTCCCGGGCTTTTCGTCGGCCACGTCGTACTCGGGACCGGCGACGCTGCGTCTCCTCACCGCCGCCTGCGGACAGCCCTCGCACTCGGCCCTCTACGGCGAACGACGCCCGCAGTGCGAGCTTCTCAACCGCTTTGCCGCGGCCGGATGGGAAAACCGGCTCTATCTCGACCACAACGGACGTTTCGACAACTATCTCGCCTCGCTTCGCGAGTTGGCGGGCCTCACCCCGGCCCTCAACGACCTCTCGAAGCTTCACGCCCGCTACGAAGCCTTCGACGGCTCGCCCGTATACAGCGACGCGGACGTCTTCAACCAGTGGTTCTTGGACCTCTCGGCCAAGCCCGCGTCGAGGACCGTGTCGTTCTTCAATCTCGTGGCCCTCCACGACGGCAACCGCGCTCCCGGCTCCGCGAAGTCCCTCGACTATGCGCCGCTCGCCAAGACGCTCTTGGACGACCTCGAAGGCATCATGGACCGCATCGAAAAGAGCGGCCGTCCGGTGCTCTTCATCGTCGTGCCCGAACACGGCGCGGCGGTACGCGGCGACAAGATCCAGATGGCGAGGCTTCGCGAAATTCCGAGCCCTAAGATCACGAACGTTCCCGTTCTCGTGAAGTTCTTCGGTCTGAAGCTCGACGGCGCCCTGCGCACAATCGAAGCGCCGACGAGCTACCTGGCGCTCGCCGAACTCATGGCCCGTACGGCGACGAGCGGCGTCTACCGCGATCGAGAGGCTGACGCCTCGGCCTCGGTCGACGCGATCCTCATGGATCTTCCGCAAACCTGGCCCGTCTCGCAGAACGCCAACGCGAGTGTCGTGCGCTTTGCGGGCGTCCACTGGGTGCGGCTCCATGCCGGAAAATGGATCAAGTATCCGGAATAGACCGACGCATCCCTCACGAACACAACATCAATGCCCTGGTTCCGCCATTACGGACTCGACCCCTTGGCAGTTCTTCGCGTCGGACTCTAGGACGAAAACTGAGGGAATTTTTTCCGGGCAACGCAGAGAGAATGCACGGCGTATCTGACGATTTCGATCGAATTCTCCTTGGTGTTCCTTTTGCCTCAAACACCTTTTGGAGCGAAAGAGCTTCCTTTTATTCTCGACGCCGCACTTCGTCGAGATAACTGTAGACCGTCACCTTGGAGATTCCGAGACGGTCCGCGACGCGCTCGAGAGCACCCTTCATCAAGAAGATCCCGCGCTCGTTCATGAAGCGGATCACTTCGATGCGCCGCTCCTTGGTGTCGGTCTCACGCGCTTCATCAAGAATCTTGTCGATGAGGTCGTAGACCATTTCCTTCACGTTTCGGTCGCCCTCGACGGGTGTCTCGGCGTTTCGCGCCGAAGCCCGCGCGAGCCCCGCCTCGTCGAAGTCGGGCATGGCGCAGCGCAGCCAGCGCATGTTTTCGCGCAGATGCGTGCAGTCGACGTTGATGCACATCGCGCCGATCAGCTTTCCTTCTTCGCCGCGGATGAGAAGCGACGAGGATCGGATGAGTCGCCCCTCGTGCTCGTAGTAGTAGTTCGCCACGAAGGACTCTGCCGCGTCGCCGCTGAAAAGAGCCTTCTGCACGAGATTGCGAAAGCTTTCGCCGAGGCGCCGGCCGGTGACGCGGTTGTTGGCGGCGTGCACGATCGAGTGCTGCGGCGTCGTGAGGTCGTGCAGAAGCACTTCGCAGTCTTCGCCGAAGGTGCGCGCAACCATGTCGGCGACGGGAACGTAGGAAAGAAGAATCGGATGCATGACGTCTCTCGGGGTCTAGAGTTTTTTCTATGTCCGTTTTTTCAAGTCTAGCCGATTTTGCCGGCGAGCTTCCTTCCGACCGAGGTCCCGCCCCTCCTCCCGAAGAATCCGTCACAAAGACGAGAAGATCGAAGAAAAAGAAGCTCGACAAAATCCGCGCTCCCCGCTAGACTCTTCGGGCTTCGGAAAATTTTTCGAGGGAAGGTCGTCGCGCTTCCGCAATAGAAAATTTTCCACTAAAATAGAATTTATTCTACAGATAAAAATTTCTACCTCCCCTGCCGTCAACGAACGGCGGGGACGGCAGAACCATCGGACCGCCAAGGAAGACCTTTATGGACGAACTCATCTACGGCGTTTGGAAGGGGAAGGTGTACGACTATCGTCGCCGCGCCCCCGACGGCGCGCAAAGCGAGCTCCCCCTCGAGACGCTTCTCACCTTCAATCAAGGAAACCCCGTGGCGGGCTTCGCGGGTCCGCAGGGTTTTCTGATGTTCGACATGCGCGTGACGCTCGCGGAGTTTCTGCGTCAGTACTACGCGCGCGCCAAGAGCCTCTCCTGCGGACGCTGCACGCCCTGCCGCATGGGGACGATCCTCATCGACGAAGCGCTTGAGAAGGCCGCCCGCGGCGAAGGCGAATCGGTCGACTGGGACCGCATCCGCGCGCTTCTCGTGCAGATGCGCGAGACGAGTCTCTGCGGCATTGGCCAGACCGCTCCCGAACCGCTCTGGGGCGCGCTCGAATATTTCCCCGAAATGCTGCGCCGCGCTCCCGCGATGCCCGAGACGACGCGCGACTTCTACGCCGTCGCGACGGCGCCCTGCATCGAAGCCTGTCCCTCGCACGTCAACATTCCGCGCTACATCGACTACATCCGCGACGGTCATCCCGAACTCGCGACGACCGTTTTGCTTCGCCACTATCCTTTGGTCGGCTCCTGCGGGCGCGTCTGCGTTCGTCCCTGCGAAAAGGCGTGTCTTCGCAACCAGATCGACACGGCGGTCGGGATCAAGGAACTGAAGCGCCACGCGGCCGACGAAGCGGGCGCCGCAATCGAAGACTTCTTCCCGAAGGAAGAGCGTCCGGTCTCCCCCGTTTCCACCTCGGTCGCGATCGTGGGCGCGGGCCCCGCGGGGATCAACTGCGCCTACCACTTGCTTCGCCGCGGCTACCGCGTCGACATCTTCGAGCAGGAAGCCCACGCGGGCGGGATGGCGCGCATCGGCATTCCCGCCTACCGCCTCCCGAACAAGCTTCTCGAAACCGAAACGGACGTGATCACGCGCCTGGGCGGCAACTACAAGTTCGGACAGACCTTCGGGCGCGACTTCACGATCGACGAACTCTTTCACCGCGGCTACAAGGCGGTCTTCCTCGGAATCGGCTGCGCCCTCGGGCAGTATCTGGGCCTCCCCGATGAAGACACCTCGGCCGAGGGATATCTCAAGGGACTCGACTTTCTCGTCGACGTCGAGCATGCACAGTCGCGCGGCGAAACGCCGACGCTTGAAGGCGACATCGTGGTCGTGGGCTGCGGGAACGTCGCCATGGACTGCTGCCGCACGGCGCGCCGCCTTCTGAAGGGCGCGGGCAAAATCACGGTCTCCTACCGCCGCACGCGCCTCTCGGCCCCGGCCGACCCGGAGGAAATCACCGCCGCCATGGAAGAGGACATCGACTTCGACTTCCTCACGGCGCCCGTGGAAATCCTCACGGAAGACGGCCGCGTCACCGGAATCAAGCTCATCCGCATGCGCGAAGGCGAACCCGACGCTTCGGGCCGCCGGTCCGTGAAGCCCATCGAAGGGAGCGAATTCGTCATTCCCTGCAGCACCGTGATCGCCGCGATCGGTCAGAAGACCGACACGTCGGTCTTCTGCGAAGCGGACGGAATCGAACTCTCGCGCCGCGGGACGATCGTCGTGAACGACGCGCTCGAGACGAGCCGCGAAGGGGTCTTCGCGGGCGGCGACGCCGCCGCGGGCCCGACGAGCCTCATCTGGGGGATGGCCCAGGGCGAAATCGCCGCGAATTCGATTCACGAATACCTTATGACACACGCGACGGGCTTCATCCCGCGCCAGCGCATGAGCGCCATGATCCGCGAAGCCAAGCTTCTCGAAGGCGAAAAGCCGCACCGCGAAGTGCCGCTCGTTCCGCGCCAGAAGCAGACGCATCTGGCGGCGGACGTTCGCAAGTCCTCGTGGGAGGAGGCCGAACACGGTCTCTCGCACGACGACGCCCTCACGGAAGCCTCGCGCTGCATGCGCTGCTACCGAATCTTTGCCGTGTCCACGCTTCGTCCCATTCCGGGAAAGAGCGAACTCGAAGACTGATCGGGGAGAAGGAAATGAAAGCATTTTTGAACGACGTCCCCGTCCGCTTCACCGAAGGCGAAACCATTCTCGAGGTCGCCCGCCGCGAAGGGGTCTTCATTCCGACGCTCTGCGAATTCGCGGCCCTCCACCACCGCCCCGGGACCTGCCGCATGTGTCTCGTGGAAATCGTGGAGAAGGACCGCACCCGCACCGTCACGGCCTGCGACACGCGCATGAAGGAAGGCCTTCGCGTGCGCACGACGGGCGCGCAGCTGCGAAGCATGCGAAAGCTCCAGGCGGAACTTCTCTTTGCCGACCACTGCGAGCGCTGCTCCGAATGTCCGCGCCACGGCGACTGCGAACTCCAGACGGTTGCGAAGACCGTGGGTCTCGACGTCTCGAGCCTCTCGGGGCGCTTTGTGAACCGTCACGGCACCGACGACACGGCTCCCGCCCTCACCTTCACACCCGACAAGTGCATCCGATGCCTTCGCTGCCTCGAAGTCTGCCGACAGGTGCAGGGCGTGGGCGCCATCACGCTCGAAGGCTTCGGGACCGAAGCGGCCGTCGGTTTTGACGGCACGCCATGGGGTGCATCCGACCGTTGCGTTCAGTGCGGTCAATGTTCGCTCGTCTGTCCGACGGGCGCGATCGCCGTGAAGGATCAGGGCGAGCGTGCGCTCGAACTCTTCGAAGATCCCTCGGTCACGACCGTCGTGCAGATGGCTCCGGCCGTGCGCTTCACGATCGGCGAAGCCATGGGGCTTCCCGCGGGCGAAAATCTCGAGGGCTTCCTCGTCGCCGGCCTCAAGAAGCTCGGCGCCGACCTCGTCTGTGACACGCGTTGGTCGGCCGACGTGACGATTCTCGAAGAAGGCACCGAACTGATCGAGCGCCTCGAAAAGATGAAGCGCGAAAACCGGCTCGACCGTCCCGACACGATGTTCACCTCGTGCTGTCCGGGCTGGATCAACCACGTGGAAAAGTCGGCCGCGGACCTGATCGACCACATCTCGACGACGCGCTCGCCCCAGGGGATCTTCGGGGCGCTCGCAAAGACCTGGCTTCCGCGCGCGCTCAAGATCGACCGCGAACGCATCCGCGTGATTTCGATCATGCCCTGCACGGCGAAGAAGGACGAGGCCGCGCGTCCCGCGCTCTCGCGCGACGGCATGCCCGACGTGGACCTCGTTCTCACGGTGCGCGAACTCGCGACGCTCTTTCAACGAAACGGCCTTACCCCCGACACGGTGAAGCCCGCGCACTTCGATTCGCCCTTCATGACGGAGGCGACGGGCGCCGCGCAGCTCTTTGCGACGACGGGCGGCGTCATGGAGGCGGCCCTTCGCACGGTCTGCGCGCTTACGGGCGGTCCCCGCACGGCGCACCTCGCGTTCGAACCCGTCCGAGGCCTCAAGAACGCCAAGGAAGCGACCGTCGAAACGGATGAATTCGGCAAGCTTCGCGTCGCCGTCGTCTACGGCATCCGCGAGGCCGACCGCATTCTGAAGCTTGTGCGCGAAGGCCGTTCCCCCTACCATTTCGTGGAAGTGATGGCGTGTCCGGGCGGCTGCATCGGCGGTGGCGGCACGAGCCGCGGTCCCGCGTGGAGCCGCACGCTTCCCGTTCGTCAGGAAGCGGTCTACGACGAAGACGCCGCCATGACGGTGAAGTCCTCGCACGAAAACCCGGACGTCGCGCGCCTCTACCGGGAGTACCTCGGCACGCCGGGAAGCCGCCTCGCGCACGACCTTCTGCACACGCACTACGACGACCGCCGCACGCCCGCGAAGGCGCCGCTTTTCCGACAGCTCGTCGTGAAGCTTCACGCCGCCGAGTGCGAATAACCGATTTCTTTGTTTGGAGAGAAAAATGAAGCAACCCGTCCGCATCGCCGTCACCGGCCCCGCCGGTCAGATCGGCTACTCGATTCTCTTTCGCCTCGCTTCGGGCGCCATGCTCGGCCCCGACCAGCCCGTGTCGCTCACGCTCCTCGAGCGCCCCAACCCGACGAGCTCGGCCGCTCTGAAGGGCGTCATGATGGAATTGGACGACTGCGCCTTCCCGACGCTCGCCGAAATGAAGGCCGTTCGCGATCCCGCGGAAGCCTTCGACGGCGCCGAGTACGTGTTTCTAATCGGCGCCCGTCCCCGCGGCCCCGGCATGGAGCGCGCCGACCTCCTCGAAGCGAACGCCTCGATCTTTGAAACGCAGGGCCGCGCCCTGAACGAAGCCGCCTCGCGCAACGTGAAGGTGCTCGTGGTCGGGAACCCCTGCAACACGAACGCCCGCATCGCGATGCTGAACGCCCCGGATCTGCCGCGCACGGCCTTCTCGGCCCTTCTGCGCCTCGACCAGAACCGCGCGCTCTCGCAGCTCGCGCAAAAGACCGGTTCGCACGTGACCGACATCCGTCACCTCTGCGTCTGGGGGAACCACGCCCCGACGATGGTCTCCGACATCACGCACGCGACCGTCTCGGGCCGTCCCGCCCTCGAACTCGTCGACGACGCCTGGGTCAAGAACGACTTCATGCCGACCGTCGCCAAGCGCGGGAGCGCCATCATTCAGGCCCGCGGCGCGAGCTCTGCCGCTTCCGCCGCCTCGGCCGCGATCGACCACATGCGCGACTGGGCGCTGGGTTCGAACGGCGAATGGGTGACGATGGGCGTTCCCTCCGACGGCTCCTACGGCGTTCCCGAAGGACTCGTCTTCGGCTTCCCCTGCATTACGAAGGACGGCGGCTATGAGATCGTGAAGGATCTGCCGCTCACCGACGACATCCGCGCGGGCATCGCCAAGAACGTCGCCGACCTCGAAGCCGAGGCCGCGGCCGTCAAGGCTTTCGTTCCGGCCTAAAGCGCCGCTACAATGGGTGCGTCGCACGCGAATGCCGTGCGGCGCACTTTTTTTGCGCCCTCCGTCAACCGGGCGCATTGCCAAAAGGAGAGTCACATGGAATTCGTTCGTCCTCCCTTCCGCGGAGAAAACAAGGGCCACTACACCGCGGGCGTCATCTCGAAGGGGATGCTCTACGTTTCGGGACAGCTCTCGATCGACCCCGACACGCGCGAAGTCGCCAAGGGCGACATCAAGGACCACACTCGTCTCGCCCTCGACAACGTCGACCGCGTTCTGAAGGAAGCGGGCGTGACGCGCAACGACGTCGTCTTCTGCCGCGTCTACACCCCCGACGTGAAGTACTGGGGCCCGATCAACGAGGTCTACGCCGAATTCTTCGGCGAACACAAGCCCGGCCGCGTCGTCGTTTCGACGACGGAACTCCATTTCGGCTGCCTCGTGGAAATCGAAGCCATTGCGGAGATGCCCGAAAAATGAGTCAGCTCTCTTTCGTCTGCACGAAGTGCGGCAAGCGCACGCCCGTCACCACCCTCTCGCCCGCCTGCGAGTGCGGCGGCCTCTTTGAACTCGACTTCACGCCCCCGAAGTGGGACGAAAGCAAAACCGACCGCAAGACCTGGAGTCAGTTCCGCTACCGCGAATTTCTCGCGCTCGAGGGCGACGCCTGGCGCGACGTCACCATGGGCGAAGGTCTCACGCCCCTCGTTCGCTTTGACGACGACGTCCTTCTCAAGATGGACTACACGATGCCGACGCTCTCCTTCAAGGACCGCGGTGCGGCGACCTTGGTCGCCCACATGAAGACGATCGGCGTCACCTCCTGCGTGCAGGATTCGAGCGGCAACGCCGGAAACGCCGTCGCGGCCTATGCGGCGCGCGCGGGGATCCGCTGCGAAATCTTCGTTCCCGAAGGAACGAGCCCGTCGAAGATCCGCATGATCGAGTCGCACGGCGCGATTGCGAACGTCGTTCCCGGCACGCGCGACCACTGCGCCGACGTCTGCCGCGCCAAGGTAAAGAACGAAGGCGCCTACTACGCGAACCACGTCTACAACCCCTTCTTCTACGAAGGGATGAAGTGCTACGTCTACGAAATTTTCGAAGAACTCGGACGCATGCCCGAGCACCTCGTGATTCCGGTCGGCAACGGCACGCTCTTCATCGGCGCCGTCAAGGCCCTCGAACACCTCGAGGCCTCGGGTGCGATCGATCATTTCCCGCAGATCATTGCGCTCCAGAGCGAACGCTGCGATCCGCTCGCGCGCGCCGTGGAAGCGGGCTCCGAAGACCCCGTGCGCGTCACGCCCGAACCCACCATGGCCGAAGGGATCGCGATCGGCGTTCCGATGCGCGGCCGTGAAATTCTCAACATGGCCCACCGCCACGGCATCCACTTCGTGACGGCCCCCGAAGAGAAAATCCTCAAAGCGCGCCGCGACCTGGCGCTGCGCGGCGTCTACTGCGAGCACACGACGGCCGCGAACCTCGCCGCCTACCGCCGCTACTGCGAACTCTGCGGACCGACGCCCGACACCGTCATCACGATGTGCGGCGCCGGCATCAAGTCGGATCACTGACCGCCGAGCGCAAAAAGAGCAAAAGGGAGAGGCCGCAACCTCTCCCTCTTTTTCGTCCGCTCAAGGGAGTCGAAAAGGCTTTTCGCCTCCCTCCAGATATAAGCCTCAGGACGTGGGCTTCTGCTCCGCAGCGGGCTTCGGATTGAGCCAATAGAGCACGAAGTTGGCCGCATAGGAGGCCGCCTGATGGAGCGTCATCTTTCCGTCCTTGGCGGGGCCGGTGGCGCGAAGCGCGACCTTGTTGCCTTCGTTCATCTGATAGACCATGCCGGTCAACTTCCCGTCCTTGGTGGCGACGCCGTAAGTCATCAGGCCCTTGCAGGCGGAAACGTTGTCTCCCGCCTTCACGACGCGCGCCGTAACGCCCGTCGCCTTGACGCCCTCGACAATGGCGCGCTCGAGCGCCTCGACGTTTTGCTTCGGATCCTGCACGACGCAGACGAGCACGCTCTTACGCTCGGCCGCCGCGACCGTCATCGTATTGGGCGACTGTTCCGCCTGCTGGTTTTGGGCGGGCGCCGCCTCCGCGGCGGCTTCGGTTTTGGCTTCGCCGCCGAGGTTCATCGAGCCGCAGCCCGCAAGCAGCGCGGAAAAGCTCGCCGCCAGGAGGGCGGAACGGACGGTTTTCCGAGTGGAAGTGAATTGGGTCAAGACGATTCTCCTCAATGAAGGTGTGTAGGAAAAACTACGCAATTCCTTCGGTTTCGTCAAGCGAGGAGCCCCGGAAACCTTCCGAGGCGGCGGACCGCGCTCTTTTCTTCTGCGTCGGACGGGCGTTCGTGGTACAAATTCTTCCGACAGACATTGATTTTGAGGAGCCCCTCATGGACATGCTCGAACTCGCCCGCACGCGCTACACCTGCAAACACTACGACCCGACCCGCGGCATCGCCCCGGAAACCCTCGGGAGGCTCGCGGAAATCCTGCGGCTTTCCGCGTCGTCCGTGAACATCCAGCCCTGGCGCTTCGTCTTTCTCGCGACGCCCAAGGCGAAGGCCCGGCTCATGCCCGCCGTGAAGGACTTCAACCTCGAGCGCGTCGAACACGCGCCCCTCATCATTCTCTTTTTGGCGAAGAACCGCCTCGACGAAGAGCACCTCAAAAAGCTCTTTGCGAAGGAAACCGAAGACGGCCGCTATGATTCGGCGGCCGACATTGAAAAGCTCTACGCCTTCCGCAAGGCCGCGGTCGACGCCTACTGCCGCACGCCCGAGTCGACCCGCCTCTGGACGCACGAACAGGTGATGCTCGCCATGGGGTCCTTCCTCACGTCCGCGGCGGGAATGGGGCTCGACGCCACCTGCCTCGGCGGCCTCGTGATGGAAGAGGTCGACCGGATCTTCGACTTTGAAAAGGAAGGCTTCCACACGGTCGTGGGCGTCTCGGTCGGCTACCGCGCAAGCGACGACCGCAACGCCTCGCGCCCGAAGTCGCGCTTTGCCTTGAACGACGTCGTCACCGTTCTCTGAGGTCCGCCATGACGCTCACGAAGGAAATCTTGCAGGAGACGTCCCTCGTTCGGATCGTCGACGACGATCCGGCCCTGCGGCGCGCCCTCACCTTCTTTTTGAAGGTGGAGGGCTGGAAGAGCGTTTCCTACGACGGCCCCTTCTCCTTTCTCGAAAAGGACGACCCGAAGATGCCGGGCTGTCTCGTGCTCGACCTCAAGATGCCGGGCGCGACGGGCACCGACCTGCAGCATCAGTTGAAGGTCGAGGAAAACGTCCTGCCCGTGATCTTTCTCTCCGCCCACGGCGACATCGACACGGCGGTCTACGCCGTGCTCGAGGGCGCGGTCGATTTTCTGCAAAAGCCCGTCGACGAGGAACGCCTTTTGCGCGCCGTCGAAAAGGCCTGCCGCATGCACCACGAAAGACTTCGCGGCGGTCCGGGAGAAGACGAAGCGAGGGCGCGCTGGGAGACGCTCACCGAGCGCGAAATGCGCGTGGCAAAGCTCGTGGCCGAAGGCCTCGTGACGCGCGTCATTGCGGAGCGCTTCGGCGTTTCGCCCCGAACGGTCGACGCGCACCGCGCGAATCTTCTTCGCAAACTCGGCGTTCGCACCCCGCGCGAAGTGGCCGAGATCGTGCGGCTCGTTTCGGACTCTGAATGATGCGCACCGTTCTCAGCCTTCTCCTCGCCCTGACGCTCGGTGTTTCCGTCGCAGAGGAGCGCCCGGCCACCGAGCGCCCCAAGCTCATCGTGGGCGTGACGGAATTCGCGCTCTCCGAAGACGGGCGCGACATCACGGAGGCGCTTCATCGGGCGGCGGCGCCGCTCGCCGACCAATACGACCTCGAATTCCGATCGATGCCCGTGCCGGAACTCGAGCGCGCCGCGCGCGAGCGCCGCGTCGACCTCGTGTTGGGAAGCGCCGGGCTCGTCGTGCGTCTCGCCGACGCGGGCGCAAAGCCCATCGTCACGACCTTGGGACACGGGGCGATCAACGCCAACCAAAACGAAGGCTCCGCCTTTCTCGTGCGCCGCGACCGAGAGGATCTGCAGACGCTCGGCGACCTGGCGGGAAAGAACCTCGTCGCCAACCGTCCCTCGGGGTTTTCGGGCTATCTGATCGCCATGGGCGAAATCGCGCTCGCAGGAAACGATCCGGACCATTTCTTCTCGTCCCGCACCTTCATCGGGGCGCAGAACGCCTCGCACGAAATCGCTAGGCAGGTCCGATACGGATTCGCCGACGTGGGGATTCTTCGGCTCTGCGCCTGGGAGGAACTTCTTGAAAAGGATCCGTCGGCGGCCAAGGATCTGCGGATTCTTGCGCCCAAGGAAAGCAGGAGCGCCTGCGTACATTCGACCGACCTCTATCCCGCGCACACGCTCGCGGCCCTTCCGCACGTGACGCCCGAGGCCGTGACGGCGACGACCCTCGCTTTCCTTCGGATGCCCCCGACTGAACGGGGTCGAAGCTGGGCGGTCGCGACCGACTATCTCTCGATCGACAAACTCTTCCGGGCGCTCAAGACCGGTCCCTACCGCTATCTGCGAGAACCCGTCTGGAAGCGTTTTCTCGCCGAATACTTTCCCATCATCCTGATCTTCCTCGGGGTGGCGCTACTCTTTCTCTGGCAGTTTGAGAACACCAAGCGCCTTCTCGAAAAGCGCACGCTCGAAGTGCGCCGCCTCGCGCAAAAAGAGGCCGAACAGGAGCGGCGCCTTCTCTTTCTCGAGCGCAACACCATGGTGAGCCAGCTCTCGAGCATGCTCGCGCACGAACTCCATCAGCCGCTCGCCGCGATCCGCCTCTACGCCCGAGGACTCGTGAAGCTTCTCGCCCGCACGAATCCCTCGCCCGAAGTGACCGAAGCGGCCGACGCCATCGCCGACGAGGCGACGCGCGCCAAGGAAATCGTCGAGCGCGTGCGCGCCTACGCGAGAAACCGCCGCGCGGAAAGAAAGGAGACGCCGCTCTCGGAGATCCTCCAAAACGCCGTCTCCCACTTTCAGAGCGGCGCCAAGGCACCCGTTCCCCTCACGATCTCGGGCGACACGGACGTCGTCGTGTCCGTCTCGGCGTTGGAAATCGAACTCGTCTTCGTGAACCTTCTCAAAAACGCGCGCGAAGCGGCGATGAAGGGACCGAACCCGAAGATCTCGATCACCGTGCGGCGCGACGACCGCAGGGTGGCGATCGACGTGCGCGACAACGGGCCCGTTCTCGATGAAGAGGCGCGAAAGCGCCTCACAATGCCCGTTTCGAGCGAAAAGCCCGAGGGGCTGGGCTTGGGTCTCGGGATCGCCCGCGGGATTCTCGAGCAGCACGCGGGCAAACTTGAATTTTCCGTGAACGCCCCCGAACCCGGCCTCACCGCCACGGTGACGCTGCCGCTCCCTCATCAGTTGACATCCTCACCGCCCTGAAGGACGGTGATTCCCTACTGTGCCGTTGGCGGCTGAGCCGCCAACGGACGCTTCGACGGGTTCCTGCT
>OLGF01001271.1_pt1 | contig 27856 bp, 21 predicted proteins | sample 1604971 | NCBI WGS metagenome assembly OLGF01 (sample SAMEA3888902, study PRJEB22519) | human gut metagenome | biome: human gut; feature: human-associated habitat; material: faeces | place: Denmark | collected 2011 | reverse complement strand
TGCTGCATGATGGCCACGCCCTCCAACACATCGTTGGCGCCGTAGCACTTGACCGCTGCCCGCTCGCCGTCGGAGAACGCTTTCTCCTCCACGATCTTCAGCTCGCCGGTATAGAAATCGTAATCCGTCTCCACATAGGTGAAGCCGTTGATGCGGCTGATGATGTACGCCGCGTCCTTGCCCAAGCCGTTGAGGATAACCCGCAGCGGTTCCTTGCGGACCTTATTGGCCGTGCGGGCGATGCCGATGGCCCCCTCCGCCGCGGCGAAGGATTCGTGTCCCGCCAGGAACGCGAAGCAATGGGTATCCTCGGACAACAGCATCTTGCCCAGATTGCCGTGGCCCAGGCCCACCTTGCGGTCCTCGGCAACAGAGCCGGGGATGCAGAAGGCCTGCAGGCCCTCGCCGATGGCCTCGGCAGCGTCGGCAGCGGTGGCCACGTTCTTCTTCAGAGCGATGGCGGCGCCCACGCAGTACGCCCAGGCGGCGTTCTCAAAGCAGATGGGCTGGATGCCCTTGACGATGTCGTAGGGGTCGAAGCCGGCGGCCTTGCAGATGTCACGGCACTCCTCCACGCTGGAAATTCCGTACTGAGCCAGGACGGAATTGATCTTGTCGATTCTTCTCTCGTAGCTTTCAAACAGAGCCATTGGTCAATTCCTCCTTTTCTTATTCCTGACGGGGATCGATATACTTCACAGCGGCATCGAACTGACCATAGCGGCCCTTGGCCTTCTCCATGGCCTCATTGGCGTCGGTGCCCTTCTTGATGGCATCCATCATCTTGCCCAGGTTGATGAATTCGTAGCCAATGATCTCATTGTCCTTGTTCAATGCCACGCGGGTGACATAGCCCTCGGCCATCTCCAGGTAGCGGGGGCCCTTGGCCTTGGAGGCAAACATGGTGCCCACCTGGCTCCGCAGGCCCTTGCCCAGGTCCTCCAGAGAGGCGCCGATGGGCAGACCGCCCTCAGAGAACGCAGTCTGGGTACGGCCGTAGACGATCTGCAGGAACAGCTCCCGCATGGCGGTGTTGATGGCGTCGCACACCAGGTCGGTGTTCAGCGCCTCCAGGAGGGTCTTGCCCACCAGGATCTCAGAGGCCATGGCGGCGGAGTGGGTCATGCCGGAGCAGCCCAGGGTCTCCACCAGAGCCTCTTCAATGATGCCGTCCTTGACGTTGAGGGTCAGCTTGCAGGCGCCCTGCTGGGGGGCGCACCAGCCCACACCGTGGGTGAGGCCGGAGATGTCCTTGATTTCCTTGGCCTGGACCCACTTGCCCTCTTCGGGAATGGGAGCGGGACCATGGTACGCGCCCTTGGCGACGGGGCACATGTTCTGCACTTCGGTCGAATAGATCATGTTCGTGCGTTCCTTTCTTTCCTCTTGATATATTCTGCGGAAACCGGCCTGTTTTTTCAGGCCTTCCGGGTGTTTTCCTCAAAACATTATATCGGCAAACGATTACCTTGTCAAGCAAACGGCAGGGGCGCAGAACGGTTCGAACCGGCCAAATTTTAGGGCCTTTTCCTGTGAAAAAAGACAAATTTTCGCAATTTGCCTCTGTACGCTCCAGCCGCTCTCCGGGGACAAAGCGCGTCCCTGCCGCCAAGGGCGGCAGGGACGCGTCTGCACGGCATTACAGGAAGTTCATCAGGTTGAAGGCCAGGATCAAGCCGGAGAACACGATGGAGACCGTGGAGCACAGCTTGATGAGGATGTTCAGGGACGGGCCGGAGGTATCCTTGAAGGGATCGCCCACGGTGTCGCCGACGACGGCCGCCTTGTGCTCGTTGGAGCCCTTGCCGCCGTGGTGGCCGGCCTCAATGTACTTCTTGGCGTTATCCCACGCACCACCGGCATTGGACATGAACACGGCCATCGCGAAGCCCGTGACGGACACGCCGCCGAGCAGACCGACAACGCCGGTCGGCCCAAGGATCAGACCGGTCAGGATGGGGACGACCACGGCGAGGATCGCGGGGGCGACCATCTCGTGCAGAGCGCCCTTGGTGCACAGGTCGACACAGGCGGAGTAGTCGGGGTCGACCTTGTACTCCATGATGCCGGTGATCTCGCGGAACTGACGGCGAACCTCCACCACGATGGACTCGGCAGCCTTCTGCACGGCGCTCATCGTCAGGGCAGAGAACACGAACGTCAGCATCGCGCCAACGAACATACCAACCAGAACAGACGGCTTGGTCAGGGTGAAGTCCAGCACCTCGCTCGTGCGGGTCTGGACGATGTTCACATAGGAAACAAGCAGAGCCAGAGCGGTCAGGGAAGCGGAGCCGATGGCGAAGCCCTTACCGGTGGCGGCGGTGGTGTTGCCGAGGGAGTCGAGCGCGTCGGTGCGGTCACGGACCTCCTCGGGCAGGCCGGCCATCTCGGCGATGCCGCCGGCGTTATCGGCCACGGGGCCATAGGCGTCGGTGGCGAGGGTGATGCCCAGCGTGCTCAGCATGCCGACGCCGGCGATACCGATGCCGTACAGACCCTGGTTGAAGCTGGCGCTGCCGCCGGCGCAGAAGAAGCTGATGATAACAGCCGCGCCGACGACCAGAATGGAAGCGGCTGTGGAGCGCAGACCCAGAGAGATACCGCCGATGATGACGGTGGCGCTGCCGGTCTCGGACGCGGCGGCGAGCTCCTGGGTGGGCTTGTAGTTATCGGAGGTGTAGTACTCGGTGAAGTAGCCGATGGCGCAGCCGCCGATCAGGCCGCAGAGGATAGCGACATACACGCCCCAGCAGTGGTTATCGCTGCCGAGGATGAAGTAGCACAGGGGGATCGCGATGACGGCGGAGAGGATGGCGGCGGTGTAGGTACCGGTGCGCAGACTCTTCAGCAGGCTCAGCTGCGTGGCGTTCTCCTTGGTCTTGACCAGGAAGGAGCCGATGATGGAGCAGATGATGCCGCACACGGCCAGCGCCACGGGCAGCAGCATGCCGTTCCAGCCGTAGCCGGCGGCGGCGGACAGAGCGAAGGTCGCCAGAATGGAGCCGACATAGCTCTCGTACAGGTCAGCGCCCATGCCGGCCACGTCGCCGACGTTATCACCGACGTTGTCGGCGATGGTAGCGGGGTTACGGGGATCGTCCTCGGGGATACCGGCCTCGACCTTACCGACGAGGTCAGCACCGACGTCAGCAGCCTTGGTGTAGATACCGCCGCCCACACGGGCAAACAGCGCCATAAAGGACGCGCCCATGCCGTTCATGACCATGATGTTGGCCAGCGTGTCGGAGTCCAGACCGCCGATGAAGCGCAGGCCGAAGAACCACAGCGCGATATCAAGCATGCCGAGACCGACGACGGTGAAGCCCATGACGGAGCCGGAGGAGAACGCGACACGCAGACCGCGGTTCAGGCTCTCGGAAGCGGCCTGCGCGGTGCGGGCGTTGGCGTTCGTGGCGATCTTCATGCCGATCAGGCCGGCCAGCATCGACCAGATACCGCCCGTCAGGAACGCGAACGGCGTCACGCGGGAGAGCATCTCGCCCTTGGACAGGAAGGCGATCGCCAACAGGATGATGAATACGACCACAAACACCTTGGCGACAGTGGTGTACTGACGCTTCAGGTAAGCGTTGGCGCCGGAGCGGATGGCCTGTGCAATCTTGACCATCTTTTCATTGCCCTCGGACGCCTTCATGACGTGACTACGCTGAATCAGTGCGAAAATCAGCGCAGCTGCCGCACCGACAAGCGCGGCAATCAGCAGGTATGTTTCCATATGATTTCCCTCGTTTTCCTTCTTTTTTTCCTCGCCGCGGTCGCGGCGGAGGTCCTATGGAATTTCCGCATACATTATAAGAAAACCGCTCTGTACAGTCAAATTTCCAGACTATTTTTCAGGAAAGCTAAAAAAATTTATGACGCGGTTCGTGATTTTGACAATATCTCGTTTTTGTGGTTTTCGACAGGAAAAAATCGATACGTGGAAGCGAACTTTTGCGTTTTTGGCAAACAGTGCTGACGAAGCTGTGACACAATTAACGAGCGGGACGGATGAATAACCTCTGTGAAAATTTTTTAGAGCAACTTTTTGCGGAGAAATTTGACTGTATAGGAAAGAAAATGGAGAAAAGATGCGAATTTCAAACAAATTCAATGCACCTGCTTTGCAAAAGCTGAAACAATTTTAACAATGTCAAATTGCACAAAATCCCAGAGGTTGCAAAATTCTGCCGGAAAGGTTGATTTCCCGGCGAATTTGCATTATATTCTTGTCCGTACCCATATTTTGCGCGGACAGCCACCCGCGTGAAGAGAGAACACATCACATTTTTTATCATTTCGTAAGGGAGGATTTTTATGGATTACAATGAGGTTTTGGCACAGGCGCGTACCTGCATGGGCCCCTACTGCAAGGCATGTCCCGTCTGCAACGGTCTGGGCTGCCGCAATACCGTCCCCGGCCCCGGCGCGAAGGGCCTCGGCACGGGCTTTATCCGCAACTATCAGAAGTGGCAGGAGCTCTGCCTGAACATGGACACGATCTGCGAAAACGGCCCCGCCGACAGCACGTTCGACTTCTTCGGCACGAAGCTGGTCGCCCCCGTCATGGCCGCCCCCGTCGGCGCGATGAAGCTGCACTACGGCGACAAGTACGACGACCTGACCTATAACGACCTGCTCGTCTCGTCCTGCGCGAAGTCGGGCGTCCTCGCCTTCACCGGCGACGGCACGAACGCCGCCGTTATGGACGGCGCGCTCGCCGCGATCTCCGCCGCGGGCGGCATGGGCGTCCCGACGGTGAAGCCGTGGGACCGCGACACGGTCTTTGCCAAGCTCGAGCAGGTGCGCAAGGCCGACCCCGTCGCCATCGCGATGGACATCGACGCGGCGGGCCTGCCCTTCCTGCAGAACCTGACCCCGCCGGCCGGCAGCAAGACCGTCCCCGAGCTGCGCGAGATCATCGACTATGCGAAAAAGCCCTTTATCATCAAGGGCATCATGACCGTCAAGGGCGCGCGCAAGGCGCTCGAGGCGGGCGCATCCGGCATTGTCGTCTCCAACCACGGCGGCCGCGTGCTTGACCAGTGCCCGGCCACGGCCGAGGTGCTGCCCGCCATCGCCGACGCGGTGGGCGGCCAGATGAAGATCTTCGTCGACGGCGGCATCCGCACGGGTCTGGACGTGCTGAAAGCGCTGGCGCTGGGCGCGGACGGCGTGCTGATCGGCCGCCCGTTCGTGACGATGGTCTACGGCGGCGCCGCCGAGGGTGTGGACGCCTATGTCCGCAAGCTCACCGCCGAGCTGCGCGACGGCATGGCCATGTGCGGCGTCCACTCGCTGGACGAGATCACCCGCGAGATTGTTTTTAGACCCTGAAATACCTCACCTGAAAAGGGCACTGCCCTTTTCAGGTGAAAGAGTCTCGCTTCGTTCCGCGCCTTGCCCCGCCTATGGCGGGGCTGCGACACTGCACTGCGCGAAAAGTGTTATTTGCGACGTACACGCCGCCGCAAATAACGGATTGGAACTTATTCACGGCCTGCGGGCCGCGAACTCGGTGAGACCTGAAAACGGAATAAAAAGCTCGCCCGGAGAAAATCTCCGGGCGAGCTTTTTATCAATTTGGGTTTTACCAGTTGATGGCGCGGACGCGGACGACGTGCTCCATCGCGCGCACGTCCTGCAGCACATCGTCGCCGATGTGCGCGGCGAGGTCGACCATCGTATAGGCCCAGTTGCCCTTGGACTTGTTGCTCAGGTTCTCGACGTTCACGCCGTCGCGGCCAAAGAGCGTGGTGATATTGGCCAGCATGCCGGGCACGTTCTTGTGCAGGATGCACAGGCGCATCACGCCGCTCGGCGTCATGGACACGGCAGGCAGGTTCACGGAGTTGCGGACGTTGCCCGTCTCGAGGTAATCCTTCAGCTCGTCGGCGGCCATGACGGCGCAGTTCTGCTCGCTCTCCGGGGTGGAGGCGCCGAGGTGCGGCATTGCGACGACGTGCGGCGCGGCGAGCAGGCGGTTGTTCGGGAAGTCGGTGATGTAGGCGGCGACGCGGCCCGTCTCCAGCGCGGGGATCATCGCGTCGTCCTGCACGATCTCGCCGCGGGCGAGGTTGATGACGCGGATGCCGCGCTTCATGGAGGCAATGGCGTCGGCGTCGACCATGCCGCGGGTCTGGTCGGTGCAGTGGATGTGGAAGGTGACGTAGTCGGAGCGCTTGTAGAGGTCGCGGATGTCCTTGACGATGTGGATGTGGTGGTCAAGGCGCAGGGCGGCGTCGACGGACAGGAACGGATCGTAGCCGTACACATCCATGCCGAGCTGGATGGCGGCGTTGGCGACGAGGGAGCCGATCGCGCCGAGACCCACGACACCGAGCGTCTTGCGGAAGATCTCGGGGCCGACAAAGGCGGACTTGCCCTTTTCGACGACGGTAGAGACCTCCACGCCGGACGCGGCCTGCTCGCGCACCCAGTTCAGCGCGCCGGGGATATCGCGCGAGCCGATCAGCATGGCGCACAGCACCAGCTCCTTCACGGCGTTGGCGTTGGCACCGGGGGTGGAGAACACGGCGATGCCCGCCTCGGAGCAGCGCTCGATGGGGATGTTGTTCACGCCCACGCCCGCACGGGCGATGGCGAGCAGCTCGGACGGGAAGTCCATGTCGAGGAGCTTGGCCGAGCGGACCATGATGCCCTCGGGATTCGTCTGGCTGTCGCTGACCTGATAGTGCTCGGGGTCGAAGCGCTTGAGACCGGCTGCGGAAATCTTGTTGAGAGTCTGAATGTGATACATGGCAATTTGCCTCCTGGGCGGCCCCATCGGGCCGCAGTACTTGCGCCGGAACGTGCGATGCCCTGCATCGCTTCCGCCGCAGCAAGTCTATTATACGGCGGCGGAAGCGGCAGAACAATGTTTCTTTAGACGAACTTTCTGCGGCGGAGCGGGTCAAACTTTGTGGAAAAAGCGGGGAAAGCCGCCCCGCGGCAGTTGACAAAGATCCAAACGTATGGGACAATAGCGCCAGACAGAATTTCCCATTTCCGGGCGGCCGCGCGCCGCCGAAAGGAGCCGACGATGAAACAGAGAACGCTTTCCCGCCGCCTGACGGCGGCACTGCTGGCGCTGGTGATGGCGCTGTCGCTGACGGCGTGCGGCGCGGCGCCGTCCGTGACGCTTGCGGACGCGGGGCAGGACGTGAGCCTGCTCACCCCGGCGGTGAGTCGCTACATGGCGGGCGACGTGGAGGATATCTCCCGCTACGGTATGGGCGTGAAGGAAGCGAGCCGCCCCGAGCCCGTCCACCTGAGCTGGACGGTGAGCGGCAAGGGGGCCGAGGGCTATGAGCTGCGCGTGGGCGAGCGCGAGGACCTCGCGGACGCGCTGACATATGAGACGGCGGAGCCGGCCTACGACCTTTATAACTGCAAAACCGGCACGACGTACTACTGGGCCGTGACGACGAAGCTCTCCGGTGGAAAGACCGCCGTGAGTGAGACGGGCAGCTTCACGACGGCGGCGGGCGCGCCGCGCATGATCTACTGCCCCGGAGTGACGAACATGCGCGACTGCGGCGGCTGGGTCACAGAGGACGGGAAGACCGTCCGCGAGGGGCTGCTCTACCGCTGCGGCCGCCTGAATGCGAACAGCGTCAGCGAGGTGCAGCCCACGATCACGGACGCCGGGCGCGCCGTCATGCGGGAGCTGGGTATCCGGACGGAGCTCGACCTGCGCCGCGCCGACACGAACGAGGTCGGCGGCCTGACGGAGACAGGCGTGCTCGAGGGGGTGCGGTATGTCCAGTGCCCCATGGACGGCACGGAGGGGACGCTCCTCGCGGCGAACCGCGCGGCGCTGCCGCAGGTGTTCGCGGTGCTGGCCGACGAGAGCAATTACCCACTGATCTACCACTGCAGCATTGGCACCGACCGCACGGGCTTTGTAGCGTATCTGGCGCTGGGCGTTCTGGGCGTATCGCAGGAGGACGCGAACCGGGATTACCTGCTCAGTAATTTCGGCAACATCGGCAGCAGCCGCGCCATCAGCCGCGTGCAGGGCGACTATATGGACGTCATCGACGCCTATCCCGGCGCGAGCTTTCAGGAGCGCGTGACGGCCTTCCTGCTCGACACCGGCGTGACGCAGGCACAGGTCGATGCGTTCCGCGGGATTATGCTGCAATAAATAGTCATGAGGAGGGCGCAGCTGCGCCCTCTTTTTAACTTGCCAAAAAGCATCGCCTTTTTGGCAAAGAGGTTTCACTGCGCTCCGCGCCTTGCCCCGCTGTAGGCGGGGCTGCGACACTCCGCTCCGCGCAAAGTGTTTTTCGCGACGTACACGCCGCCGCAAAAAACGGATTGGACTTTATTCGCGGCTCCGAGCCGCGAACTCTGTGAGACTTTTTATAGGATTAATGGGCGCGTTCATGCCACCTTTTGGTTTGCACGTCTTTTTTTGGAGAGATTTCCCGGAATCCAAACGCGAAAAAGTGCGAGATTTATATGAAACACACTGGTCATGCGAGATTTTTTTTGTTATAATAAAATTTGCTGTAGTGTTGCCTTTTGAAAAGGCGGCCTTATTTCAATGCCAGACCTCGCGCCGCGGGCGCGTGTATACAACAAGGAGATTATGACTATGGATCAGCACAAACGCCGCCGCGGCGACCGCCGCGACGGAGTCCTGCTGCGTGAGCTGGACTCGCTGCACTATATCACCGGCATCATCTACCCCAACCGCTGCGACAACGAGGCGTATGTCTCGCTGCGCATCGACCTGACGGCCATGAACGAATATCTCGCCCGGAAGAACGAGACGGAGAAGGACTTCCCCTATACGATGTTCCATCTCATCGTGGCCGCCCTGCTCAAGACGATCACGCTGCGCCCGAAGATGAACCGCTTCATCGTGAATTCCAACTTCTACCAGCGCAACGAGATCTCCGCCGCGTTCGTCGTGAAAAAGCAGTTCTCCGACACGGGCGCCGAGGCGCTGGCCGTTCTGCACGGGAAGGACGACTTCACCGTCGCGGACGTCCACGAGTACATCCGCTCGCAGGTGCAGGAGTGCCGCAGCGAGAAGGCCGACCCGACGACCGGCGTGATGGATTACCTGAACAAGATCCCCCGCTTTATCAGCAAGGCGGCCATCCGCATCCTGATGTGGCTGGATAAGCACGGCTGGGTACCGAAGGACATTATCGCGACGGATCCCTACTATAATTCCGTCGTCATCTCGAACCTCGGCTCCATCAAGCTCAAATGCGGCTACCACCACCTGACGAACTGGGGCACCTGCTCGATGTTCTGCATCATCGGCGAAAAGAAAAAGACCGCCTTCTTCGACGAGGACGGCACCATGACCATGCGGGAAACCCTCGACCTCGGCCTCACGATTGATGAGCGCCTGGCCGACGGATACTATTATTCCAAGTCTGTCCGCCTGCTCAAGTATCTGCTCGAGCATCCGGAGGAGCTGGAGAAGCCTATCAAGGAGGAAGTCGACTATGAGTGAAGTCAAAACACCCTGGAAGGACTATATGGGCGACGTGCCGATGCACCTGGAGTATTTTCAGGGGACGATGTTTGAGGCCGTCGAGAACATTGCACACGCCTATCCGAACAACATCGCCTTTACGTTCATGGGCCGGTCCACGACGTACCGGCGGATGGTGCAGGAGGTTGAGCGCTGCGCCAAGAGCCTGAAGGTGCTGGGCATCCGTCCCGGCGACAAGGTCACCATCGCCATGCCCAACTGCCCGCAGGCGATCTTCATGTTCTACGCGGTGAACCTCGTCGGCGGCATCGCCAACATGATCCATCCTCTCTCGGCCGAGAAGGAGATCGAGTTCTATCTCAACGCGTCCGAGTCCGTCACGGCCATCACGCTCGACCAGTTCTATAATAAGTTTGAGCACATCCGCCAGAACACGAAGATCGGCAACATCATCATCGCCTCCGTCAAGGACGAGCTCTCCCGCCCCATCCGAGCGGGCTATATGCTCACCGAGGGGCGCAAGATCCAGAAGATCCCCGAGGACGCGCCCGTCATCCGCTGGCGCGAGTTCATGGACATGGCGCGCTACTGCTTCTATAAGAACTACCGCGTCGAGCGCCGCGCGGGCGACCCGGCCGTGATCCTCTATTCCGGCGGCACGACCGGCACGACGAAGGGCATCGTCCTCACGAACGGCAACTTCAACGCCCTCGCCCAGCAGATCATCGCGACGAACCCGATGTTCCGTCCCGGCGACAAGATGCTCGCCGCGATGCCGCTCTTCCACGGCTTCGGTCTGGGCGTGTGCATCCACTCGATGCTCGCTAACGGCGGCCGCTGCATCCTGATCCCACGCTTCACGGCCAAGAGCTACGCCAAGCAGATCGTGAAGTACCACTGCAACTTCATCGCGGGCGTGCCGACGCTGTACGAGGCGCTGCTGCGCCTGCCGAGCATGGAGAATGCCGACCTCTCGAGCCTGAAGGGCGTGTTCTCCGGCGGCGACAGCCTGTCGATCGAGCTGAAGAAGAAGTTCGACAAGTTCCTCTATGACCACAAGGCCGTCGTGCAGGTGCGCGAGGGCTACGGTACGACGGAGACGGTCACGGCCTGCTGCCTGACGCCGACACATATCTATAAGGAGGGCTCCATCGGCCTTCCGTTCCCTGATACCTATATTAAAATCGTCAAGCCCGGCACCGATGAGGAGCTGCCCTACGGGCAGGAGGGCGAGATCCTGCTGGCCGGCCCGACGGTCATGCAGGGCTACATGAACCAGCCCGAGGAGACGGCGCAGACCCTCCGCAGGCACGACGACGGCCTGACGTGGGTTTACACGGGTGACCTCGGCACGATGGACGAGCAGGGCTTTATCTACTTCCGCGGCCGTGCGAAGCGGATGATCATCTCCTCCGGCTACAACGTCTATCCCAGCCAGATTGAGAACATCCTCGACGCGAACGAGAACGTCCAGATGAGCTGCGTCATCGGCGTGCCCGACGCGTATAAGATGCAGAAGGTCAAGGCCTTTGTCATGCTCAAGCCCGGCGTCCCCGCGACGGATGAGACGCGGCGGGAGCTGCTGGCCTACTGCCGCAAGCATGTGGCGAAATACGCCATGCCCTATGACATCGAGTTCCGCGAGGAGCTGCCGAAGACGCTTGTCGGCAAGGTAGCCTATCGCGTGCTCGAGGAAGAGGAGCTGGCCAAGCTCAAGGCGGAGCAGAAGCCTGAGGCGCAGGTGCAAGGAGGCGGCAACTAAGCCATGGAACAAGAACTGAAAAGGCATTATAGCTTGCTCGTGGAGTTTCTTGGGCACATTCTCGGCCCGGACTATGAGATTGCGCTGCACGAGCTGAAGGATGATTCCAACCAGATCATCGCCATCGCCAACGGCGAGCTGACGGGGCGGCATCTCGGCTCGCCCCTGAGCAACAAGATGCTCGAGTATCTGACGAGCCGCCTGTACGAGACGCAGGACTATGTCCTCTGTTTCGAGAGCACGTCCGTCACGGGCAAGAAGATGTGCTCGAACTCACTGTTCATCCGCGGCGAAAACGGCGAGCTGGCGGGGCTGCTGTGCATCAACTTCGACAGCAGCCGCTATGAAGAGCTGGCGGGGAAGGTCATGGACCTCTGCGGCGGCAAGCTCATGCCCGGCACGGAGAGCGGCACGAGCCTGATCGTCGACCGCGAGCTGCCGAGCGCCGGCCCCACGGCGCAGGCCTATCCCACGTCCATCGCGGGCGCGACGGCGAGCATCGTCTCCTCCGTCGTGGCGAACTACCCCGTGGAGGTCGACCGCCTGACACAGGATGAGAAGATGGACATCATGGAGACGCTGAGCCGCAAGGGCGTGTTCCTGCTCAAGGGCTCGGTGAGCTACGTCGCCAAGGAGCTGCACAGCTCCGAGGCCAGCATCTACCGCTATCTCGGCAAGCTTAACAGCCGCCAGAAATAACGTGTATTTTTGGCGCGGCTGTTGCAAAAACTACTGCCGATCGCGGCGAAAAGCGGTATGCTGTGGAAAATGAAACACAAAGGAGGCCATCGAAATGGCGATTGTACATGCAACGGAGGAGAGCTTTGCCCGTGAAGTGCTCGAGAGCAAGCAGCCCGTGCTGGTGGATTTCTGGGCGGCGTGGTGCGGCCCGTGCCGGATGCTCGCGCCCCTGCTGGAGCAGGCCGCGGAGCAGAACCCGGACTGCAAGGTCGTGAAGGTCGATGTCGACGCGTGCGGAAATCTCGCCATGCGCTACGGCATCGCGAGTATTCCGACGCTCATGCGCTTTGACGGCGGCGAGGTGACGCGCACCTCCATCGGCCTTGTCTCGGCGGAGGAGCTGCAGCAGCTGATGCGCTGAGTGGGGAGACGAATCGACAGAAACGGGCGGCGCAGTTTTTGCTGCGCCGCCCGCTGAGCAGAGAAAAAGTCTCACAGAGTTCGCGGCTCGGAAGCCGCGAATAAGGCTTAATTGCTTTTTGCGGCGTGTACGCCGCAAAAAACACTTTGCGCGCAGCGCAGTGTCGCAGACCCGCCTATGGCAGGGCAAGGCGCGGAGCGCAGCGGGATCTACTCATCCGAAAAGACCGCCGGCCTTTTCGGGTGAGTAAATAGGATTTAGGAGGCGAGAGCCGATGAGTGAAGAAATCGAAAACCGGGAGAGCCACGGCGAGCAGAAGCCGTCCGACGTGGTGGTTTTCTCGCCGGAGGTGCTGGCCATGGCCGACCGCAGACGCCGCCAGAAGGCCGAGGAGCTGGAGACATGCCGCCAGGCGGCGGAGGACGGCGACTCGCAGGCACAGGTGCAGATGGGACTGCACTATATCTACGGGACGCACGGCGTCGAGCGCGACGGGAAGAAGGCCTTCGAGTGGTTCTCGCAGACGGCATCGGACGATCCGGTCGGCCGCTACTGGCTGGGCGTCTGCTATGACAACGGCACCGGCGTCGAGCGCGACGGCGACCGCGCGTTCGAACTGTTCAAGGAGTCTGCGGACATGGGCTATGCCCCGGCGCAGTGCGACCTCGGCGTCTGCTACGAGACGGGACAGGGCACCGAGCCGGATCTCGACATGGCGATCGAGCTCTATAAGCAGTCGGCCGAGCAGGATTACCCGATGGCCAAGTGCAACCTCGGTGCGCTCTACTACTTCGCCGCCGGGGTGGAGCGGGACTATGACAAGGCGGCGCGCTACTTCACCGAGGCCGCCGAGCAGCGCCTGCCCCGCGCGCAGCACCTGCTGGGCCTGTGCTACGAGTTCGGCAACGGCGTCGAGGAGGATCCGCACAAGGCGGCGCAGCTGTATGAGGAGGCGGGCCGCGGCGCCAGCGCCGACGGCCTGTGCGCGCTGGGCGTTCTCTGCCACCTCGGCAAGGGCACGGCGCAGGACGACAAGCGCGCAGCGGAGCTCTTCCGCAAGGCTGCCGACATGGGGCTTCCGCGCGCGTGGTACTTCCTCGGCAAGAGCTATGACGCAGGCTACGGCGTGGAGGAAAACGACGAGCAGGCGTTCAAGTGCTACCTCTCCGCGGCGGAGGGCGACTACCCGGATGCGCTCTATCAGGCGGGGCTCTGTTATACATACGCGCACGGCACGGAGCGCGACTTCAACAAGGCGTTTTCCTATTACCGCCGTGCCGCCGACCGCGGCCACGCGGACGCAATCTGCTCACTGGGGCTCTGCTATGAGACAGGGCGCGGCGTACAGGAGGATCTGAGGCAGGCCGTCGCGCTCTATGAGCGCGCGGCGCAGCTCGGAAGCGCGATGGGACAGTGCAACCTCGGCGTGCTCTGCCGCAGCGGCGCGGGGACCACGCGCGACGACAAGCGCGCCTTTACGCTGTTTCAGGCAGCGGCGGAGCAGGAGTATCCCCGCGCGCAGTTCTTCCTCGGGCTGAGCTATGAGGCCGGGCGCGGCGTGGAAAAGGACGAGGAAAAGGCCGCGCAGATGTACGCCCTCGCTGCCGAGCAGGAGTATCCCGATGGCGAGCGCGCTCTGGGCGTCTGCTATGAGCACGGCATCGGCGTCAAGCAGGACATGAAGCGCGCGGCGCAGCTGTATCAGCTGGCTGCCGACCACGGCGACGAGACGGCAAAATATTTTCTTGCGAACCTCTATTTCAGCGGCAGGGGCGTGGAGGAAAATCCCGTGCTGGCCTTTGCGCTGTACCGTCAGGCGGCGGAGGAGGGCGAGACCGGCGCGCAGGTGCAGCTCGGCTACTGCTATGAGCGCGGCATCGGCACGCAGGCCGACCCGCAGGAGGCCTTCAAGTGGTACGAGCGTGCGGCGCGGGACGGCGACGAGGTCGGCTGCAACAACCTCGGCTACTGCTATGAGCAGGGGCTGGGCGTGCAGGCCGATCAGGAGGAGGCCGTCCGCTGGTATCAGGCCGCGGTCGACCGCGGGATGCCGCTCGCGTGCAAGAACCTCGCGGCCCATTATGAGGAGGGCTCGGGCGTCCCGAAAGATCTCGCCCGCGCGGAGGAGCTCTACAGCCGCGCGGCGCAGGCGGGCGTCAAGGGCGCGCAGGAGCGGCTCGACCGGCTGCGCGGCGAACCTGTGCAGACGACACAGGCCGAGCAGCGCAAGCGCTTCGGCTGGCGGGGGCTTGCGGGCGTCTCGGTGCTGTTTACCATGCTGTTCGGCGCGATTTTGACCTCGCCGGATATCGGCCATGACTGGCCGACGTTCCTGATTCTGACGGTGGTGTTCGCCTTGCTCGGCGGGTTCTGCATGAAAAAGGCGCGGCAGTACGCCGCCGCCCCGGCGAGTCGGGCGCAGCGGGTGCTGTGCACCGCGTTCGGCGTGGTGCTGCTTGTGTTTGCCGCACTGTGCCTGCTCGTGTTCGTCGATCCGGGCGATGTGCGGGACTATTCGTTCCTGTGGCTCGCGGCAGGCTCCGCGCTCTGCGGCGCAAGACTGCTGGCCATCCGGAATAAAGGGTAAAATAAGACAGAAAAAGGCCGGAGCTTTATGCTCTGGCCTTTTGGAATGAGCAAAAAGAGATGGGCCGGAGCAAAAGCTTCGGCCCATCTCTTTTTGATTAAGATTACTCCAGCTCCATCAGGAGTTCCTTGGCCTTGACAGGCTGACCCTCCTTGATGAGCACCTTCTTGACCGTACCGGCGGTACGGGCGGTGATGGCGGTCTCCATCTTCATCGCCTCAATGATGAGGAGCACCTGGTTCTCCTCAACCTTGTCGCCGGGCTGGACGTTGACCTTCGAGACCATGCCGGGGATGGAGGAGCCGACCTGCTTCGGATCGTCCTCATCGGCCAGCACCGCCTGACGGGTCTGCTCGGAGGCGTTCGGGTCGCGGACGGCGACCTCACGGCGCATGCCGTTGAGCTCGAACTGGACGTTGATCGTACCGTCGCTGTTGTGGTCGCCCAGACCCAGATACTTGATGACGAGGGTCTTGCCGTCCTCGATGTTGATCTTGTTCGTCTCGCCGAGGGCCATGCCGTTGAAGAAGACGTGGCTGCCCATGCGGGTGATGTAGCCGAACTCCTTGCGGTGGCGGCAGAAGTCCTTGTATACCTTCGGGTACATGGCGTAGGAGATCAGATCCTTGCGCTCAGCGTCGTCGCGGAACTCGCTGACCTCCTTCTTGAGTTGGTCGAAGTCGACCGGGTCAAGCAGCAGACCGGGGCGGCAGGTGATGGGCTCCTCGCCCTTTAGCACGACCTTCTGCAGATCCTTGGGGAAGCCCCATGCGGGCTGACCCATCATGCCCTTGAAGTAGGACACCACGGAGTCGGGGAAGGCGAGCGCCGCGCCGCGCTGGACGATGTTCTCAGGGGTGAGGTTGTTCTGCACCATGAAGATGGCGAGGTCGCCGACGACCTTGGACGACGGGGTCACCTTGACGGGGTTGCCGAGCATGTCGTTGACAGTCTTGTACATCTCCTTGACATCCTCGAAGCGGTCGCCGAGGCCGAGAGATTCGACCTGCGGATGCAGGTTTGTGTACTGGCCGCCGGGGATCTCATAGCGATAGATGTCGGTCGTGGTGCTCTTGAGACCATTGTCGAAGCTTTCGTAGCGCAGACGGACGTCGGACCAGTAGTTCGACAGCTCCTGCACGCGCTGCAGGTCGAAACCGGTGTCGCGCTCGCTGCGCTGCAGGGCGGCGACGACGGCGTCGAGGGAGGGCTGGCTCGTCAGGCCGGACATCGGGGCGCTGGCGACGTCGACGACGTCCACGCCGGCCTCGGCGGCCATGAGCAGGGCGGCAACCTGGTTGCCGGTGGTGTCATGCGTGTGCAGGTGGATGGGCAGGCCGACCTCCTGCTTGAGGGTGGAGACGAGCTTCTTGGCGGCATAGGGCTTGAGCAGGCCGGACATGTCCTTGATGGCCAGCATGTGCGCGCCGCGCTTCTCGAGCTCCTTGGCGAGGTTGACGTAATACTCCAGCGTGTATTTGTCCTTCGTGGGATCGAGAATATCGCCGGTATAGCACATGGTGGCCTCGAGCAGCTTGTTCTGCTTGAGCACCTCGTCCATGGCGACCTCCATGCTGGGGATCCAGTTCAGGGAGTCGAACACGCGGAACACGTCGATGCCGCGCTCGGCGGCCTCCTGCACGAAGGCGCGAACGAGGTTATCGGGATAGTTGGAATAGCCGACGAGGTTCGAGCCGCGCAGCAGCATCTGGAACGGGATGTTGGGGATCTTCTCGCGCAGCAGACGCAGGCGCTCCCACGGGGACTCGTGCAGGAAGCGGTAGGCCACGTCGAACGTCGCGCCGCCCCACATCTCGAGGGAGAAGCAGTCGCGCAGAATGTCGGCCACGCCGTCGGCACCCTTGACCATGTCGCGCGTACGCATACGGGTGGACAGCAGGCTCTGGTGCGCGTCGCGCATCGTTGTATCGGTCAGCAGGAGCTTCTTCTGGTCGAGCACCCACTGCTTCACGGCCTCGGGCCCCTTCTCGTCGAGCATCTGCTTCAGGCCGGGGCCGAGCGGCTGCTTCGCCTCGGGGAAGCGGGGGATGTCGTACTGGTGGCGCTCGGCGTTGGGCGCGGCCACCTGAATCTCGGCGATGTACTTCAGCACGCGGGTCGCGCGGTCGCGGGAGTCGGTGATGTCGAACAGCTCCGGCGTCTCGTCAATGAACTTCGTGTGGCACTGGCCGTTGATGAAGGCGGGGTGGGCGAGGATGTTCGTGACGAAGGGGATGTTCGTCTTGACGCCGCGCACGCGCACCTCGTTGATGGCGCGGGCCGACTTGCGGCAGGCGGCGGCGAAGGTGCGGTCCCAGCTGGTGACCTTGACGAGCAGGGAATCGTAGTACGGGGAGATGACGGTGCCGACGTCGGCGTTGCCGCCATCGAGACGCACGCCGAAGCCGCCAGAGGAGGAGTAGGCCGTGATCTTGCCGTTATCGGGGGCAAAGTTGTTGGCGGGATCCTCGGTGGTGACGCGGCACTGGATGGCGTAGCCGTCCATCTTCACGTCCTCCTGGCAGGTCAGGCCGATGATGGGGTCGCTCAGGGGGTGACCGGCGGCGATCAGGATCTGGGCGCGGACGATGTCGATGCCCGTGACCATCTCGGTAACGGTGTGCTCCACCTGAATGCGGGGGTTCATCTCAATGAAGTAATAGTCGCCGTTCTTGTCGACGAGGAACTCCACGGTACCGGCGCTGACATAGCCGACGGACTTGGCGATCTTGACGGCGTCGCGGCGCAGGGCTTCGACCGTCTTCTGCGGGACGGACCAGGCGGGGGCGAACTCGACGACCTTCTGATAGCGGCGCTGCAGGGAGCAGTCGCGCTCACCGAGGTGATAGACGTTGCCGTACTGGTCGGCAAGGATCTGCACCTCGACGTGCTTCGGCTCGATCAGATACTTCTCCATGAAAATATCGCCGCAGCCAAAGGCCTTCTCGGCCTCACGGTGCACCAGCTCATAGGCGGTCTTGACCTCCTCGACGGTGTCGCAGCGGCGCATGCCGCGGCCGCCGCCGCCGGCAGCTGCCTTCAGGATGACGGGGAAGCCGAAGCTCACGGCCTTCTCAACGGCGTCATCGCCGTCCTTCAGCGGCTCGGTGCAGCCGGGGATGATCGGCACGCCGCACTTGACGGCGATCTCCTTGGCGCTGAGCTTATCGCCCATTTTCGCCAGCACGTCGGACGACGGGCCGATGAAGAGGATGCCGTTATCCTCACAGGCACGGGCAAACTCGGCGTTTTCGGACAGGAAGCCGTAGCCGGGGTGGATGGCGGTCACGCCGCGGCGCCTGGCCAGACCGATGATGCCGGGAATATCCAGATAGGCACCCAGCGGGGACTTCTTCTCGCCGACCAGATAGGCCTCGTCGGCTCTGGTGCGGAAGAGGGAGTAGGTGTCCTCGTTGGAGTAGATGGCAACCGTGTGCAGGCCCAGATCGTAGCAGGCGCGGAAAATACGCACTGCGATCTCGCCGCGGTTGGCCACCAGAACTTTTTTGATCTCGGTGGTGTGCATGAAGATGGATCGCTCCTTTCGTTCACTCAAAAATGGGTAGGGATACCCGAATTTCATAACATCTATTATACATGTTCCGGGGGCGTCCCGTCAGGCGGCAAAACAACCAAAATGAGATTTTGGCAAATCTGACAAAAACAAAAGCTTTATCCAGGTAAATTCTCACCATTTTTTCAAATGAAAAGAAAAGGTGTGATAAAAGTTTCAAAAAAAGGCGGGAACGCGGCAAAAATGAGATTTTTTTCGCATCGCTGTATCGGGATGTTCCAAACGAATCATACCAATTCCTTATACCTTTTGCACAAAGAATAAGCGGCCCCGATCGTATGGATCGGAACCGTTCGTTTGTCAAAAAGCAAAGCTTTTTTGACAAGCAGACTTCGCGCGTTGTCCCGCCGCCTGCGCCGCCGCGAACTCTGTGAGACTTTTTGACAGTTCAACGGGCCCCCGATTATACAATCGGAGGCCCGTCGGGCAGGATTCATTCACTTTTCGGCGGCCGCGGAAGCGGCGGGAGCGATCACTCGATCGTGATCGAGGAGCTCTTGGGCAGCTTCTTCTCGGCCTTGGGGATCGACAGCTTCAGGATGCCGTCTTCAAACTTGCCGGAGATCTCCGACGGCTCCACATCCTCGCCCACATAGAAGCTGCGGCTGCAGGCACCGGCGTAGCGCTCCTGACGGATATACTTGCCCTTCTTGTCGGACTCGTCCTTATCCAGCCCCTTCTCGGCGCTGATGGTCAGGTAGCCGTTCTTCAGATCGACATGCACCTCGTCCTTCTTGAAGCCCGGCAGGTCGACATCCAGCTCATACGAGCCATCCATCTCGCGGACGTCGGTCTTCATCAGGTTCTTTGCGTGCTTGCCGTACAGGGGATCGCGTCCCTGCGGCATCATCATGCCGAACGGATCACCGAAGAAATCATCAAACAGGTTCTCACCAAAAATGCTGGGCAACATAAGTCATACCTCCATTCAAACTGATCGCGCAGCCGGGGGAATTGCGCCCCGTGTCGGCGAACTTCTGTTGCTACATGTATTGTTTTCTTTGGACTCCCGGAGGAACTCTTTTTGATCCCTCTCTCAAGTTCGCCTTCATCATAGCACACTTTTTAGCACTGTCAAGAGGAGAGTGCTAATGTTCACAAAAGAAGCAAACTTTGTTCACAAAATATGCAATATCTGCCGCCAGCCCTTCCGAACAAAACAGGCCGCCGGAGACGAAGCCCCGGCGGCCTGTTTAAAAAAGTCTCACAGAGTTCACGGCTCGCAAGCTGCGAATCAATTGAAATCCGTTTTTTGCGGCGGCGTGTACGTCGCAAAAAACACCCTGCGCGCAAGCGGAGTGTCGCAGCCCCGCCGCTTGCGGCGGGGCAAGGCGCGGAGCGCAGCGAAACTCTCTCATCAGTTTGCCAAATGGGCAAACTGATGAAGGATTATAGCGCGAGACGGTGATACTCCTCACCCTCCAGCGTTTTCCACAGGCATACGCCGCCCTCGAGCGTCATATATCCATGGTGACTGCCCTCCTTCGGGAGGGAGACGGAGCCGGGGTTGAGATAGAGGTTCCCGTCGCCGAACGGCGTCCACGCCGGGACATGCGTGTGCCCATGCAGCAGAATATCCCCCGGCTGCAGCGGCGGGAGTTGCTGCAGGTTATAGACATGTCCGTGCGTGGCGTAGATCAGCCGCTCGCCGCAGGGGAGGACGCAGTAGTCCGCGAGGATGGGAAACTGCAGCACCATCTGATCAACCTCCGCGTCGCAGTTGCCGCGCACGCACAGAAGCCGCCCGCGTGCGTCGTTGAGCATGGCCGTGAGCGCCTTGGGGTCGTACCCCTGCGGCAGGTCGTTGCGCGGCCCGTGATAGAGCAGGTCGCCCAGAAGCAGCAGGCGGTCGGCCCGCTCGCGGTCGAGCGCGTCCAGCAGCAGCCGCCCGAAGTGGGCCGAGCCGTGTACGTCCGATGCAATCATCAGCTTCATATGTGCATCCTCCTTCCGAATCACTCCGCACCGTCCGCTTCCGGCGCGGGCTCCGTCCAGTCCTCCATCGTCGCGACGCAGCGGTTGATGTTCTTGCCCTCGGCGAAGAACTTCGCCTCATAGTCCGTCATCACGCCGACAGGGCCGTCCGCGTGCAGATCCGTTGTGACCTCCGAGAGGGAAAAGCCGAACTGCGGAATCTCCTCGACCGACCACGCGAAGAGCTTGTCGTTGTCGGTCTTGAAGTGGATCTGTCCCGCCGGGCGCAGCACCCTGCGGTACTGGCGCAGGAAGTTTCCGTGTGTCAGGCGGCGCTTTTTCTGGTTGCTCCGCGGCCACGGGTCGCAGAAGTTGATGTAGATCCGGTCCACCTCGCCGGGGGCGAACAGCTCCGGCAGGAGCGCCGCGTCGGCGTCGATGAAAAACACGTTGGTCAGCCCCGCGTCCCGCACGCGCTCCATCGCCACGACCATCGCGTCCGGCACCTTCTCCACCGCGATGAGCAGCACGTCCGGCTCGGCCTTCGCCGTCTCCGCCGTAAAGCGTCCCTTGCCGCAGCCGAGCTCCACCCGCAGCTCCCGCGCGCCGGGCATCAGCTCGCGCCAGCGGCCGCGGTGCTCCTCCGGGCGGCGGATCCAGCAGGCGTCGCACGCCTCCATCCGCGGGACGAGATTTTTCTTCTTGCGCATCCGCATGATTGTCTTCCTCCTGAAAATGCGGCCCGTGCCGCACCGGTTTCTCTCTCTCATTTATACCACAGTCCCCCGCCGTTTGTAAACGGAAAATTCCGCTTTTGCGCGTAAAATGGAAAAAGTGGAGACTTCCAGTGGGCAAGTCTGAGAAATAACCAAAGATCGAAAGAGTTCTTTGTGAATTATTCTGAAAAGTGAAAAACATTTCTTACGGGGCTTGATAAATTTCTGACGATATACTATAATGCGGATTATATGGACGGGAAATAAGCCCCAATGTCGGGAAAATTCCCGGTAAATATGCGCGTGCCGTGCCGCATACCGCGGCCGCCGCAAAGCATACAAGGAGGAACAAGCATGACGAATGTTCTGTTGGAGAAAAAGGGCAACATCGCCGTCGCGACCATCAACCGCCCCAAGGCGCTTAACGCGCTGAACTCTGCGGTTGTCGCCGATCTCGATGAGATGATCGGACAGATCATGGCCGACGAGGAGATCCGTGCGCTGGTCATCACCGGCAGCGGGGAGAAGGCCTTTGTGGCCGGCGCCGACATCGGTGAGATGAGTACGCTGACCAAGGCCGAAGGCGAGGCCTTCGGCAAGCTCGGCAACGACGTTTTCCGCAGGCTCGAGAAGCTGCCGATCCCCACGATCGCCGCGGTCAACGGCTTCGCGCTGGGCGGCGGCTGTGAGCTGAGCATGAGCTGTGATATCCGTATCTGCGCGGACACCGCCGTCTTCGATCTCATCGCCAAAGCGGCGGCCGTGGACGACAACGTGGTCGTTTACGGCGAATCGGGGACAGGCAAGGAGCTGGCGGCCCGGGCCATCCACGACGGCAGCTCCCGGTATCAGCAGCCCTTTGTGGCGGTCAACTGCGGGGCCATCCCGGAAAGCCTCTTTGAAAGCGAGCTGTTCGGTTACAAGAAGGGTGCGTTCACCGGTGCGACGGCCGACAAGAAAGGGTATCTGGATCAGGCCGACGGGGGCACGCTTTTCCTCGACGAACTGGGTGAAATCAGCCTCATGGGGCAGGTGAAGCTGCTCCGCGCCATCGAGCACGGGGGTTTTACGCCTGTCGGCGGCGCCCAGATCCACCGCCCGGATGTGCGCATCATCGCGGCCACGAACCGGGATCTCCTCGAACGCGTCAATGAAGGGGCCATGCGCCGCGACTTCTACTACCGCATCCACGTCATCCCCATCCATCTCCCGCCGCTGCGGGAGCGCAAGGCGGACATCCCCCTGCTGGTGGAGCATTTCCTGAAGGCTTACCCGAGCAACAAGCGCTTCGAGTACATGGACAGCGAGATGCTGCACGCGTTCATGCTCTATGACTGGCCCGGCAATGTCCGCGAGCTGCAAAATGTGCTCTACCAATACCTGAGCCTGGGGACGGCGCGGCTGGGCGATACCGTCATCGGCGAGACCACCGCACAGGCGGCCGCTTCCGAAGCCCCGGAAGATTCCCTGACGCTGGCGGAAGCGCTTTCCCGTTTCGAGAAGGTCTACCTGCTGAACGCCTTGAAGAAGAACAACTGGAAACGCGGCCCGACGGCGGACAGCCTCGGTATGGACAGGCGTACCCTGTTCAGGAAAATGAAAGATTTCGGCCTGGAAAAAGAATAACGCCCGCACGCTGCAATCCACGCCCCGATCCGAGCGCCTCCCCCAGTAAAAAGGGAGGCGCTTTTCCGTTTGAGGGCCGCAGGAAAAATGTCGCATTTCTGTCCCATTTTTTCGTGCCCTCTTGGGGACTGAACGCTTCCAAAGGCAGCTCCATTCGTTCTTTTTATCTCAATCATGGTTTATTATACGGGATTTTTTTCTCAACCATGACGGGGAGAGTGTTGCCGGCACAGTATTTATACATATATCATATTGGAATACCACGTTTTATAATTTGGGATGTTTTTGTCCCAAAAAAAATCCTCCCCATTCTCTTTTTGGGACATTTTGATCCTATTTTTCTGAAGCCCCAACGCAACCTCTGAGGAAATAGAGCTTTTTTGCTCTTTTTTTCTTTTTTGAGCATCATCCCTATTCCCCTCAAATAAAAGCCTTCTTTACTCCAGAAACGTAGGTAGGAAGCGTTTTTTTGAGGCTAGGGCCCTACCCTGGCACCATCTTTGCTCATTAGAGAACAAGATTGGAGCCGAAAGCACAACTTGTGAGGGAGCAATCCCTTGCCTACGTGTCCGCCTCCACACAGGGTCCAGAGGCAGCGCTTCAGCCAATGTATGGACCAGCGTACGAGGTCCATGAATTGGCCAAAGCGCGTTCCTCCCTAGGAGGCGGCACCAGCGTGTTCGCCCTGAAAAAAGACAAAGGAGCCACCAGTGCCCACCACCCCAGAATCACGCATCAAGATTCAGGTGAATAACCTCACAAAACGGTTTGGGGATCTGACCGTCCTCGATGGGATCAACTTCAACATCAAAGAAGGCGAGCTCCTTGCCATCGTCGGCCCCACGGGCTGCGGCAAAACAACCTTCTTGAACACCCTGTCCAAGCTGATGCCCGCCACCGAAGGCGAGATCCTCATCGACGGGGAAGAAGCAAACCCCAAGAAGCACAACATCTCGTATGTGTTTCAGGAACCGACCTGTCTGCCTTGGCGTACCGTCCGCGAAAACGTGGCTTACGGCATGGAAGTCAAGGGCGTCGGCAAAGAAGAACGTGAAGCGCGCGCGACCCAAATCATGGATCTCGTCGGCCTGTCCTCCTGCGCCGACCTGTACCCCAACCAGGTTTCAGCCAGTATGATGCAGCGTATCGCCGTTTCGAGGGCGTTCGCCGTGAATCCCGACCTGCTGCTGATGGACGAACCGTATGGACAGCTCGACGTCAAGCTGCGTTTCTACCTTGAGGACGAGCTGGTCAATATCTGGAAAAAGCTCAACAGTACCGTTCTGTTCGTGACGCACAACATCGAAGAGGCGGTTTACGTTGCTGAACGTATCCTGGTGCTGACCAACAAGCCCACCAAGATCAAGGCGGAAATCCCCGTGGATCTCCCCCGCCCCCGCAACCTGATCGATCCCAAGTTCGTGGAGCTGCGCAAGCAAGTCACCGAACTGATCCGTTGGTGGTAACCCAGGTTAGACGAGGCTCGCCTCTCTAACGCAGCACAGACACGAGGATGTGACTCATGGCCTACAAAGAAGTAAGCGTCAAACAGCCATTGCTTCTGACCATCCTTCCCTACGTAAGCATCATCATCTTTTTCGCCTTCTGGGAAGGCGTGGTGCGCTCGGGAATCATTCCAAATACGTTGCTGGCATCGCCCTCCCAGGTGTTCGCCGCGTTCATCGACAAACTCAGCAACCCCAACCCCGACGGCGCCATCATGGCGACGCACGCGTGGACGTCCATTCAGGAAGCCTTCATCGGGTATGTGCTCTCGCTCGTCGTGGGTATCCCGCTCGGTTTGGCCATGGGCTGGTTCAACGTGGTTGAAGGTCTGTTCCGCCCGATCTTCGAACTTATCCGTCCCATCCCCCCCATCGCGTGGATTCCGCTTACCGTTTTCTGGTTCGGCATCGGCCTCGCCGGTAAGGTATTCATCATCTGGATCGCGGGTATCGTGCCCTGCGTCATCAACTCCTACGTCGGCGTGCGCATGACCAACCCGACCCTTATCCAGATGGCCCGCACATATGGCGCCAACAACTGGCAGATTTTCACGCAGCTCTGCATCCCGTCCGCCCTTCCCATGGTGTTCGGCGCCCTGCAGCTTGCCCTGGCTTACTGCTGGACCAACCTCGTGGCCGCGGAACTGCTGGCCGCCGACTCCGGCCTTGGCTTCCTCATCACTATGGGTGGCCGCCTCGGCCGTCCCGACATCATCGTCCTCGGCATGATTTGCGTGGGTCTGTCTGGTGCAGTCATCGGCTTCATCATCGACCAGATTGAAAAGAAACTGCTGGCTGGCATCAGGAGGTAAGCGGCATGACCAGTTCTATCGCCAACGAAACCGTCGACCACTCCAAAAACCGCGAACCGTTCAGCTTTTACAAGTTCATTACCAACAAGTACTTCCTCAACGTGGTTTCCATCGTCCTGTTCCTCGCCTTGTGGGACTACGTGGCGAAAGAGAAGATCTTCCGCGACTCCCTGGCCCGCCCGCTGGAAGTGGTGGATCAGCTGTACCGCCTGACGTACATGAAGTTCGCCGGAACGAACCTTATCGGCCACATCTGGGCCAGCACCCAGCGCGTGCTCATCGGCTTCATCGCCGCCAGCGTCGTCGCCGTGCCCCTCGGCCTGTTCATGGCCCTGAACAAGTACGTCAACGCGATTGTGAAACCTCTGTTCGACCTGTTCAAGCCCATGCCGCCCATCGCCTGGGTGTCCATCGCCATCCTGTGGTTCGGCATCGGCGAAATGTCCAAGGTGTTCATCATCATCATCGGTACGTTCGTCCCCTGTCTGCTCAATGCATACAACGGCGTGCGCCTCGTTGACCCCGACCTGTATGACGTTATCCGCGTCCTCGGCGGCAAGCGCCGGGATGAAATCTTCCACGTATGCTTCCCCGCGTCGTTCCCCGCAGTCTTCGCCGGCCTCCAGATCTCCCTCAGCTCCGCTTGGACCTGCGTTCTGGCCGCCGAACTGATGAACTCCCGCGACGGCATGGGCTTCCTCATCAAGCGCGGCATGGACACCCACCAGCCCACCCTCGTGCTCGGCGGCATGGTCCTCATCGCGGCAGCGGCTTACGGAACCTCACTGTTGGTCACGCTCTTTGAAGGCAAGCTCTGCCCCTGGAAGCGCACCATTGAAAACCTCTAAGCACAGCTGAGAAAGGAAAGCATATGACCACCTGCAACTGCGAACCGAAACTCAAACTCCGCTGTGAAAACGTCAGCAAGACCTTCATCCAGAAGGGCAATCAGGAAGTCCCCGTCATCCGCGACGTCACTCTTGATGTGTATGAAAACGAGTTTCTGGTCATCCTCGGCCCCGGTCAGTGCGGCAAGTCCACGCTGTTGAAGATCTTCGCCGGGCTGGAAACGCCCGACACCGGATTCGTGACGCTTGACGGCCAGCCCATCACCGGCCCCGGCCCCGACCGCGGCATCGTCTTCCAGGGCTACATGCTCTTTGCATGGAAGAACGTTCGTGATAATGTGGAATTAGGTCTCAAGCTCCGCAATATCCCCGCCAACGAGCGGCATGAGATTGCGCAGCACTACATCGACATGGTGGGGCTGACCGGCTTTGAGAAGCACTACCCGCACCAGTTGTCCGGCGGCATGAAGCAGCGCGTGGGCATCGCCCGCGCCTATGCGAACTCCCCGAACATCATGCTCCTTGACGAGCCCTTCGGGCAGTTGGACGCCCAGACCCGTATGTTCATGCAGAAGGAAACCGCGCGCATCTGGGAACAGGAAAAGCGCACCGTTATCTTCGTCACCAACAACATCGACGAGGCCCTGTTCCTCGGCGACCGCATCATCCTGATGGAAGGCAAGCTCCCCGGGAGCATCAAGACCGAATACATGATCGATCTTCCCCGCCCCCGCGAGCACACCAGCATGGAGCTGTTGAAGCTCCGCTCCATCATCACCGACAACACGGCCCTGGTACTGTAATATGGAAACGACCACCGTCAGCCTCATCATCGGATCCCTGTGCGCGGGGCTGGTCTGGTGGTCGGTACAGGGCTTTGTCCGGCGCTGTTCGGGCAAGGCCCAGCCAAAAAACAACGATGCGCAACGCCAATGCGACGACGCTCCCTGGGAACGCACCGGGGAGGTATACAGGAAGCTCCTGTACCTCAGGCTCGCCAGTTTCGCATTGTGCATCCTCGCCGCGGCAGCCTTGTATTTCCATCTGGGAACGGCGCTTGCGGTAGGGTTGGCGGGGATCGGCTGCGGGCTGCAGTTCTGCGCTTTCCGCATCCGCACCCGGCATGTTCAGGCCGTCCGCAAGGCGACGGTTGAAGATGCCGAAAAGGCCGCCGCAGGGACGTCACGCTGACGTCCGGAATACGATCATCGTGCATGCCCCGACATGTATTATGATAAGGGTAGAGGGATTTTCCTCAGTACATTTCAACTTGGAGGAACAGGTATGCGTTTCAAGAAACTCATCAGTGCTTTTCTCGCTGCCGCATTTTGCGTTTCGCTCGCTGGTATGGCTTTCGCTGAAAAGCTCACCAAAGTACCCACCGCTTGGATGGACGAACACGAAACCTTCCTGATCTGGTATGCGAAAGAAAAGGGCTGGGACAAAGAAGCTGGTCTCGACATCGACATCCAGTACTTTGGCTCCGGCATGGATATTCTGAACGCCCTTCCGTCCGGTTCCTGGGTTTTCGCTGGCATGGGCGGCGTCCCGGCCATGATGGGCAACCTGCGCTATGGCACTTCCGTCATCGCCATCGGCAACGACGAATCCATGACCAACTCCGTGCTCGTCCGTCCCGACAGCCCAATCGCCAAGGTAAAGGGCTACAACAAGGATTTCCCCGAAGTGCTCGGCAGCCCCGACACCGTGAAGGGCAAGACCTTCCTGACCACGACCGTTTCCTCCGCCCACTACGGCCTGAGCTCCTGGCTCAAGGTCCTGGGCTTGACGGACAAGGACATCACCATCAAGAATATGGACCAGGCCCAGGCTCTGGCCGCGTTTGACAACGGCATCGGCGACGGCGTGGCCCTGTGGGCTCCCCATATGTACGCCGGTCAGGAAAAGGGCTGGAAGATCGCCGGCGACCTGCATATGTGTAAGGTC
>OLGF01001266.1_pt1 | contig 27948 bp, 23 predicted proteins | sample 1604971 | NCBI WGS metagenome assembly OLGF01 (sample SAMEA3888902, study PRJEB22519) | human gut metagenome | biome: human gut; feature: human-associated habitat; material: faeces | place: Denmark | collected 2011 | reverse complement strand
ATTCACCCACGCCCATATTAAAATATGGACGTGGTACTCTGCTTAGATTTATAGAATACAGCATAAACTTGCCAGCGCTGCTACAACCCAAGTTTTTGTTAATGTATGATGCTCTGTCTTCATTATCTTCTTATTTGTCCTCTCTTGTATAGTACTTTATTTGTATTAATTCTATCATATTTTCATATCTTATCCAATCCATACATTATTGATATTTTTGTAATGATAACAAAAGACTCAGAAGTCCACGGCTCCTGAGTCCTTTAACATAATTATCATATATCTATTGCATTACTGCATTCCGTTTGCTGTTTTATATTTATATAGCATTTCGGCATGATTCTGTTCTTCTACCTGAATGTCAGCCATTAACTTTCTAAGATCACTATCCCCAAACATAAATACATTTGTATTATACTCTCCGGAAACCAATTTCTCTGTTCCAATTGCATCAGTTGCAAGAAATGCATCATGCATCTTATCTTCGGACTGGCTCGCTGCTGTATAGATTGCTCTTGGTTCATAATTTCTTCCATCACTGTCATTGCAATCACTTGATGGTACTGTTCCATCTAAGACCTGTGTGAGTGAATCGTAATGTGTCTGCTCTTTTTTGTGTAACTGTTCAAAAAGATTTTTAAGTTCTGGATCGATCGCCTGCTGTGCATATTTTTGATACTTTTCTATGCAGCTTTTCTCCTGTGTTCTTAGGTTTTCAATTGCTGTTCTTTCTGTCTCTTTTAATACCATGATATGAGTTCCTTTCTACTTTGGAAATTTTTATGATGGTATTATCTGCTGTTTGATGCATTTCTATGCAACGAATGGCGAAAATTTAACATTCAATTACATTGAAATTCCATCGTACCATCCGTCTGTAATTCTGCTTGATCGGATAAGTAAAATTCCAAAGTCATAATATTTTTTTCATTCAATTCCAGTTTTTTCACTTGATACTTTACCATTTCACTCACAGAAAATTTACCATCTTCTTTATAGATCGTTGTCAAAATTCCTTCTGTCTTTCCATTGTTGCTTTGTAATCGGATATTTGCAAATCCTCCGGAACTATTTTGCTGTAACAATGTTATCGTTGTTGGTTTTCCAGCTTTTGTTTTTTCATAAAATGTTTTCAATTTCTCACCATGACTTGTCTTGGATGGTTTGAATTTTACTGGTGCATTTTTTGTACTATGTTTTTCTTCCCCAATCTGGGCAACAGGATAACCTTTGGATGTTAATGTATCATATAATGTTTGTAAGTCTTTTTTTGTAACTTTATTCTCATTGATTTTTATGTTTTGACAAATGTCTGAAATTTGCTTAACTTCTTTTTGTGCCTGAGCTTTTTCTCGCTTTGTTATCACCAATGGTTCCCACTTTTTTGTCTTATGATCTGTTTGTTTTGTTGTTTCTTTTATATTTGATGATCTACATGCTGTAAGTGTTATGACACTTGCGAGTAACAAAATAGCTAGCATTAATCTACTACATATATTCTTCGGATATTTTCTTTGCTTTTCTAACCACATATTCTTCTGCCCTTTTAAAATTCTTATGAATAATCCCATATTTCATACCCCCTGTCGACGTGCGGAATCATATACGGGTATCATATTCTTTTCAAGTATATTATAAAACATCTCTTTTGAATTACCTTTTCGATATAATTCTTGTCCTGCCCAGATAGATTCTCATATCATCATAAATCATTTGATACATCAGATATTGATTTTGTGCAAAATTCTGAAAAAACGGATTCCATTTTGGTAATCGATTACTCTTGGATGAATTTAGTGATGCATCCATCGGCATCAGATTCCAAAGTTCATCATTCATAACAAATGACCATGGAATAAAATGATCAATATCGTATTTTCCTTCCATAGGTTGTCCAGTAAAGACATCTCTGATTTCTTGAACTTCCATGATATCTTGCCAGAGATCTCTTACTTTTTTAAGCTTTCGCACCTTTTCTTCTGTTGGGGTTAATTTATATACCAGACCGGGAACTTCTGGATTATTGTTCTGCAGCCATTTTACTTTTTCGTATTGAATCCAACCCAAAATATTGACTGTATGATCTTGGATCATCTTGATCCAGTCTTGTTGGAAATATACTTCTTTTTTTAACTTGCTGCTTGTTCCTAATATGTATGGAAGAGTTAAGACTTCTTTATTAAATTTCTGAATATACGCTGTCATGCGATTTGCACTATTCCAATTTACTTTTTTATTACTCCTCGTAAAAAAGCCTGCTAATGCTCGGTATGGAACCATATGAGTCAGCTGTTCTTTCGTCGTTTTTAATTCCTTGTTATACTGCTTGATCGCATTTTTAATCTCTACTTTCGAAGCATTCGCTGATAATTCACTAAGCTCTGTTAGCAAAAGGACTGCTCTCTCTAATCCATCCTTGATCTGCCCGTCCAGTGGCATTCCACTTAAGTGAATATGGAACTCTCTTACAGAATACCATGCATTTGTGATCATCTCATCTATGATTTCATCAAATGTCGATTCTGTTTTTCCCTCAGAGATTAACTGTATGATCGCTTCCAGCCAATAAAATTTATAGCAATAGGATGGACTTTTCATCATTTTAGAAAATCCATCGATATTTAGATTGTTATAATATTTTGGCTCAATTTCTAGGATGTTTTTCCCTTGCAAATCAGGATATTCAACCATCGTTCATCACCTCGTCCTTCTCTGACATCTCCTGTTGTCCATATTTCTTTGATCTGTAATTGAGGGATCTGCAAGATAAATTCTTTCAATGAATCTTCTGTAAAATCCGTAAAATAACGCCCATTTCTCTCTCCCTCGAATTCGCCGTATTTAAATGATGTATAAATGATTCCATTTTCTTTTAATGCTTGGTTCATCTTATGGAATACACGAAAAAGATCATTTTTTGATAAATGAAGGATTGATGCACATGCCCAGATTCCATCATAAATATTCTGGTCATTTAATTCTTCAAATAACATTTGTTTTACTTTGATTCCTGTATATTTTGAGGCTTCCTTACAAATCTCTTCGGATCCGTCAATCGCCGATACATTATAGTTTCGCTTTAGAAAATATTTTGTATCACGACCAGAACCGCACCCAAAATCTAAGATGAATGCGCCCGATGGAAGATAAGATAAAAATTTATTTTGTATGTTTGTAAAATCTACGGATCTTGTTGTTTGTATGAATGATTTAGTGTATTTGTTATAATAATTTATGGTTTTGTTGTTCATTGGAATCCTCTCTTAAGTACATTCTAATAACCATTTGACAGCTTTCGCTAATCTCTTTTGGGCATCAACAAAATGCCCGCCGCTGTTAAATTCTAATGTTGTTTGCTTTACCTTAGGATCATTGCGCAAAATTTGTTCCTGTGTTCTAGTTCGATCTCCAACTCTTGCCATGACCGGATTCTTTGTTTTTTCTTCTTTTCCTCCAAGGCTTAAGTAGATATTGCTTTCATGCTTTATTTGATGATGTAACACATATTCATCCCATTGTTCAAACCATAAAGAACCGGAGCAGCTTGCAATTGCTGAGAAGATATCCGTTTCATATGCTGTCCATAAAGCAAACAATCCTGCAAGGGAATATCCGATCAGATAAATTTCTCTGTCTACCCCGTAATCTGCTTTTAATTTCGGAATCAAATCATTCATTAACCATTGTAAAGTCTTTGGACCATTTCCTTTGAAATCATCATCTCCGAAGGCAGCAGGTGACTTCCATGGAGAAAAATCACCATTCCAATCTTTTACCTGAAATGCACAGAAAAGAAAATCCTGATCATTGACTGTCTCCATCAGACAATCCCACATATGTGCTATTTCATTTCCACGATGAGGGTACATTCCCCATAAAATGATCGGACCACCGGAACCATTTTGCTCTATATAACATGCTTTCTGTCTTATCTGTAATTTCTGCATAAATACATTCATCTCCATAAATTTATCTGCTTTTAATGGATTTATTTTTATGAATTTTGGCTTATTCCCTAGTTGTAGAATCCTCCAGTTCTTCTAACGCGTCCATATAATTATCCATCCATTCCATCTGCCAGTGTCTGGGATCTGTTTCTGATATCTGGCTTAACGGATCGATTTCGTCAAACATTCCAAGATTCTCTGCCATATCTAGCGGAAACAAAGTTTCATCTGGACCGATTATTACCTGATCTCCAATCCCTAGATTCCTGTCATAAGCTGTTAATTCTTCCATTGAAATCTCTTCTGGTTCATCCATAGAATCTTCTTTTACATAAAAAGTTAACATTGGAATTTCTGCTTCTTCTGCTTCTATTTTTATGATCGTATAAATTGGTATTTCATTCATTGTTTGTAATTCAATCATATCACAATCCCCTTGCAATGATCAATTTCATGCTGTATGATCTGTGCTGTCCATCCAGAATATTTCCCATGCTGCTCTTTAAAATCCTGGTCCAGATAATCTACTTCTATCTCCTTATATCTCTTACAAGGTCTTACTCCATCCAAAGATAAACATCCTTCTTCTGTCTCAAATATGCCTGATTTCTTTGTGATCTTCGGATTGATCATTGCAAACTGAAATGGCCCAACTGCTACTACGATAATGTTCTTTTTAACGCCGATCATATTTGCTGCCATTCCAACACAATGATCTAAATTAGCTCTTAGTGTGTCTAACAGATCAACTACTACCTGCTGATCTGCTTTTGTTGCATCTGTTGATTTCTGTGCTAGAAACAGTGGATCTTTCATTATGTCTTTTATCATTTTATTTTTACCTCCTTTATTTCCTTTAAAAATTCTTCTGTAGAAATATATAAATTTTCTAATATTGGTATCAAATATTTAGATGGTCTGAGTCTGTCTACTGCCCCATCTCAAAAATCATAATGCGTTCTCTCTCACTATTTCCACCAAACAAATCGGAACAATCAATTTCATCGGTAAACATCATCTCATCCACCGTCATCAGATATGTAAGATATTCATCGGATGGATAATAGAAGAAACATAAAATCTGTCTTGGATGTTCATAGTATGATTCCATGATCCTTGCCATCACTTTTCTCAAAATCTCTACGGAAAATGGATTAAAAAAATAGATGCGGTCTATCTGTTCTGGGAGTTGAAATTCTTCTGCATTCGCTAATGAAAATGATACCCTCTCTTTCGATACGGCTTCTTTCTTATTTTCCATTACTTTCTCATAAATGCGTTCGTCATATTCAACTCCGAGGCAACGGCATCTTGTCTGGTAGGATAAGAAAAAGTCTACCCTTCCTTTACCACAGCCATAATCTAAGAGCATATTGTTCTTCCTTATAAGTCCTGTATTTGCTAATCGTTGCAGTACAGAATATGGAGTTGGTTCGTATGGATAGCGGTATTGATCGGATTGAGAGTCGTCTCTGCCCATGGTTTTGATGTGCAATAGTTTGTCCCATTTGTTGTCTTGTGTATCGTTCATAAATTGATCTTCCTGCCTTCCTGTTTCAATTATTGCAACAATCTAAAAGACTCAGAAGTCCATGGTCCCTGAGTCTTTTAGAAAATACATTTTTAAATCCAATTGCAGTCTCCACCCGTGATAGCAAGGCTTAGTAAAGCATCCATCTTTTCGACTTCTTCTTCACCCTCGATTTTCTGAAGTAACTGCGCAGTATCTAAAATATCTTCCATACTTTCATCTGGTCCAATCTCATAGTCAATCTCTGCCTCACAGTCTGGACATGGAATCTTCTCCATCGTCTGTAATGAGAGGAATCTATTCCCACATTTTTTGCATTCATAATATCCGCATTTTTTTGTTCCATCTGGTACATAATACATTGTTCCTATCTCCTTTTTTGCTTTATTATCACATATTATACATCTAATCTGGTCTGTTGTCTTAGTTTTTTTGTGAGATCACAAGCCCAATAAGGATTAATACAGTTCCAATGATAGAAATCACTGTTATTTTTTCATGTAAGATCAACACTGAAAGTATTACGGTTATAACAGGGGATACGTAAATATAGATACTTGTCTTGATTGCGCCAATCCATTTTGTCGAAAGATTCCATAACAAAAATTATAATACATTCTTTCTCACTATTTCCACCGAATTTCTTGAAAAATAGAATATTCATGCTAAAATAAATGATTGAATTATGAAATCATTATAAATGAAACAATCATCAAAGAAGGTAGTATTATGAAATCAAAACTTAAAAATTTTTCCTTACTTACAATCAGCACACTCATTATGGCTGTCGGAATTTACTTCTTTAAATTTGCAAACAATTTCACATTTGGTGGTATCACAGGTATTGCCGTTTTAGTTGCAAAATTCCTTCCTATTTCTGCCAGTGATTTTTCTTTTGTTGTGAATATTTTATTGCTGATCATTGGATGGATCGTCTTAGGTAAAAGCTTTGCTGAAAAAACAGCTTACAGCACGATTCTTTTATCTATAAGTTTATCTCTTTTAGAGCGAATTTATCCTATGAGTCATCCACTTACCAATGAGCCATTATTAGAGTTGATCTTTGCAATCTTATTGCCAGCGCTTGGTTCAGCAATCTTATTTAATATTGGAGCTTCTAGTGGTGGTACAGACGTTATCGCTATGATTCTTAAAAAATATACAAGTGTAGATATCGGAAAGGGCTTAATGATCTCTGATCTTATCTTTACTCTCGCAGGATTCCTAGTGTTTAACGTCAAAACAGGACTTTATTCTTTGTTTGGTCTGATCATGCGTTCTGCGTTGATCGATAACTTTATTGAAAGTTTTAACCGTTCTAAATACTTTCATGTTGTAACTTCTAATGCAACATGCATTTGTGATTTTATCCAAAATGATCTACAGCGCGGAGCAACCATTGTAAATGCGACCGGAGCCTTTACAGGGGATGATAAATATATTATCCTGACGGTTCTTAGTCCTTCACAGGCAGTGAAACTTCGAAACTTTATCAAAGAACAAGATCCAAAAGCTTTTCTTTTAGTTTCTAATACAAGTGAGATTATCGGAAAAGGCTTCCATTCTGTCTAGGATGGACAGCCTTTTCTCTGCTTTCTTCTGGTATATAATACATTGTTCCTATCTCCTCGTATAATATCTTTTATTGGATTTATTTTACAAAATATTTTTCTTAAATTATCACATACTAAGAAACGAGGAGGTTTCAATGCATGAATAATAAGAAGAAGAAACGAGAACTTACGAACGAAGAAATTGATGAAAATATCTTCGAAATGTGCAATATTTGTTCTACCACGGATTGTACTGGATTGATCCAGGTTATTCCAAGAACAGAAGCCGAGCTTGAATCTTACGAAGAATTGTACCACTTCCGACCACCGTTTTTACCTCGTGATGATGATTAAGTCGTCATCCACTTTCTCCTGTGACAAGATCTTATAGCCTGTTATGACTATAAGGTCTTGTTTTATTTTTCCGAAAGTAATTTTTCAATGTCCACTTTCTCTTCTAATTAGTCTGACAAAAAATATCATCTCTTATTGATTCCAACATAATTGTTTGTGGTGTAGCATCATAATTTTCATCCATCCAAGCTACAGACTCATCGTCCAAATAATCCATGAAATCAATATATGTATTCTCATCATCCATTTCAAAAATTCCTTCTTTCTCAAAGCTCAAAACTCTCTGAATCAGCTTATTATCAGGATACGTCTTTTTAAGAAATTCAATTTGCTCTTTTTTTAGTTTAAATTTTATCATACTTATCCACTTTTTCCAAACATCTGGTTGATATCCTAGTGTTGATTGCTTTCCATTTCGGACAACGGGTGTCTTGATGACTTGTGGATTTTCTAATACTTTTTCAAGTTTATCTTCATTGGCAATATATTTGATCAGTACAAGCAAGTTCTGATCTTTGCCTTCCCAATTAATCATATGATCTAAACCACCATTTGCCTGAGCTACTGAATTGAATTCGCCTTTGCTCATGCCTTTTTTCTTCATATCAACAAACTGATATTTGATTCCACGTTCTTTGAAAAAACGTTCTGCTTTCTTTGTTTCGTTGCATTTTTTTGTTCCAAATATTTGTATGTTCATGCTGGTTTAAAATCCTCCATTTAGATATGCTCTAGTTTCTTTATCTCATTCATCATTAAGCGCTACAGCCTGTATTTTGCAACTTTTTGACTTCATCTTTGTATTCAGATTTCACAAGGTCCAAACTCAGGAATGCTTAAGTTACAAAACAGCTTTCTCATCTAATCAGCTTTTATTACACCAGTAAAATGAGACTCAACAATCCTATCCATCTGTGCTGCAATCTCTACAAATGGCAAATTCAGATCAAGTGTCTTAACACTTATTTGACTGCCATGCATCTGATACACATTATCAGGCTGGATTTCTTCTTCCGTCTTGGCATAAAGAAGCATTCCTGAAACTGTATTATCTTCTTCTCCAAATTGATAGCTTCGATTTTTTACATAGGTAAAAATCTGATACAAATTGTTTGAATGAAGCGTATGTTTATCAAAATGAACCTGTGTAGTGTGACTGTAGTATTTCGCATCAATGATAAGTACTGTATTACCACGTTGTAAATGAATATCACTTTGCATAACCGGCAGCATCGTTCCAACACCATCATCTAGTGCCCACGGAATCTGCGATGCACTAACAGACAATTCTGGATAATGTCTGCTGTAATATTCCAGAATAAATTTTTCATACAGCCTGCACATACGCTGCTCGTCTACAAAGGATGCTAATCTATAGTTACCTACATCTGTTGTGATCAACATTCCTTCAATCATCAACTGACAAATACTAACTAACATTCTATATGTTTGATTATTACGCTGAAAACGAATCGATGACCATTTAATTTCTGTCGGTTCTATAGAATCTACATTCGAAAAATACAACATTTTCTTCTTCAGATCATCTTTGTATTTTGCTTTTACTTTGCCGTTTCGCAAAAGAAGCATGACTGTTGTTTTCAAGATTTGATTCAACATGTTATTTTCTGAAAGCTCATCAAAATCACAGGTAAGTACCTGTTTATGCAGCAGTTTATTTTTAATTGTACCGGGCATATTTATTTTGCCACGCATAACCGTCAGCTCTTCCTGATGACTTATATATTCTCTGTAAAGTCCCTGCTTCAACTGCAGCCCTATGCCCTTGGCTAGGATTGCAGCCAGCAGATTATACATCTCATCAAAAGACTCTACTGCAACATCATCATATGTCTCTTGCTTCAGTGTCTGAAAAGCATAGGAAAGCATATGGTAAATATTATTGATCAGAATACTCTTGTCCTTTGTCATTGAAATACCCCATGCAAAATGTTCTCCCAACGCTGTAGTTTATCTGTATCATCAAACCAATACTCTGCTAACATTGGTAATATATCAAAATCAACTACATCTTGCATCCACTCATCTGTACATTCTTTCGTATTACAAAAATAACTATGTCCAATACAGAATCCTTTACCTAGAGATTTGTCGTTTGCAATTTCTCTGTTTAGTTCCTTAATACGGTCAATCAACGTATTAAATGTATCATTTGCAAATGCTTCCTGATATTTAATAAATCCTTCCGAATCAAACCCAGGTTCCATATCAAAGAAGCTAAATCGGCGGCGAAGTGCATAATCAATCATTGCCAAACTTCTATCAGCCGTGTTCATCATACCAATGATATGTAAACGTTTTGGAACGGAAAAGCTGAGACCATTATAGGCTAATGTTGTCTTTGTCTCTCGATAGTCAGCCTCAATCAACATTAATAATTCGCCAAAGATTTTACTCATATTGCCTCGGTTAATCTCATCAATGATAAAGAAATAATCTTTATCTGGATGGTTCGCTGCTTTCTGACAGAATCTATAAAAAATTCCATACTTCAGTTCAAATCCATCCTCGACAGGCTTATACCCCATCATAAAATCTTCATAGGAATAATTCTGATGGAACTGTACAAACTCAATGCGGTCATCATCTTTCTCTCCCATTATCGAATAAGCCAGACGCTTAGCTGCATAAGTCTTTCCAACACCTAGTGCTCCCTGCAGAATAATATTCTTCTTACGTGTTAGAACAGCTACGAGACGATCGTATTTTGCCTTGGTTATGTAAACCTGATCTAAGAATTTTTCTTTTGAATACTCATCTTTATTTTCCTCAGCTGTTGGCACTGGATTTTCTTCACGGATCAAATCAATAATAAATTCGTATTCATCCTTTGTTAATTTAAATAGACTTCCCTGAATGATACTGAAATATTCCATTTTTTCCAGTTCAGGACAGGCTTTCAATGTTGCAAAATCAATTGGTGATGAGAGTCCTTCTAACTTTTCAAAATATATTCTTTCTCCATCCTGCTCTGCATTTACACGAAATATAGCTACAATTTGTTTCACCGGAGTAGACTCATATCCGATCACCATATCTCCCGCCTTTGCATCAAGAAAGTTTTGGAAGATTCTACGCTTATTTCCATTGTCATTAAACAAAGTATAATTCTGAACTTCTCCCACTGGCATACTGGACATACTCCACATTTTTGGATTTGCATTCAAGAACCAGTATTGCTGTCCATCATCTTCTTGAGGTTGAGCATGAAGAGGAACATTTGTTGAATCTTCCTTGTTCCAATAACGAAAAATGAAAAATCCCACATCTATTGTAAGTGTCCGTAACTCGGGATCCGCATAACAAGTCGATGTGATCTGAGAATTAAGCAGACTTCTAAGCTCATCGTCCTGCTGTAATTCTGCACATATCTCATCATATAATGCCATGAAATTTCTAATATTATCTACATAAGCACCCTTCTTAAACCGATAGTCACTTTCAAGTTCCGATGATACAGCTTTTACTTCACTGAATTTGTAGATATAATATTTGTCTGGATAGCGCAGCCACAAATATGCCATGATTGCATTTTCGTACTGATAGTGCTGCGCAGCTCCATTTGTATAGCGCTCCAATAATGTATTGGAGTTGTTTTTAAAATTAGCAATTCTCTCACATAAATCTTTACTCTCGTCATATAGTTCCATATACATGGAACGTACCTCTTCTGGAGCAGCCTCTACAAAACTGATAATCATTTTTGCTGGAAAGTTATTCGCAGACGCAAGCAAATTACCAACCTGATTCAGAGATCTCTTAAGCATCTGTGCAAAATCAAGTGAATTAATATCCCAATTTTCTTGAAAGCATTGCACAGCTTCCCATTTGTATTTTTCGTTAGGCCACTGTTGTTGCACAAAAACTTTTTTGTATTCTGCTAGTACTTGTTTTAATCGAATTTTGTTGAACATTGTTATTCTCCACCTTTGTAATTTCTTTTTCCAACACGATTATTATGATTTCGTAAGATTCCCGGAAACTTAAGGTTACATGCTCCTCTTACCCTATAATTTTCCAATTTACTTTTCGTTTCGTTCCGTTCTGTACCAATCTACCTTTTTCCTGTAAAGAAGCAAACATTCGAGAAATTGTTCTTTTCGATATACCCATTTCTTCCGCATAATATGCCTGTGTTGCAGACGGATTTTTCTCTATAAACTGCAACAATTTTTCTATCTGCAGTTATTCCTTATTAAACGGCACTTCAGTGCCATTAGTGCCATCATTGACGCCACAATTAACGCCATTAGCGCCATTTTTAGTGCCGTTGGCGTTAATCATGGCGTTATTGGTATCAACTTGATCTACCAAAAAACTATCTCCTAACATTGCTTTTATAAAATGAATTCTACATGTATTGTTTTCTCTGCATTCAATAACTTTTCCCTTTCATTTTTCAACTAGTGAGTAACTAAATATATCATTTTTTTAATCAAATTATTACTTATCGCATATATAAGTATTTTTATATCTCATCTAACTTATATTTATGAACTGGTTGACCACAACAATGAATATATACGCCATATATTCCTTTTTCTGCTTTTAATGAATACTTACAACGTAAACATTTCTGTCCTGTTCCACCATTGCGATTAAAATATTCCTCAACAAAATCAGCTTCAACAAATGCTGTTGTTTTACATTCAGGATATCCCATGCACGCCAAGAAGAACTTCCCTTTTTTGCTTTTTTTAAGTTGCATTTGCTTTCCACAGGTTGGACATTTTTTATGTGTTTTTACATATGCAGCAAAAGTATCTTCTTTTGCATTCTCACTCAATATATCATATTTAATATTGGAATCATCTATTGTTTTGTTCATTTCCATAAATCCATAAAGAGCCGATGCAGTATTTTTACCTTTAAATTGAAATATTGGATGATATTTTATTTTTTGATCTTTAAATTCCGCTTTTGAAATTGGAATACCATACCAGACTATTTTCTTATCAATAATTGCTAGTGGATTGTTGACAAATTTCTTTTCTATCGCCAATGGTATCAAATCTTTTGGTAATGACTTTCTATCTTCTGCACGTATACAAACCTTAATTCCTTTTTTTCTAATTGTATTTAAAGTTTTTGCTAATGTTATACAGAAACTACTTTCCACAGGTTTATTTGGTATGTCTATTCTAATCTCTTTTTTTGCTTTTAAAATATTATTCAAAAATTCTTGATTTCCATCTTCTTGTGTATAAAAATTCATTATCCCTTTAACACAATCTTTTTGTCGATTTTCAAAATATTTACCTGTAATATAATTTGAATCATTCATTAAGTTATCTATTATTTTTTTAAATATAAGTTGTTGCGACAAATTTTTATTATTCATATAATCCACATTTACAAGCCCTATAAATTTTCCTTTAGTCCTTGTAATTGCTACATTAAATAAACGATTGGCATAATTATTATATGTAGAAGTCAATAGAATTCCTGGAGCTTTCATTCGATAACAGTCAACCGCATCATATATAATTATATCTTTTTCTGATCCTTGAAATTGATGAACCGTAGCAGATGAAATAAAATTTATTTCGGGATTCACACTCGCTACATCTCTTATCATTGCATGCAATAAACGTGCTTGTGCATGATAAGGAGTTATCATTCCTACATTATATCTTTTATCTGTTTGCAACGCTATAAAAAAAGATAAAAATGCACTTAAAACATTAATTCTTGAATTATCACTTACTTTTGTGCAAACAGTTAATAATCCTGATAAATCAGTTAAAACAAGTGGTTTTCCATTCAACGGTTTTTGCCATGTACTGGCCATACTAAGTCCCCTTTGTTTACTATTACTAGCAGATTTAAGTAAACCATTATACATAAAGCTGCTGACAAAATCTGATATTTCTGGATGCATACGATATTGTATATCTAACATACATAACCAATCATGTTTTTTACGATTATTCACAGCTTCTACAATTCCACAATATTGAAATATATCCATATTTAATATTGAAGTTTTACTACTTTGAACAATTGGAGGTAACTGACTAAAATCACCAATGCATATAAAATGTTTCATTGCAAGACTTGAAGAAAATGCAATTTGTGGAATATATGACATGCTTGCCTCATCAAAAATAACCACATCGTATTTTGAATCATATATTGTTTGATCTACAATCGCTTTTGATACAGTTGTAGCAATAAATTTAGCATGTCTTGCGCATTCTTTTTCTTCTGATATTAATTGCATCCGAATATTTTTCAAATCTTCCTCAATTTTCACATATTCTAAAGACTTTTTAGAAATACACTTCCTTCTCTCCAATAATTGTTGACGTTTTTTAAGTAACTGCGGATGTCTATGGATTGATAAATTATAAGAAGTTAAATATTCATGTTCCAATAATTTCTTGTCTTTTGGATATCCATATCGTATAAAGATACCTGGAAGTATATTGTCTTTCGCAAAATCTGCTATTCTTATTATAGCTCCATCTACCGAAACATTACTATATGATAACATTAAAACTCTCTCGCCTTTCTCAATATGTTTTAATGCCATTTGGGCTAATGTCTGTGTTTTTCCTGTTCCTGGTGGTCCCCAAATAAAAGTAATCGGTTGATTGAAAGACATTTCAATTGCTGTTTCTTGCCCTTTTTGAATTTCTGTGTCTGTATAATCGATAAAATTTTTTCCATCACAAATTAAACTTGTAACAATCTTTGATGGATTACTATTCATAATTTCCAAACGTTCAATTAATGAATTCAATAATCGCCATGGCTCTGCCGAAAAATCTATTGCTGCTATGTCATTTCCTAAATTCTGGTTTATTTCAATAACGATTGTAAAATCTTCGCATCCTATAATATTACCTTGTGCAACAATTTGGCGATGCCAAATTGTAATCGGGGTACCTTCTGGATACGATAATTCATCGTCTGATTTAAATGAATATATGTATTTTCCCTTCTTACATTCAATCAAATTTCCTTCAAAAACACTTTGTTTCTTTCCAGATTCATAATATACTCCCATCTAGAATTGCTTCTGTTATTTTATCTTTACTTTAAATCCCTTATCCATCGTAAACACTCAATATCATGTATCTAGCCAAACAAAAGATTATTTTCTATAATCTTTTGTTTGGCTTTTTGATTTTTTCTGGAATCTTTTCTGACCACGGAAGCAGGTCATTAAAAAATGAATGATTTGTATCTTCCATATCCTAATTCCCATACAGTCTTTGTTGTATTTTTGTTATTTTTCAAATACAGTTCAATTGCAATTTCCTTTTCTTTTCGAGTATACATCCAAAACCTCCTTCGCTGAGTTCTTACTGTTCCCGGGACTTAAGTTCTTATTTTATCTGTGATAATATTTCCCGTTTTCTTAATTCAAACTCTTCTTTTGTAAAAACTCCTTGATCATAAAGCTTTTTTATAGAAATTAATTCAGCTTCTACATCAACAATACTTTTTTTATGTACCGTATTAGCATTTATAGATTTTGTTGCCATATTAGCCATATGTTCTAATGTCTTTTCCATACCATTTACAGTTCCCCATGCTATCCTAATATTATTAGGATCTAAAATACGAGCATGATGTGTAAATTGATTTTGTTGTAATTTATATCCTTGATATTCACAAAGATTTGTCCAAAAAGTATGTCCACCCATAGTTGGAAATGGTATATTGGCATACACAAATCTGAATTTAGAATATCCATTCCATCATCTGGAAATTTAAATAGAAAATCTAAAGCTAATTTTATTATCCTTTCATCAATCATTTTTTATCCTCCAAAAGTTTATATTCTTTCTATTTAACCAATCACATCATATAAAATATAAATTCTAATATTATCTGTCTGACATTTCATTTTTGTTCTTATAATAATTTACTGGATATTTATATGCACAACCATCCTCTTGTTTGTATCCATTGTATGAATTGGGATTATATGCTTCACTTCCAATATCATATTCTAAATCACATATTAAATCTACTATAGTTTTATCAATTATTGTTTGAGATATCACAAACACCTGACCTCTAAATTTTTCTAATATATACATATGTTTCGTAAAAAATCATTATATATCTGTTTTGCCATTTCTTTTGCCCTTCTTTGAATTTTTGTAGAATCCCATGATTTATTTTCATCAACAAAATCTTTTATACATTGATACTTAGATTCTTTGTAAAATTTTACTTTTTCTTCATACTTCAAAGAATTACACTTTTGATTTATTTTATTTTCTAAAGCTATTAGATTCCCAATATTCAATGCTTCTAAGCTCTCTTTTTCGGAAATAATATGCTCAATGCTTCCATCATCAGGAAATAATGTATAATCTTTCTTTTCAGATAGCCCATATAAAACATATACTGCATATTTTGTTTTAAGATTATCCTTATTATTCTTCTTAGAATATGTTAATTTAATAAATTTACTTTCAAATTGTTCATATGTAGGATAAATTTTTTCCAATTTTCCTACCAATAAATTTTCGATACAATTTTTCGCTTCTGCAGAATCTTTGCATTTTCTAGCTGCAATCGCAAAGTCTGTATAAATTTTTTCAAAAGAATTTGATCTTCCAGAATATACTGCATTATACGCAAAATGGAACTTTTCAATATATTGTATACTTTTTTCAAATATTGAACATTTAATTCTATTATTGGTTTTTAAATCAAATAATCCTAGTATTGCAATTCTGGCCTGTACTATGCCAAAATAATTTGAAATCATATTTAAACTATGTACAACAGGAAAATATTCTTTTTTGTTATTAAAATACTTCCTTGTAGGATCTAAGATTTGAACATACCAGTCAACATTTTTATTCATTTCTTCCAAAAATTTTTTATAACTATCCTCTGTCTTAGGTAACACTTTATTAAAATCATCATATAACTTATTAGTAGAACTTTTCTTATATTTTGAAATCCAAAAATGTCTATAAAATGTTGCAAATCCAATATCTGCCTTACTATTATATAATTTATTTTTTATTTCTTTCCACGTTATCTCAGCAAAATCAGCAGGTTCTGTTTTTTTCAATATTTCAAACAATTTATTTTTTATCAAATCAACATTTGCTAATCTTTTTCCTTTAGCATTTAATATCTCAAAAATCATATTTGCTTGTGTCTTATCAACTGTAGAAATTGAAATAACTATTGTTTGTAATACTTGATCTCTTAAAGCCTTTAATATATCTATATATTCTATATTTTCAACTTCTTTATCTCCAAAATATAATTTCAGTTGTTGTCGCAACACATTTTCTTCCGTTGCATCATATAAATACTGATATGTTTGAAAAATACAAATTTCTTCTTCACTCTCAGCTTTCGGTTCTTCATCTTTTGTTCTGTCCTGTATATAATACGCAAAATATGGATAATGCGACTTACTTTTTAAAATTCTTACTTCTTCCCCATTATCATCCTCTGTCATAATATATTTAAAAATTTGCTTACTTAAAGTCTCATTTCCAATTTTAATAAAATGATCAGAGAGTGCAGAAAACAGAATTGTAATAGTTGTAAGCCTTTGTTGTCCATCAACAACTTGTATTTCTTTTGATATAGAATCATTTATAAATAACATTGTTCCAATAAAATAATCACTTGTTTTTATTATCCCATCTGATATTTCCAAACTTTTAATCATATCTTCTAAAAACTCTCTATAATTATTTTTCTCCCACGAATATTCTCTTTGAAATCTTGGTATAACATAAGTATTTCCACAATTTAATACTGCTTTTATCGTTTTATCTTCTGGCTTTATTTGCATACTATTATTCTCCTTTTTAGTGAAAATTAAGATATCACAAACTTTATAGAATCTGATATTTTTACTTCAATACCTTATCCATCAAAGACCGGTAGCTATCCACAACATCATATACAACATTTCCATCACTAATTGCTTTAAAATGTTCTCTTGCACAGTAAATCTTTGATTCTTCAATTTTACGCAACTGCATTGAACTCATAGATCCTTTTGTTTCAGCAACAAAATAAATATGTTTTACACTTCCTTCATAAAAAGCAATTGCCCAGTCTGGATTGTAATGCCCAACTGGTGTTGATATATAGAATCCATCTGGTAATTTTACGTATACTGCAACATTAGAATCCGTATCTAATTCTGTTGCGAAATCTCGTTCATTTGTTGAATCATATAAAATGTGATCATATAAATGTTTATTTGCCTTCATAGCATTTACACCCAGACGACCTTTAATTGTTGGCTCTGTAAATATGTCTGTTCCATATTTATCTTCTAATACATCATATGTAATATGTTGAATAATCGCTGTTGCTTTTTCATCATTAATAAGTTTTGCTGCCTTTATAATAAATTCTTCTGGATTATCTTTAAATTGGTTAAATACCACTGGTTGTATTCCTTGTAATATACGAACAATTGCTTTTCTAGTTAACTTGGTTTCATCTACCATTTTCCCTATCAGATCATATTTTACGTTTGAATTTACTGCAGCTGCATGTGCATATGTATCTGTCTGGCTTTTCAAAAATAAAGATCCTTCTTCAAGGGATTCTTTCGATGTAATTTCTTCCATAGCACCTTGCTCAACATTAATATAAATTTTTGATACGCATAATTTCCTGTCCAACGATTCTATGGATTTTTGAACTAACTCGTCTGTATCAAAATTAACAACATAAACTGTCTTGGAATTAATTTTATTCCACAATTCTTTAAATTCTGGCATTGCTAATTTATCATCATCTATTTGCAGTTCTACATTATTATTGCGTGCATTTTCTGTTGGTACAAAATGCTTTTCATCGTATATAGAATCAATAATTTCGATTACAGATTCTGCACTATCAGCAACTTCTTCTGCAATTTTAATTTCTCCGTTACTTTTATCTTCATAATACTTATCTGTTAATTCACCTTTTCTGTCAATATATCCGTTTATAATCAAATCATAGTGAATTGCTTGCGCAGTTGTTTTATCAATAATCATTTCTTGATCCTGCTTATTCTTAATAACTTTATTAACGAATAATTCTGGTGTAATCACACGAGGTCTATCAGCTACTGCATCGGCAATTTCTCCTTGTAGTCCTTTCGCAAAGCTATCATAACTTTCATTTGCAACAACTGTCAAAACATTCACATTATGTACATCTTTTCCTAAAATATTTTCGTCCATACGCTCACCATTTTGATTTACACATAAACGAAGACCTCTTCCAACCTCCTGGCGTTTACGTACATCACTATTACTTTGTTTCAATGTACAAATCTGAAATACATTTGGATTATCCCATCCTTCACGCAAAGCAGAATGTGAAAAAATAAATCGAACTGGTGATTTTTTAGGATCTCGATCTAACAATAATTCTTTATTTTTCATAATCAGATCATACGCATCTACATCATCTGTCGTTGTTTCTTTTTTCTTAATTTTTGAATCAATCATCTTTCCTTTTTTATCAATGGAAAAATAACCTGCATGCGTTTCTTTTGCGGAAATTGATTCTAAATATTTTAGATAATCATCCTCTCCCATCCTAATCTGTAGATTGTTTATAATATCATTATATTCTTCCTCAAACATATCTGCATAAATTCCATTTTGTGCCTGTCCTGTTTCATCATATATTCTATATTTTGCTACTTCATCTATAAAAAATAATGACAACACCTTGATTTCTTTGTTAAATAATTCTCTTTCACGTTCTATATGAGAAAGAATTGTTTCTCTAATTTGGATTCTACGCAACTGATCTTCACTAACTTTTCCAATCACATCTCCTGCATAAATTTTAATACCATTAATAAATGCTACTGAATCATCACGTCCATCAATTCTTGATACAACAAACCCATTTTTATATTCTTCCATATTCCCTGAATTATCATAAAGGTTATAACCTTCACTAACCGTTCGTGTTATTGTTCGAATTCCTGATTTTCCTTTAAAATCAAATTGAATGGTTGCTGTTGGCGCAGATTTAGAAAGATTAATACTTTCAAGATATACATAACTCTCAGTTGCTGTTGTCCCTGATTCTGAGATGCCTTTAACTGCAATCTTTTTTACTAATTTCTTATTATATGCTTCCATCGCATCTAAACGATATATCATATTATAAATACTGTCACTTTTATGTGTTGCAGAATAACGTAATGTAAATAATGGATTAAATTCCTTTAGGCGTTCTTTCGTTTTCTTTCCTTCCACAGATTGTGGTTCATCAATAATTACTATAGGATTTGTTTTAGCAATAATATCAATTGGTCTACGACTACGAAATTCATCTAATTTCATATAGATACGCCTTGCATCTTTCCCACGAGCATTAAAAGCCTGAGAATTAATGATCATGACATTAATAGCATTATCAGAAGCAAAATGATCAATTTCTGTAAGTTGAGATGAATTATAAATAAAATATCGTATTGTCTTCCCATATTCTTCTGAAAAATGTTCCTTTGTTACTTCAAATGTTTTATATACACCCTCTCTAATTGCAATACTTGGAACAACGACAATAAACTTACTCCACCCATATGCACGATTCAGCTCATACATTGTTTTAATATATGTATAAGTTTTTCCGACTCCTGTCTCCATTTCAATCGTTAAATTATATTTTCCTTCTAATCTATCTGATGGTTTTATTTGATAATTTCTTTGAATTTTCTGTATATGATCAAGAATTAAATCATCGTTTAATTCTTTTATTATTCTTTGATTTCCCCATCCAGTAAAATTTTGCTCATCAAACATATCGATATCAGAAAAGCCCATACCTTCTACAGTCTTAGATTCATATCCTCTATCAATCATATATGAATGTGTTAAATATGGCTGTCCTGCAAATACATCAACGACAGCTTTTGCTGCATCTGACTGAAATTTTTGGTGTTTAAATCTTAATTTCATTGCAGTACCTCCCTATAACACTTTTACACTTGTATCTGGTGATATCAATTTAAAAATCTCTTCCACATTAATCTTAGCAGAACTATCTGCAAAACTACTATCGCGAAAAACTACTCGAAGTGGCTGCTTTTTAGCAATTTCTCTAACGACATTATCCGAAATGTTTTCATCAAAACAAGCTATTAAATCTCCATCATTATAATCATGAATTGTATATTTTTCAATTTGTTCTGATTTATAAGGTAATGATAAAGGTAATCCCCATTCAAGTAGACATCCAAATAATAAATCTAAATCTGTACGATCTGATTTAATGTTGGATTCCAAAAAAGAAAGCATTGTTTGTTTATATTCGTTTGCCGAATAATAAACATTATTCATATTAGAATTATCCAATTTAAATACACGAAAACCACTATTATTAATTTCATCTTCTTTTATCACCTTCTTAATTCTTTCCTTGGAAATTTCTGTCAAATAATGTGGCCTATTTATTTCATTTAAATATTCTATTGCGTTTTTTAATACCTTTTTCTTAGAAGCACTTGCCATACTATATGCATCGTCTAAATCTTCTGGCAGCTGTATTAATATATATTGCATATCAATATTATCTTCAATTTTATACTCCATAACCGCTTGTGCTGTAGTGCCTGAGCCTGAAAAAAAATCCATTATTATCCCTCCGCATGGAGCTCCATATCTAATTAATCTTTTTATCAACTCGACAGGTTTAGGATAGTCAAACACTTTTTTATTATCAAATAATCTCATGATTTCAGTTGTACCATCTTTAGTAGTTCCTGCATCTAATAAAAGCGAACTTGGTGTTTTTTTATCCCCCTTTTCTATACGTTCATTTAAATAGAGTTTTCTCTTTGGTGCAGAATCATCATGTAAGCCAAATTTAATTCTTCCATCGTCTAAAAGTTTTTTCATACTTTCTCGATTATAACACCAAATTCTTCCATTTGGTGGATAATAATCAACTCCAGTTTTCGGATTATGGACTGGATATACTGTATCTCCTCCAGCATGATTTGCATCAATTGGAACTAATTTCCAAGGCCCCCGAGGATCATTATCTGGATTAATGTAATCATTACTGTCAATGGGATCACCTCCAAAAATAACCTTATCTCGATGCTTTGAATATATTAATGTATGATTATGATTTAATGAAATTTCATAATCGTTTGATATAGAGGTTCTTGATTGCCATATAATATTTGAAATAAAATTTAACTCTCCAAATATTTCATTACATATTTCTCTTAAATTAACACTTTCTTCTGGACAAGGTCGTAACGTCTTCCGAATTGGCTTGTTAGCCTCTATAATTGCTTCTTTTTTACCTACCCATGTAAACTCATATGCTTCATCGCCATCAATTACATTATTTGACAGCATCTGTTTTAATAACTTAAAATTAACAGCCTTTTTATATACTTTTTCTTTATCTGTACTTTTCTCTTCGTCTAACATTTCCGTAATACAATTTGGAAACAATTCTCCCAGTTTCTCAATATTCTGAGCTGTCATATCTACCGATTCCATTCTCATTTTTTTCATCTATAGTTCCTCCAATTTTCTTTTAAGCTTCTTAATTTCTGTATTCATTTCCATTTGCTTATTTAATTGTTTTTCTTTACGAATTTTATTCTTTAAAACTTCAATTTGTTTTTGTAATATTTGTTTTTGCTCATCTCTTTCAACAGATATTTTTAAACTTTCTCCTGCTTCTTTTGATTGAAGCTTATTTCCTGCAATCTGACGCACATAATTTTCATATGCATCATCCATATCTAATCCCTGAATCTCTAATAACAAATTATCTTTCGTAATCCAATCTGTATGATAATAGTTATTTACCTTGAATGCAGCATTTCCTGATACTGATGCTTCCTTATATCCAATCCATGCCTGATATTTATTGTGATATTCCAATAGAAATAGTATATGATATGGAATTTGTCTATCTATTTGTCGTAATAAACTATCATCCTGTAACTGACTATTTAACCTTACTTCAAATACTTCTATTTCCATAACATTCTCACCTTTTGCAAGATTCATTGTAGATTCAGCTATCTTATTCTTCCAATATATTGTCTTTACCTGATCTACAAACACTTTTTTTATTTTCATTGGAATGTCCATATTTTTATAAAATTTTTGCTTTGGAATTCGTTTATTAAATTCTGTTGATTTAGGTAATCCTAGCACCGACTGCCTCCGATCTCTGGTTTTACAACCAAAAAGCAAATTAATTCAAAATCATCAAGACCTGAAATATTGGACATCAAAGCCGATGTCCCTCCAGTAGAAAATAAACTATCAATATCACTATCTTCTTTACAATCAATAATTGAATCAATTGCTTCACTAAGAAGTTCTGACATTTCACTCATATTTCTTCCATCATCTGTTTCCTCATTAAACCTATAACAAAGTTCTTTTATTGGATGTTTTTTTCCTCTACAAAGTAATCGGATATCGTCCAACAATTTTTTTGGATTTAAATAATCACAAATAATTTCTCCACCCATTCCTATATACACCATATAAAACGGATGAATTCTATTCTGATTATCAATGTTCACACTATTATTAATATTCTTTAATACAAAAATAACTCCTTCTGTTAGTTCATCCATAGTTGGAACAACAGCATGCAATCCCTTTGGTTTTTTTTCTAAATCAGGATGACTTTTTACATACTCCAGAAGATCCAATCGAAATTCATTTAGTCCTAAATCCATAATTGAAATCCCAGTTGTCATGTCTTCAATATCCACTACTTCTTCTTGTAAACGTTTTAATTGTTGTCTTCGATATTCTAAATCTCCTTTTTCTTCTGGATTAATTAAATCATCATCTCCTGTAGATGTCATAACTGAAATCTTCATTCTAGTTTCGACTCTTCCTTTTAGATTTAGATATTCATCTAAATCCATATCTGGCCAAAAGTTCACTAATTGAATACATTTATTTCTACTTCCAATTCGATCAATACGTCCAAATCGTTGTATGATACGAACTGGATTCCAATGAATATCATAATTCACCAGATAGTCGCAATCCTGCAAATTTTGTCCTTCAGAAATACAATCCGTCGCAATAAGTACATCTATTTCCTCTTTGCTATTTGGCATCAACACATTTTTACCTTTTGACTTTGGAGAAAAACACGTTAATACATTATTTAGCGTTGCACGAAATCCTTTAATTGTAGTTTCACCGTCATTCGATCCAGTAATTACTGCTGTATTTAATCCATATTTTTGTTGCACATATGTACTTACATGTTCATACAGATATTCCGCTGTATCTGAAAATGCTGTAAAAATAAGTAATTTTTTGTTTCCTATATTTATTGGATTTTCAATTTTTTCAGATATAATTTTAAATAATTCTTTCAGCTTACTATCATGTTTCGGTGTAATATCCGCTACCATTAATGTTAGTAATTCCAATGTTTCCGCATCTTCCATTAACTCTGCTTTCCAAGTTTTATAATCCATATCTGAAAGTTCTATTTTTACTTTCTTTCCTACTGTAAAATATTCTGTATTTGTATCATCTATATCCAATTCCGACTCTGTTGCTTCGTACATATCAAGGTCCGCATCTCCATATAGTTCATATTGATCAATTCTAGAAATTGTATCATCAATCAATTTTTTGATTCTTTGTAATGTTAATTGAAAAGAATTAACAGAACTTTCCAATCGTTTTAAAAGATTAATGCTCATTAATCTCTGAATTCCACGTTCTCTTCCTGTTTGGGTAAGATTTATTCCCTTATTATGTGTTTGTTCCATATATTTTTGAATTTTACTTGGAAAAATATAATTTGATGGGGTATAAATGCATAATGACAACTGCAACAACAATTCATATATCTGATTATAATTAATCGCAGAGTCTAAATCTGTAAGCTGTGGTCTCAAAGAAATTGGCTTTTTTCTTTCTGGAAATTTCCCAATTTCTGATGTATCATAATATTTTTCAATATGTTTTCTGGATCTGGCGATTGTCACACTATCAAGCAATTCAAAAAAATCAAAATTCAGGGTTTTAAGCAATGCATCTGTTGTTCTTTCTTCTGGTTCTAATTTACTCCATGTATTAAACGATCTTTGTGCTTGCTTAAAAATTTCATCAATTGTTTTTTTCGTGTCCAATTTTTTATTCATTTCATCTTGGTTACCCTCATACGCTATTGCCAATTGATTTTTCAAATCCACAAACCGATTATTTACTGGTGTTGCTGATAACATTAAAACCTTTGTCCTAACACCTGATTTCATAATTTTATTCATCAGCTTTTCATACCTATTTTCTCTTGTATTTGAATGTGTTCCAACACCATTACGGAAATTATGTGACTCGTCAATCACTACCAAATCATAATTTCCCCAATTTAAACGTTCTAAATTAAGTCCATTGGAAATACCATGTGTTCTTGATAAATCTGTATGAAATAGAACATCATAATTTAATCGATCCGCAGCTATTGGATTATTTATATAATTGTCTTTATATGTATTCCAGTTTTCAGCTAATTTTTTAGGACATAAAACAAGAACGCTCTTATTTCTATTTTCATAATATTTAACAACAGCAAGTGCTGTAAATGTTTTTCCTAAACCTACGCTATCTGCTAAAATACATCCATTATAACGTTCCAGCTTGTTGATAATCGCCAACACTGCATCTTTCTGAAAATCATAGAGCATATTCCATATCTTACTTTGTTTAAATCCGGTTGCTTCATTGGGAAGTTCATCTTCCGATATATCATCAAGGAATTCACTAAACACATGATAAAGTGTCATAAAATAAATAAATTCAGGAGAATTTTCATTATATGCATTTGTAATATTTTCAATTATTTCATTCGTAACATCTTCAAGTTGTTCGGTATTGTTCCAAATATTATCAAATGTTTGTATATACTGTTCTGCAAATGGAGCTTCCATTTTTTGAATCATGTTATATGCATTATTTCCACGAGTACATCCTATATCTGATGTTGTAAAACCATTCAATGGCGCATATGTTATTTTTTCATCTTTATACTTTACATTCATCATTCCTGGCATATTCATTCCAGAAATATTTGAACGAAAAATTACTTTTTTCCTGATCCAATCTGCACATTCTTTTGCAATAGATTTTTGTGTCATTTCATTTCTAAGTTTAATTTCAAACTCTGTTCCATATAGGCTATTTTCTCTACTTAATCTTGGAATATAAAATTCACGTTTTTGCTTTTCTGCTTTTTCTTTTACAAAAGTTGGTGATGTAAAAATAAAACGACAGTCTTCAATCATATCTAACTGTTTTTTCAATTCTTTGTAAGCATACATAGAAAAACAAGCTGCAGCTATTGATATCTTGCTATCTTTTTTTATAACTGTTGCCATATCATCCCGAACTATCTTTGTGACATTATCAAAAAGCTCCAATTTATCTTATCCCCCTTAATCATCATATGTAAATCGATTTTCAACGTATTTAAAAATAGTATTTCTTAATTTATTTCGTTTTTGTCTAACTTTGTAGTTAACAATAGAAATATTATATTCTATTATCTGAATATTTACAACTAAATCCGGCTAATACTGTCTTATTATCAACTATTGGAAGTTCCCAATTATTCAAAATATAATGGTCTCATAAATTAAGACACTTTTTCGGACAGATCTTAATGAATCTGATATACTTAAATCAATACATAAGAAAGGATTCAGTGTCATGTCCAGAAAAAGAAGAAATTTTAGCGCAAAATTTAAATCAGACCTTGTGATCGAGCTACTCAAAGGAGAAAAAGATCTCAATACCTTAGCAACAGAAAACAATATTCAACCAAATCTTCTCCGTAACTGGAAAAGAGAATTCTTGAATAATGCTTCTGCTGTGTTTGACGACAAACGTGAGGAAAATCTCAAGGAAAAGCTTGTCGAAGAACGCAAGGAAAAAGCTGAGTATGCAAAAAAGGTTGGTCAGTTAACCATGCATTTAAGGGGGAGTACCTGGAAGAACAGAAAATGGTTGTTTTTAGTTTGAAAAATACAGATTAAATGTTATATCAAATAAAAATACAATATTGTTAGAGTTAATAGTTCTGAAATTTTATTGATGAATTAATTTGTCTATGTTACCATTGATTTATAGAAACTTAAGGAATTGTAGAATGTTAGGGTGGTAATTATGAGTTTATTTGATAATATTCCAGAAGGTACAGATATTATAGAAATTAGAAAAAAGGTTAATAAAATGCTTTCTGAAGCACGAACCAATGCTAAGCCTGAGAAATGCATATTATGTGGAGAAGAACAAAGCAGCTTTTGCGATTCTCATTCTGTTCCACAGATGTGCTTACGTCCAATTGCTGAACAGGGTAAAGTTCTACATGCATCATCGGCAATGGGATTTGATATAGGTGTTGTAGATTTGGAAGGCGGTGTAAAAAAATCAGGAACATTTAAGTATATATGCAAGAAATGTGATGGGAAATTTTTTCAAGATTATGAAAACTTAGAAAATATAAGAAAAACACCAACAGATAAGATGCTTGCAGAAATTGCAGTAAAAAATATGCTGTTACAGTTAAATAAACGTGCGAATGAACAAGAATTAATTCAGGTGGTACAACGAGAATTTGGAACATATGAGAATTCAGATGGATTATCTAAAATAAAAAAATTAGATCAAGAAGAATATAAAGAGGAAGTTTTATTTCATCAAGATATAGCGAAGAATAATAAAGCAGGTGGATACCAGATTTTGTTTTGGAAAGTCTTACCATATAAAGTGCCAATAGCAACTCAAAGTGCTATTGTATTACCATGTGATATGGAAGGAAATATACTCAATGAGATATATAATTTTGATGAATCTGTCAGAATGCAATATATGCATATAGCAGTGTTTACATTAGAAGGTGAGAGTGTTGTATTGGCATTTTATCATAAAAGAGACAAGCTTTATAGGCAGTTACGACACCAAATAAATTCTTCTTCACAAGAAAAGGTATTACAGTACATAAATTATTTGATTTTTGAGCATACAGAAAATGTCTATTTTTCTAAGAAAATAGAAGAGGAAATAAAGAATAATAAGATGATTGAAAAATTAAGTCAGGAAGCAAATGGACTTCCTAGATTTGGTCATTTAAGTGCTGATAATATGTTTGGAGTAGGATATGAAGCTGTAAAGCCAGAAGATATACCCAATTTCTTAGATGAAAGTTGGGCTATTAAAGAAGAGGAAAGCACGGATGGGGAAGAATAACAGCGTAAAGAAAATAGATGAAGAACAGATTTTGAAGACGGAGAAGTCAAAGCTTACTGATTGTAAGAGAACTTAAGTTCCCAGTAATACAACTTAAGTTCCCAGGGACCTTAAGAAATCAGCATACAAAATAAATTGCAACATTAAACACAATTATTAAAAATATTCCAAACAAAATACGCATTTAACATATAAAACAGGAGAAGGCACAAGAATGAAGACTATCATAGGAAAAATCACAATAGACATTCTAACATCGATCTATCAACCGTTTTGGTTTGCAATTTTGTTATCAATAATGACAATGTTCTTTTATT
>OLGF01001261.1_pt1 | contig 28007 bp, 17 predicted proteins | sample 1604971 | NCBI WGS metagenome assembly OLGF01 (sample SAMEA3888902, study PRJEB22519) | human gut metagenome | biome: human gut; feature: human-associated habitat; material: faeces | place: Denmark | collected 2011 | reverse complement strand
TTATTCTGGAAACTATTAACTTTCTTAATATCGGAGATTGATGCGTTTTCTCTGAGTGTGGGATATATATTTCACACTGTGGGATACAAATCCCGCAGTGTGAAACAGAAAATAGACAAGCACATTTGAAAGAATATTTCAGGAGAAAAAGAAGAATAGTCCACCTACCCCGTGGATTCTCCATCTTAAAAACAAAAAAGGGGTATATGAACCTTGCAACAGTTCATATACCCCCATTTATAGAGATTGTGAATTACCGTCTGTAGTTTACCACACGTTCACACGGTTTTCAGGAGCTACATACAACGGATCAGACGGTGTGATGTGGAAGGCATCGTACCAAGCCTGAATGTGAGGCAACGCTCCGTTTACACGCCATTTACCCAATGAGTGAGGATCTGACTTAGTGTACACACGAATCTGTTCGTCGCGGATGTTACCAGCCCACAAAGTAGCATAAGCCAGGAAGAAACGCTGTTCCGGAGTGAAGCCGTCTACTACACCAAGCGGAGCATCCTTAGTTGCATTCTGGAAAGCCAGATAAGCTACGTTCAAACCTCCGTGGTCGGCCAGGTTTTCACCCAGTGTCAGTTCACCGTTAGCCTGCAGGCCCGGCAATACTTCAATCTTGTTGAAGAAATCCACCATTACCTGTGCACGTTCCTTGAAACGGTCAGCATCACCCGGAGCCCACCAGTCGGTCAGGTTTCCGTCTTTATCGAACTGACGGCCCTGGTCGTCGAATCCATGCGTCATTTCGTGACCGATTACTACACCGATGGCACCATAGTTGGCAGCATCATCAGCTTCCATGTTGAAGAACGGCGGCTGAAGAATAGCAGCAGGGAAACAGATTTCGTTAGTTGACGGATTATAGTAGGCATTGACTGTCTGCGGAGTCATCAGCCATTCATCTTTGTCAACCGGCTTACCAATGCGGCTGTACATGTCATTGAATCCCCATTCTGAAGCACGGCATACGTTAGCCCAGTAAGAATCGTTCTTAATTTCCAGTTTAGAATAGTCTTTCCACTTGTCAGGATAACCTACTTTTACATGGAAAGTAGCCAATTTTTCGTGTGCTCTAATCTTGGTGCTGTCGCTCATCCATTCCTGTGCATCAATACGTTCACCCAGGGCAGTCTGCAGATTCTTCACCAACTTCACCATACGTTCTTTAGCAGCAGCCGGGAAGTATTTTTCCACATACATCTCGCCTACCAGCTCACCCAGCATGCCGTTCACTGAGTTTACAGCACGTTTCCAGCGCGGCTGATTTACCTGGCGACCTGACAATACCTTGCCATAGAAATCGAAACGGGCAGCTACAAAATCATCGCTCAGACAAGAAGCTGCTGCATCCAGCAGGTTGTATTCCAGATAAGATACATGCTTAGACAACGGAAGTGTATTCATCAGGCGAGCTACTTCCTGAATCGGTTCTACCTGTTCTACGTTCAGTTCTGCCGGAGCCTGAATACCCAAACCTTTCATATAGGCATCCCAGTCGATTCCGGCAATGGTCTTCTTCAGTTCATCGAAAGACATTTTGTGGTAGTTAGCTTCCGGGTCACGAAGTTCTGTTGCACTGCGTGAAACTTTAGCAATGGCAGTTTCGATTTCCATCACATCAGCCACTTTCTGCTGTGCATCTGCTTCAGAGAAACCAGCTAACTGGAACAGCTTGCCGATGTAAAGTTTATACTGTTCACGAATGTTCTGAGTGATGCTGTCGGTATCCAGATAATATTCCTTTTCACCCAAATTAATACCACCCTGTCCCATCTGGAAGATGTTGAGTGAGCTGTTCTTCGGGTCAGCGTATACATAGCTGTGGAAATAGGTACCGATACCGATATGAGCCATTTCAGTCATCATCGGCACGATTTCACTCTTGTCTTTCAGGCCGGCAATCTTGTCGAGCATCGCTTTCACCGGTTCTGCACCCTGCTTGTTCAAGGTTACGCTATCCATAGCCATGTTATACAAGTCACCGATTTTCTGTGCGGCAGAACCAGCCTGATTATTTTTCTGCGCAGCCAGTCCTTCAATCAGTTCGCGCAACTGCGTTTGGCTGTTTTCAAACAGTTCATCAAACGTGCCGTAACGAGAATATTCGGCTGTCAGCGGATGTGCATCATTCCATCCTCCACATGCGTAACGGAAAAAGTCCGTACCGGCAGACACGGTAGTATCCATGTTTGCCAAATCAATGCCAGAAGTGCTTTTCGCTTCCTTCTGTCCGGCGCAGCTTGTCAGCATAGCAAATGCCAACGTAGCTACGGCTACATAATTTTTCTTGTTCATAAATGCGTTATTTTAATCAAGTCTCTCTTATTTATTTCATTTCTTCCAGTTCCGACAGAAGCAGTGTCCATTCCTCTTCTGCCTCTGCAATCTGTTTTTTCAGCTGCTGGTGCTGCTCGTACAGCTTCATATCGGAAGCACCTTCAGGAGTAGCCATCTGTTCCTCCAGTTGTGCCACCTGCTCTTCCAGTTTCTCAATCTTTACCTCGCAGTCGGCCACCTGCTTCTCCAGCTTGCGGATTTTCTTGTTCAGCTCCTTCTGCGCTTCATACGAAAGTTTGCTTTCACTCTCTGCTGGCTCTTCTTTCTTGGACGAAGCAGTCTGCGGAGATTGGGACAACTGAAGTTCGTTCAGGTTCTCCATTTTCTTCTTTTGGAGGAAGTCGTAGATACCGCCGATATGTTCCTTCACCAGTCCGCCACCAAATTCATATACTTTGGTCACCAGTCCGTCAAGGAACTCACGGTCGTGAGATACTACGATGACCGTACCGTCGAACTCTTTCACAGCTTCCTTCAGTACATCCTTCGAACGCATATCGAGGTGGTTGGTCGGCTCGTCCAGAATCAGGAAGTTCACCGGCTCCAGCAGCAGCTTAATCATAGCCAGACGACTGCGTTCACCTCCTGAAAGCACCTTTACTTTCTTTTCGGAAGCCTCTCCTCCAAACATGAAAGCACCTAAGATGTCTCTAATCTTCAGACGAATGTCTCCTTTTGCCACACGGTCAATGGTGTCGAACACAGTCACGTTTTCATCGAGCAACTGTGCCTGATTCTGTGCAAAATAGCCAATCTGCACATTGTGTCCGATGGTCAGCTTTCCTTCATAAGGAATCTCGTCCATGATACACTTCACCAGTGTAGACTTACCTTCACCGTTCTTACCCACAAAGGCCACCTTTTCACCCCGATGGATGGTCAGGTTCACATCGTGGAAGACCACGTGGTCGCCATACGCCTTTTTCACATTCTCACAAATCACCGGATAGTTACCGGAACGAATGGAAGGAGGGAACTTCAGACGAAGCGTAGAAGTATCTTCTTCGTCAATTTCAATAGGTACGATTTTCTCCAGCTGCTTGATGCGGCTCTGCACCTGTACAGCCTTCGTAGCCTTGTAACGGAAACGTTCGATAAAATCTTCCGTATCTTTTATTTCTTTCTGCTGATTTTCGTAAGCACGCAACTGCTGTTCACGGCGTTCCTTACGCAGCACGACAAACTCATCGTAAGCTACCTTGTAATCGTATATCCGTCCACAGGAAATTTCAATGGTACGGTTGGTCACGTTGTTAATGAATGCCCGGTCGTGACTTACCAGTACTACCGCGCCGGAACTCATCTTCAGGAAATTCTCCAGCCACTGGATACTCTCAATGTCCAGGTGGTTGGTCGGCTCGTCGAGCAACAGCACATCAGGACGACGCAACAGCAGTTTCGCTAACTCAATACGCATACGCCATCCCCCGCTGAATTCAGAAGTAGGACGGTCAAAGTCTGTACGGTTGAATCCCAATCCCGTAAGCGTACGTTCTATCTCTGCACGGTAATTGGTTCCTCCCATCATCAGGAAACGTTCGTTCTCATGGGTAAACCGCTCTATCAGCTCATGATAGCTTTCAGAATCATAATCCGTACGGTCGGCCAGTTCCTGGTTCATTTTCTCCAGTTTTTCCTGCATCGCAAAAATATGCTCAAAGGCCATCTCGGCCTCAGCCATTACCGTACGTGTATCGCTCAGTATCATGACCTGCGGCAAATAACCAATGGTAATGCCTCTTTGTACGGCTACCACTCCCTCTGTAGGCTGCTGTAATCCGGCCAGGATTTTCAGCATAGTCGATTTTCCGGCACCGTTCTTTCCTACCAGTGCAATACGGTCTTTTTTGTTGATAACAAACGATACATCTTCAAACAGCGGAGTAGTTCCGAACTCCACTTTCAGTCCTTCTATTGAAATCATGCGAATTTATTCTTCTACATTACAAAGTGACGGCAAAGTTACAACTTTCCGAGCACAGCAATGACAGACAAGCTGTTAATTTTTCAAAGCGTCGGACTCTCCCTCCGATTTACGCTGCAAATACAGCTGGTAGGAATTGACTACATTATGCCACACACTGTAGAATCCTGCCGCAACGGCCGTCACAGGAGTGAAGAAAGTGTAGCCCATCCAGATGGCAAATACCGTATTTTTCTGTCCCAAGGCCTGTCCGGAGCTGATAGAATCGTCGTAACGACGTCCTATCTTTTTCCCGAAATAGAACTGCAGGGCACAGCAGACCAAAGAAACACCTCCCAATCCTGCCTGGTACCAGAAAGACACGTCACTGTGTACGATACTCTTCACCGTTACTCCAATAGCCAATGTCAACGCCACAGCCCACAGATAAAAAGAAAGTTCATGATACTGTCCTAACTTGGCATGTACTTTCGGAAGCAAAGCCCGCAGTAAAATGGCTGCCAGGAACGGACAAAGCAATAAGGGGAACACCTTTCCCAAAATCAGCGCAAACGAACTGCCAAAATTCAGTTCCGGATGCGGGTGTACCAACGGAAGTACCAGCGGCACCAAAATGGCTGCCAGCAAATTGACTAAAATGGTATAGGTGGTCAGATGTGCTGCATCTCCTCCTAACTTGCGTGTAACCACCGCAGCCGCTGTAGCCGTAGGACAAATCAGGCAAATCATAGCTCCTTCCACCAATATACGGGCCGAGAAATCCGGGAAGATTACCAGGAGCAATCCCAAAAGCAAGAAACTTGCTCCCTGAATCAGCAGCAAACGCCAATGCCAGGCACACAACTTCAAATCGTGTACATTGATTTTACAGAATGTAAGAAAAAGCATCAGGAAAATCAATACCGGCTGTACAATATCGATGGCATTAGCCACAAAGGGCTTGGTAGGTGCAAGAAAAGGGATATTGACATACACAAAGTACAGAATGACTCCCATTGCCATGGCTATGGGCAATGTCCAATTTTTACAAAAACGTAGAATATTCATTGTTAATCCACTATGGTGAAACAAACCTGCCAGCGCAGAGTGAAAGAAAAAGGATTTGCAACTCCGGCCATCGACAGGCTACGGTTTGCAAATCCTTTGTATGGTCTTATGCCTCTCCCCTCTTACAGAAAGAAGCATATCAGATGTATCAATTACTTACAGTTGCCAGTGCAACGAGGTTTGATTTGTTTGAAGAAATCATTACCCTTATTGTCTACCAGGATGAATGCCGGGAAGTCTTCTACTTCAATCTTCCAGATAGCTTCCATACCCAGTTCCGGATATTCTACACATTCAATGCTCTTGATATTGTTCTGAGCCAAGATGGCAGCCGGACCACCGATAGAGCCCAAATAGAAACCACCGTGTTTCTTGCAGGCATCTGTTACAGCCTGGCTACGGTTACCTTTAGCCAACATAATCATAGAACCACCGTGACTCTGGAACAAGTCTACGTACGGGTCCATACGACCGGCAGTAGTCGGGCCCATAGAACCACAAGCCATACCCTGCGGAGTCTTAGCCGGACCAGCATAATAAATAGGATGATCCTTGATATACTGAGGCAGGTCTTCACCACGATCCAGACGTTCTTTCAGTTTGGCATGTGCAATGTCACGACCTACGATGATAGTACCGTTCAAAGACAGACGAGTAGCTACCGGATATTTATCCAGTTCAGCCAAGATTTCCGGCATCGGACGGTTCAAGTCAATCTTCACAGCATTGCCTTCACCAGCCTGACGCAATTCTTCCGGAATCAGTTCGCCCGGATTTGAATCCAGTTTTTCAATCCAAATACCGTCTTTGTTGATTTTACAACGGATGTTACGGTCAGCAGAGCAAGATACGCCCAAACCTACCGGACAAGAAGCACCGTGACGCGGCAAACGGATGATACGTACGTCGTGTGCATAGTATTTACCACCAAACTGAGCACCCAGACCAATGCGGTGTGCTTCTTCCAGTACCTGTTTTTCCAGTTCTACATCGCGGAATGCGCGTCCGTATTCGTTACCAGTAGTCGGCAGGTTATCGTAGAAACGAGTAGAAGCCAATTTCACAGTCAACAGGTTCTTTTCAGCTGATGTACCACCAATTACAAATGCAATGTGATAAGGAGGACAAGCTGCAGTTCCCAAAGTCTTCATCTTTTCAACCAGGAACGGAACCAGTGTAGCCGGATTCAAGATGGCTTTTGTTTCCTGATACAAGTAAGTCTTGTTAGCAGAACCACCACCCTTTGTTACGCAAAGGAATTCATACTCCATACCCTGAGTAGCTTCGATGTCAATCTGAGCCGGCAAGTTGCAGCGAGTATTCACTTCTTCGTACATAGTAAGCGGAGCGTTCTGAGAGTAACGAAGGTTTTCTTCTGTATAAGTCTTGTACACACCCAGAGAAAGCGCTTCTTCATCACAATAGCCAGTCCAAACCTGCTGTCCTTTTTCACCGTGGATAATTGCTGTACCGGTATCCTGACAGAAAGGAAGTACGCCTTTGGCAGCTACTTCTGCATTACGCAGGAAAGTCAAAGCTACATACTTGTCGTTGTCGCTTGCTTCCGGGTCAGTCAGAATCTTTGCCACCTGTTCGTTGTGAGAGCGGCGCAACATGAAAGAAACATCGCGGAAAGCCGCATTGGCCATCGCAGTCAAACCTTCTTTTTCGATTTTCAGGATGGGTTTTCCTTCAAACTCGCTTACAGACACATAGTCTTTTGTAAGCAAATAGTATTCAGTTGTATCCTTGCCATGTTCAAACATTGGCTGATACTTGAATTCGGGTGTTGCCATAATACATTAAATTAATTGTGAGTTATTAGTGGACACAAAGTTACAAAGTATTATTGAAATTTTTCCTTAATTCCTACAAAAAGTTATCTGTAATTCTTCTTACTCTTCTATTGCACGAATCAGGTCCTTTTGCAGTACATCTACCCCGGGGAATCCCACATAACGTCCCTGCAGTTTCCCGTCATGACTGATAATCAGATAAGCCGGAATTCCAGTTACTCCATAAGAAGTGCACAAGTACTTCCATTGTGAGTCAGTAAGCCGATAGTGCACTCCCGTCATCTTGGACAAATTTGATTTCCAGATATTTTCAGGGGAAGAAGGTCCCGTCAGATAAATATATACGATGTCTTTCGATGACAGATTTTTCTTCAACGGTACCATAGACTGCATACTTTTTTTACAAGGACCGCACCACGTAGCCCAAAAGTCTATCAAGATGGCACGCCCTTTATGAGGAGCAATAATCTTAGGAAGAATATCCGCCCCTTCTACCTGCGCATCCAGCGAAGCAATCACCGCTTCTTTCACCGACTCCATCCGTTCGGCATTCTGCTGAAGTGCTTCTGCCACGGCTTCCACATACATACGAATTTCCGGAAAATTCACCGTTTTCAGTACCTTCCGGTCATCAGAAGACAGAGAAGAGGAAGCAGTAAGCCGACTACAGATGGGCATCACCTGCTCATAGTCAGATTGTAACCTGGAAGCGACCTCCGGACTCTCCATCAAGCCTTTTTCAACGGCACGATAGGCATTCAGTGCAGCAGAAGAAGAGGAACCGGCCAGCTCCCGGTTAATAGTCTCAGCAGCTCCGTCAAACCAAGCCTTCTGTTTTTTCTCATAACGCTTACCCAACAAATGGGAAGCGGACATGCTCAGGCGAGGAAGGTTGATATATACCGTCACCTCTTCATCGGGCACAAGAAACAGCTTCAAAACCGCTTCGTTCAACCGCAATGCCGTCAAAGTTGGTTGCAACAACTCTGCTTCCAGATGAAACGAGCCATCCTGACGGACTTTAATACTTTGCTTCCACTCCTTAGGGAAAAGCCCGTCTTCATATTCCAGTTCCGTGAACAATGACATTCTCGGATCATATCCTAAAATATAACCGTTTACTACAGCCTTTCCTACCGCCAATCCCGGCTCTGGAATTTCATTACTCCGCTCTGGCTTGTCTGTTGTAAGATAATTAGGCACATACACATACGGTTCTTCCCGACTTAACTGGATGCCAAAGATGTTCCATCCCATCTCCGGCTCAATAAAATCGACTTCATGCACATCCGAAGGAACCGGTGAAAAAGAAAGAGTTACCTCCAAAGTCCCATTCTCTTCGATAACTTCCGGCTCAGTCACTCCATCAATGGAAATACGTTCCGCCTCACGAAGCTGTGCCATCCCTCCATCAGCCCATTTCAATGCTGCTTTTGAAGAAATGACAACCGGAGTTCCCGGCTTACCATACATCACCGCATCGACCTGAGTCTGTTCACTGGTTTGGATAATCCGTTTGAATTCTATCTCCACCGTATTCGACAATACAAAACCCGGACATTCCATCACCTTTCTTCTATTGGCCTGCATCTGCAAAGCCATGAAGCAAACGCAAAGCAAACATATATATCTGCATATTCTTTCCATACGCAGTACCTCCCATTTTACAATAAATTCTTTACACGTTCTATCAGTTCGTTTCCAAGCTCCGTTTTTACCTTTATATGTTCCAGCACCGCTGTCACAAACGGATTGCTTTCGAACACGCCACGCACTTCTTCAAAGTCGCGCATCTTTTCCTCACTGCTTCCATCTGCCCCGAATCCGGTCATAGAAGTCAACGAAAATTCCTTCTTGGCATCTTCGTACACCATTTTATCCAGTCCCACTACGGCTTCCTGCCACTGACGTACGATAGCCACGATGTCTGCCGCTGTAATCGTATCAGCCTGCAAGCCATAGAAATCAAGCATTTTTTCATACGCCCACGTCCATTCATACGTATAATAATTGGCGTGCATTTCTGCAAAACGGTCGTGTATCTCATCCACACTGTTCAAACGGTCGCACTCAATATCTTCTATCAGGCGTTCTATCTCACTCTTCGGGGCAATCAGTCCGGAAATATCCACCCATTCTCCTGTTCCAATCGGCGTATCCGGAACCAGACGAGCACGAATTTCTTCATCAGAAGCAAAATGAATGGCTTCCAGACGCTTGATAACGGAGTTTCCCAGGAATTTATGGATAGCAGTCTCATAAAACTTGATTCCCTTATTCAAAGCCGAATTCTTGATTTTCGCACTTTGATAAGAGTAAATCTCAGAAGTTTCTCCCGACACACGAGCCAGTTCCTTCAAAATCTGTCGCCCTGCCATCATCTTCTGAATGGTGTACGGACTCAACAAGTTATAATTAATCTGGTCCAAACGGTTCGGGTCTTTCCGCTGGTCACGTTTAGGCCACTTCTGTGCATCGCGGATTGTACCTACACTTCGCAAATTGACACCCGGCACCAGATAAGTTGTATTCTTTTCCTCTATCAAATAAGAAAAAGGAAGATTCGAAGTATCCGGATGGGTAACATGGCGTCCCATCACCAGTGAGAAGGCACCAATACGGGCTGGCCACAGGATATAAGAGTCAGAAGTGGTCTTAGCACCTCGTTCCAATGCCCCCTGATGAATAGGCCCCAACTTATACATGTGGTTGCTCTGGTTAGAGCCTGAACCTGCATTCATGAACGAGAACATGCCGGCAATGAGCAACGTAGACTTATGGTGTGTCACGGTAAAAGGTCCGGCAAAAATAGCACAAGCCTCTCCATTTTCCTCCTGACAATTACTGAAAAACAGAGAATCAGAAGCCGAATAGGTATGTCCCAAATGACAAGCCTGCCCCACAAAACAGCGTGTAAGCATCGTACCATCTTCTACGTGTGAACCGCTTGAGATGATAAAATCATCACAAATCACTCCGTAACCGATATGCACCGGTGCATGCTCATTACTATTGATGCTTCCATTCTTCAAACGGCCGGCACCCTCAATCTGGCAATAATCTCCAATCCGTACATTCTTGATGTAACCGGCATTCACTATCATTACATGACTCCCGATAGTACCCGTATCTGACGCATGTGACTCTGCATAAGACTCAATAATCTTCCGCATTTTCTCAATCAGTACCGGACGATGACGATAAAGAGCCATGATATAAGCCTGATGAGCAGAAAGACGGTCATGAATAATCACCTCACGCCCTCCAGTCTCATTCAAGACTGAGACTTCTACTCCGTTTCCAAAACGGCTATGGCAATCCACCAGGATGATATCTACATTCTCGATAAAGGTATCATGCCCTATTTCATAGTTGGCAATGTAATTCTTTACATTCTCAATGTAACAGTTGTCGCCCACCGTTACATTGTGCAAGGTTGCATAATATACCCCAGAATGTTTGGCCATTCCACCAGCCAAAGTAAACTCTTTTTCAAAAACACCCAGTCGCACTTTTCCCGAAAAACGGGTGTGATGAATATAATCCGTATGAAAATCATCGGGCACTTCTACACCACTCCAATCGGAAGCTATACAGTGCTGCGCCTCCAGTCGTGCGATTTCTTCTTTTGTCAGTAAACGATAGTGTTGTGTCATATTTTCTTGTAGTTATTCTTCGTCGTATGTCTGATATAGAAAATCATTGTAAGGATACTTCTGCACATGCAGTTCCTTTACCTTTTTATATAATAAATCACGGAACTGATCAATATTGGTCTTCTCACGTGCGGAAATAAAGATACAATTATCATTCAGTTTCGCCATCCAGGTATGCATCAGTTCCTCCAGCGTGATATTTTCTTTCGTCTTCGGAGTCAGGTCATCTTCGGCCTTTTCTACATACGTATAGGCATCTACCTTATTAAATACAATCATACTCGGCTTTCCACCTGCACCCAAATCGGCAATCGTTTTCTCTACCACTTGAATCTGTTCCTCAAAATCCGGATGTGAAATATCTACCACGTGTACCAGCAAATCCGCCTCACGCACCTCGTCCAGCGTAGACTTAAACGAATCGACCAAGTCAGTCGGCAATTTCCGGATAAATCCTACCGTATCCGAAAGCAAGAAAGGCAAGTTTTCGATAATGACTTTACGCACGGTAGTATCGAGGGTAGCAAACAATTTGTTTTCCGCAAAGACCTCACTTTTGGCCAGCAGGTTCATCAAAGTCGATTTACCCACGTTGGTATATCCCACCAGTGCCACACGAATCATGCGTCCACGGTTCTTGCGCTGAGTAGACTTTTGCGTATCAATTTCAGCCAGACGCTGCTTCAGCAAAGCCATACGATTCAAGATGATACGACGGTCCATTTCCAACTGTGTTTCACCCGGACCACGCAAACCTACAGAACCTTTACCACCTCCGGCACCGGAACCACCACCCTGACGTTCCAAGTGCGTCCATAAACGCTGCAAACGCGGAAGCATGTACTTATACTGTGCCAGTTCCACCTGCGTTTTGGCATTGGCAGTCTGCGCACGCATCGCAAAAATATCCAGAATCAGTGAAGTACGGTCCAGAATCTTCACTTTCAGTTCATTCTCAATGTTACGGATTTGCTTGGCCGAAAGTTCATCATCGAAAATCACCATCCCGATTTCCGTCTCTTCACTCTCGTTCTGCAACTCCAGGTATTCTTTCACCTCCTGCAACTTACCTTTACCCACGTAAGTCACCGAGTTCGGCGTATCCAGTTTCTGTGTAAAACGTTTTACTACCTCTGCCCCAGCCGTCTCAGCGAGGAAAGCCAGCTCATCCAAATATTCATTGGTCTTACGTTCATTTTGAGTCTGGGTTATCAAACCCACCAGCACAGCTTTTTCTGTCTGTGCTTCTGATATTACAAATTCTTTCATTCAGTATAAATCTAAATTCTATAGAGCGCAAATATAATTAAAAAAGCGCATCTCATTACAGATACGCTCTTTTTACTTCTTCCTTATTTATTCAAATCCGGATTCATCAATTCTTCGCTTTGTGGAATCGGCCAGACATATCCGCTACTCTGAGGAGTAATCTGTGCTTTCCGTTCAAAGTTAGCCCCGCGACGCAACACATCAATGCCTCGCATCGCCTCACCGATAAACTCCAGACGACGTTCGTTATAAACCGCCATCTTCAAATCCTCACCAGACAAATGATCAATATCCAACTGATTGCTCGTTTCCGGTAATGAACGGAATCTCACTTGTTTCAGACATTCTCTGGCAAGCTTTTCATTTTCAGTTCCACCCAGATTTACATAACACTCGGCCAAGTTCAACAATGTTTCCGCATAACGGAAAATCGGTGCCCAATCCAGTTTCTGTGCAGCATCCGTAAACTTCAGCAACTGATTTTTTTCGTTCTTCATCTGCACACGGGCGTCATCAGCTGAATTATAATTCGGCTTGCCCATGATACCGTTCTCCACGTCTACCCACAAAATCGTATTCTTAGCGTAATAATATTCTGCCAATCCTTGCTGGGTATTCGGGCGGTTTGTTTCCTTCATTGGCAAAGAGAATATGGTTTCATCCGTATAATAAGGAGCCTTGAACATATCTCCAAACTTCGGAGTCAGTTCGTAGCCTGTCACCAGCTTACCTGCTTTTACCGCCTCTGTCCAGTTATTCATAGACATATACACGCGCATCTTCAACATATTGGCAGCCGCCTGTGTAGCACGAGTTACAGTCGGTTCATCTGCTTTTGCTTTTACCGGCAACGCACTGATATTCTCCAAATCCGAAAGAATCTGTTCGTAAACCTCCTTCACTGTAGCACGTTTCAACGCATTGTGTTCACCGTTCTTTTCCGGAGTCAAACGTAAAGGCACTGATTTCGCATCCGGATTAATCACGTAGGGCGTAGCATACAGATTATTCAAATAGTAATAAGCAAATGCACGCACAAACTTTGCCTCCGCTTTATACTGTTCATACTTTTCTCCGGCAGTAGTTTTAGCGCCTTCCAACTCATCCAAGAAAATATTGACACGGTTAATGGCAGCGTATGCCATGCTCCAGGTTACCGTATTTTCTGCGTCTGTTTTGCCCACATTAAACTTATAGGTATTGGCCAAAGTAATCAAGTTCGGATCAGAATTCACAATATCTTCTCCACGGTTATCAAACACCAGATAGGTTTTTCCTCCCATGAAAGAATCCGACACATCATTTTTTATCGAACCATACAACTGTCCCTACAGTAGTACCTTTTACCAACACCGATGCGCCCACCACCGGCAATCCGTCTTCTTCCGACATCACATTACCGGTTACTTGAGAAACTTGGGCGTTTGACAGACCAATCCCTATCAGAAGAATGGCCATGAACAACGTCATTCTTTGTTTCATAAAATCTCTCTTTTAATTTAGTTAAGTTAGTCTAATACATTTATCACAAACGGGGCGCGAATGTAAGAAAATAAAGAGAAATTATAAAACAGTGGGCAATTTTACACTAAAATTTATCTATTAAGAAGCAAAACGATATCAAAAGAGATAAACAGATGGCTTTTAGGAACTTTCCTTCATTTCTCTAATTATTCAAAAAGTGAATATAAATAGAATAAAATTGCAATTATTTGGTATTATTAAGAAGTTCATTCTAACAAAAAGACCAGTTTTTAAGTGAATAAGACGAAAAAAAGAGGTACATCCACACAGGATATACCTCTTTTATTATTTCAGCTATAATAATGCTTATTCAGCAGAAGCTTTTACGAATTTCACTTCAAATTTAGCCTGATATTGAGTAGCACCTACAACAGGTGTAGCATCATCTTCATCAGAAAGCTGATATTTTTTATCAGCTTTCTCATCAAATGCATACAAGTTGTATGTTACTAAATAAGTCACATTATCAGTTGTAGCAGCTGCCGTAGTAGCTGGACCATCCACTACAATGCTCACTAAATCCATACAGATAGGATACTCCTTCTTTTCAGCAAATTTCTGAGTCATTCCAGTCTCCAGTTCAGTTTTATTTACTGTCAGAGAAATCTCCTTACTTGCCAAGTATCCAGTTGATAAGAATTGAGGATTCTTATGATCCTTATCTACTACAAACTGAATATGGTCTTCCCCAGCTACCTTCGATTTACCAATAGTAGCAAAGAAGCTTGGAATACGTACCAAAGAATTTTTAGTATAGTCTGGTGATGGATTTGTTTTTACTACCTCAAAATCTTTTGCAATTTCTACAGTAGCCAAAGTTCCTTCACCGGTGAATGTATTTGCATACTCATCCTTTACCATAGTAGATGCCAGAGAATCGCTCTTCCAAGTATAATCAATTACAAACGGATACATAGTATCAGTATATCCGGCAGCATACAAATGATCTTTCACACCATCCAATACCTGCAAGCTCAGCGTATCATTCTTTTGAAATACAGCATTGCCAATATTAAAAGAAACCGCAATCGGAGCACTAGATTGTTTTCCAGCTTCAAAAACGAACTGAGTTACAGGTAATTCAAAGAAGTCATTTTTATTTTCCACTACCTTAAAAGGTACATTCACAGCATCACCAGCAGAAGCCCGCTTTAATGTAATATTAAAAGATGTTTTGCCCGGCAACAACTTCACAGGATTAGAATTTTTTTCAAAATAAGCCCCTATCGCATCAGCATTTGCTTCTGGGCTTGCCACTTCCGTATCTTCATAATCGCTGCATCCTACCATCATTACGGCCGGAGTCATCAATAATCCGAAAAAGAATTTATTTAATTTCATAATACTCTTAGTTTTAACTTTAATTTATTATTCATCAGCAACTGGTTTCGGTAATGTCCATGCAGGGCTATCAGCAGGAGTCAATGCCTTGTTGGCCTGAAGTTCTGCTTCCGGTATACGCCATAACAGGATGTCATCAGTCGGTTCAATATCGAAGATACATTCTGCATTCGGGAAACCACATCCACGACGATCCACTCCCTTGTTCAGACGCATTACATCGAACCAGATTACTCCTTCACCCCAAAGTTCAATACGACGCTGTGTGTAAACAGCTTCCTGAGGAGTAGAGGCATAGTCTGTCAAATAAGCTTGCGCTCCGCTTTCCAGACGGTTATTAATCAATTCCTTGAAATATTTTTCACCTTCTGCCTGATTATTAGCTTCAGCGTATGCTTCTGCCGCGATCAGATACATTTCCTCAATACGCATCAATACAATGTCGTTGGCATTGATAGTCGTACCTACCACATCATTATACGGACCGAACTTTATCTGAGTATAAGGCTTATACCCCTGCTTAGCCACAAAAGCAGCCTGTTCATCGGTCAAGAATCCATCTTTAGCTTCAGCTGCTGCATCCAGCCACCATGATTTACGAATATCTTTATCGTTAATAGCATTATATAACTCCAAGCTAATCTGACGACCACCAGAGTAGTTTGCATATCCATAGTTCAATGAACCCATGTGAGAAGGCCAGTTACAGATACCCGTATCTACCACGTCATCCGTTTCGCTGATAATGATACCCCACATCCAGTTGGTCTCGTCTACACTCCAGAATGTCGGTTTTGCCACTTCATCACGCGAAGCAATTGCAATACCTTCACTCTTTGCAGCTTTAATAGCATTTGCCGCATCATCGGCAGCTTTAGCATATTCATGCATTGACAGATACATACGTGCACGAAGTCCGTAAGCTACTGACAGACTGATATAACGCTTATCTGCACGTTTCACTTTTCCTTTCTCTGCACTAGTCAGCAAATTAATAGCATTGTTCAAGTCTGATTCAATCTGTGTATATACATCTTTTACAGACGAACGCTTGCAACCATTCACAGAAGCATCCTCCGAGTTCTTTTCTGTAATCAGGGGCACACAAGGCTTATCTTCATTACCTTTATAGTTAAACTGATACAACTGTGCCATTACCCAATAAGAGAATGCACGTGCAGCCAATCCTTGTCCCAGATAGAACTGTTCATTGGCATCTTCTGTTTTTTCGTCAATGCTTCCTACCACATTGTTGGCAGCAAAAACGATAGAATACAAGTCATTCCATACCATTTGTCCTTCCAAGGAAGTATTTTCACGGTCTTCAAATGTCAAGTCATATCCAGTCCAGTTATAACCGTTATTATCACTTACTACGTCTTCTGTATTAGAATCCAGACACAACATGACAGTAGGATAACCAATATCGTTATGACGTTCAGCACCCAATGCACTTGAGTTAGGGAAAGCCTGGTTGAAAGTAGAGAAAATCGCATTAACTTTTGCCACTCCACGTTCAGGATTCAGTGTAGAAACGGTCTCCTTCTGAGAGTCTGTCACGATTCCTCCATCGGGCAATGTATCCATATCCTGGCAAGCAGTCACAGCCAGTGAAGATACAAGCAATGAAGCAAAAATATATTTTGTTTTCATATCTGTTTCTTATTTATATTTTAATTAAAATGTAAGGCTGATACCTCCAGAAATTGTACGGATGGCAGTATAAAGTGATGTAGTAGCACTTGTATAGCTCTGACGTGGGTCAAGACCCTTACGTGCAGAAAGCAATCCTACATTGTCAGCAGTGAAATATACACGCAGTTTTTCCAGCATCATCTTGCGAACCAAGTTAGACGGAAGTGTATAACCAATAGTGATATTATTTACACTCAGGTAGTTAGAACTTGCAAGCCAACGAGTTGAAGTAGAGTTTGTATACTTATCCTGCGCATTCAGACGAGGTACATCCGTATATTTATTTTCCGGAGTCCATGCATTGTAAATATCCTTGTGCCAGTTCTGTCCGTCACCTTTTCCAGCCATCATGAAACGATAACCTGAGTCATAAATCTGACCACCCAACTGATAAGACAACTGGATAGAAGCATCAAAACCGTAAACCTGTACAGAAGTACCCAAACCACCGTATACCTTCGGCATCAAGTTGTCTGTGGCTACCTTGTTTGTAGTCTGAGCTAATGCATAATTGTCTGTTTTATACAACTCACCCTTGTCATTTTTCGCCCAATACTGAGCCAAACCTGTTTCAGGGTCTACACCCGCATAATCAACCAAGTACATACGGTACATTGATTCACCTTCTTCGTAAATGTAGTTTCCATCAATCAACTGACCATCCAAATCCGGATGCAGCTTGTTGATTTTATTCTTGATGAAAGTGGCATTCAAGTTCACATCCCAAGTAAAGTTCTTCTGATTGAAAATCAAATAAGTCAAATCCAATTCAAAACCAGAGTTAGTCATAGAACCTACGTTCATCGGAATAGAAGTATAACCCACACTTCCGGCAACCGGTTTGTTGTAAAGCATATCGCTTGACTTACGACCAAAGTATTCAGCCGATCCGTTCAAACGGTTATTGAACAAAGCAAAGTCAACACCCACATTATATGAAGTTGAAGTTTCCCAAGTCAAATCCCGATTACCTTTTGCAATCATCGTACCGTCAGAGAACACACCGTCTGCACCTGTCATGTTATACTGGTCCATCCATGGATAATAGTTCTTGCTTGTACCACCCACGGTATATCCACCAGCAAACAAGATATCATCGTTACCCTGCTGACCGAAAGAAGCCTTCAATTTCAACATGTTAATCCAAGTGATATCCTTCATGAAGTCTTCACGTGTAATCATCCAAGCCACACTTGCAGCCCAGAAGTCACCCCAACGATTTTCAGGAGCAAAACGAGAAGAAGCATCACGACGGTAAGAAACGTTACCAAAATATTTGTCATCATAGGAGTAGTTTACACGACCGAAGAAGCCTTCAGTAGCATAAGTCAACTTCATACCGCTGGCAGTCTTCTTATCAATTGTATTGCTGATATAGAAGCTTTCAGGGTCATACAGATTCTGACCTGAACCAGTCAATTCTGTATATTCGTATGAATAGCCATCATAACCGGCAGTAATATCAAAATGATGTACATCTTTTACCGCGAACTGATAGTTGGCTACATACTGCTGGTCGAAACCAAAAGTACGCATAGCAGCCTGATAAGCATTACCTCCATAAGAAGCGCTCTGACCCATATATGCGTTACCCAAATCATTGTAACGTGTATTATCAATATTCATACCAAAGCGTGCGCTGATGGTCAGACCTTTAATCGGAGTCAATTCAGCAAACCAGTTTGCATTCAGCACGTCAGCCAAATATTCAGTCTTATTATAAATAAGGTCACCTGCCGGATTGGCAATAGACATAAACGCACGTGATGAAGGACTGCTTACGCCATCACCATAATCATACACCTTACGACCATTCAATGTCATAATCTGCTTGTCAGCTCCACGTACATACATCGGATAAACCGGGGCAATGTTATTGGCAATATAGAAAGCATTACCAGAAGATGACGTATTATTCTGATCACCTGGATAGTTACTCTTTGAATTTACATAGTTCATGTTGGCACCCACTTTCAACCAGTCTGTCACCTTGTAGTCACCTTTCAAACGACCGCTGAAGCGAGTCAAGCCAGAACCTTCAATTACACCCTGATCATCCAAATAGCCAAAAGCCATGTAGAAAGTAGACTTATCGTTACCGCCAGATACATTCAAGTTATATTCCTGACGAAGAGCAGTTCTAAATGTTTCATCCGCCCAATTGTCAGGAGTGTAATAGTAACCATATTTATCTGTATAACCCAATGTTGCATTCGGATTCAGCAAACCATTGCTACCAATCAGCAACTGACCTTCAGGTACAGTATAAATCTGGTAACCCACACCACCATTTCCAGCAGAAAGCAAAGTATTGTTTGCAGCTACATTGGCAGCCTGCGGAGCCATGCCATTAGTCTGTACATAACCATTATAAATAGCTTCATAAGCCTTTTCCAGATAGTTCTTTGAGCTAGTTAATACATCGTAGTTCTTTACGCCACGAGAGTTGGCACCCCATTTTGCATCGAAATTTACACGAGCCTTACCAGAAGTACCTTTCTTTGTAGTAATCATGATGATACCGTTCGCACCACGCGCACCATACAATGCTGTAGAAGCAGCATCCTTCAATACAGTCATTGATTCAATATCTGCAGAGTTAATAGAAGACAAGTCTCCATCATAAGGTACACCATCTACTACATACAGCGGGTCAGTTCCTGCATTGATTGAGCCGACACCACGGATACGTACTTTTGCATCTTCACCCGGCTGACCGTTATTACTCAAAATCTGCACACCTGCTACAGCACCAGCCAATGCATTTGATACGTTTGATACCTGACGTTTCTCAATCTTATCAGCTTTCATCACTGCTGCAGAACCTGTAAATGACCCTTTAGTAGAAGTACCATACGCAGTTACCACAACTTCGTCAAGTACCTCAGCATCAGACTTCAACACCACTTTTACGTTCGGCTTAATCTTCACTTCCTGCGACTGCATTCCGATGAAAGAAATGACCAAAGTTCCGGCGGAACTATAAAATTTCATAATATACTGATAATTAGGTAGATATGATTTTTCGCGGGCTCTGTTTTTGATATTATAATGAACTATGGGTTATTTTTGATGTAACTTTTCTACCCAAATTCTACTGAAAAAACTCTTTACATTAAAATTCTATTAACCTACAAAACTTATATTTCTTAATTTTGAATTAGTTATAAGATAAAAAGCTAACTTTGTGAATAAACACTTTTACAAAATGAAAAAATATCCAGTAGGTATACAAAGCTTTGAAAGCCTTCGCAAAGGAGGGTATCTATATATAGATAAGACAGAACTTATTTATCGCTTGATTTCAACCGGAAAGTATTACTTTTTTAGCCGTCCCAGAAGGTTTGGAAAGAGTTTATTAATTTCTACATTAGAAGCTTACTACTCAGGACGTAAAGAATTATTCCAAGGATTGTTTATTAATGAAGTGGAAAATGATTGGAATTCTTATCCTATTTTACATTTTGACCTAAATGCACAGAAATATGATTCACCGGAAAGTTTAAATGATATATTAAATGATATCCTTGTAAAATGGGAAAAACTCTATGGCACAGAACCCAGTGAAGTCTCTCTTTCTTTACGATTTCAGGGAATAATCCAACGGGCAGCTGAAAAAACAGGAAAAAGTGTTGTTATTCTGGTAGACGAATATGACAAGCCAATGCTCCAAGCGATAGGAAACAATGACTTGCAGAACACTTATCGTGACACGTTAAAAGCTTTTTATGGAGCATTGAAAAGTAAAGATCAATACATTCAGTTTGCTTTGTTGACAGGAGTTACCAAATTTAGTAAAGTAAGCATATTCAGTGACTTGAATAATTTAATGGATATATCTTTTGATAAAAGATATGCGGAGCTTTGCGGAATAACAGAAAATGAAATTCATACTTGGTTGGAAGAGGATTTACATGAGTTGTCAGTTAATACAAATATGAGTTATGACCAAGTATGTAAATGCCTGAAAGAACGCTATGATGGCTATCATTTTACAGAAGATTCAAACGGGCTATATAATCCGTTCAGCCTTTTGAACACCTTTGCCAGAATGAAGTTTGGAAATTATTGGTTTGAAACAGGAACACCCAGTTATTTGGCACAACTGCTTAAACAAAATAAATACAACCTGACCAGACTTTCTAACGAGGTCGTAACAAGTGATTTGCTGAATGGAGTAGATACATTAATAAATAGCCCTATTCCAGTATTATATCAAAGCGGTTATCTTACAATTAAAAGTTATAACTCCCGTTTTAATGTATATACTTTAGGATTTCCCAACAAAGAAGTGGAAGAAGGTTTTATCAGCTATTTGTTGCCTTATTATGCTCATGTGCAGCCTGCTGAATCAGCATTTCAAATTATGAACTTTATTGAAGAAGTAGAAAAAGGAGAAATAGATGCATTCTTTTTACGGCTAAAAAGTTTTTTTGCAGATACTCCTTATGAGATGATACGTGATTTAGAGTTGCATTATCAGAATGTTCTTTTTATCCTGTTTAAATTACTTGGATTCTATACAGAGGTAGAATATCATACTTCAGAAGGACGAATTGATTTACTGATAAAAACCAGCAAGTTTATTTATTTGATGGAGTTTAAATTAGAAGGCACAGCAGAGGAAGCTTTGGCACAGATAAATGAAAAACATTATGTAACTCCTTTTCAAGTAGACAGAAGAAAAGTTTTTAAAATTGGTGTAAACTTTAGCAACAAAACACGAAATATTCAGAAGTGGATTGTCGAAGAGGTGTAACTAGATAAACTTGCCCAAGTATATTACAAGGAGTTTATCTAACAAAGAGGCTAACCCCAAAGTTGAAGTGCCCCCCCAAAAAAGGTTAGACAGTTTAAATATTATCCCTTAATAGAAAGAGGCTGTCTCGGAGACAGCCTCTTTTAAATTTTGTCAAGATGGTCATTTTAGTTTTAATCTCTTCTTTTTAAAAAAGAGAGGTAATTCTAAATTTTAAATTACATTATCTTCTTCAAAACCTGTACGACGGAAACCTTCTACCTTATAGGTCTGACCATCTGCTTCTACGGTAAATGAAATCTTATCGGAAATGTGTCCACCAGGAGTTTCATAAACTCCTTCCTGAACTTTTCCTTCCGAGATTTTAATTTTTGTAGGAGCAGGGGCATCTTCTTTCGAAGCAATTGTATTCGTCACAGCTTCTACTGTCATAAAAGTACGAGCATCGTAAGACACAGACACTTTGATTTTATAATTCAACCCCTTATCTTCAAGCCACATTTCAGTAGCCACATTGGAGGCAGTATTATAAGTTCTTACGGTAAACCATTCACCGTCATTTACACCTTCAGATTTTACCACCCATTCGCCTGCCATCTTTTCAACGGCAGTACCACCCGGTTCAGTTTCTTTGTTACATGCAGTCAAGGCAAATGCCAGGACTGAAAATAATAGGAAAATATATTTCTTCATATTTCTTAATACTTAACAGATTAATTTTTATTCATTAACCATTTGATCGGCTACTACCGAAATAGTCCAACCATCATAAGAAAAATTCATTTGTAGTTGATACCCTTCTGCAGACTTTTTAATCTCAAGTTTATTTACTGTTATTTCTTTTTCGTCCTCATCTTGATTAGCCATAATCAATTCATCAGCTAAAGGGTTGATTCTTACAGTATTATTATCTGTAACAGCCTCAGTCAAAAAACAATCGGCAGAAAATGCAAAATCGCCTCCCCATCCTTGTTGCAGATTAAACCATCCACCAAACAAATCAGAGATAGTAAAAATGCTAGTAGCAACCTTTTTAATAGTCAACGGATATGCCGAAGAAAAAGGAACCGGTTGTTCTGATCCCTTTTGTCCACTACTACTGCGAACATCTATTTTGTAATCCCCGGAAATATCAGTGTCAGCATTCAAATCAACAACATAAACAGTCTGTTTAGCCGTAGACAAGTAACCATCAGAGTTAGCTACAGAATAACTAATCGGATAAATGCCAATCTTATCCTCATTCACCTTATCCAAGCCTTTAACTGTAACTTTAGCACTTACATCTACTCCGTTTTCAGTAGCTGTAAACTTTGGGGCCGTGAATTCTGTATTCACCTGATGTTCGATGGCAGCTTTCTCAACCTGCAAGTCTACTAGATAAGTAAGCCGAGAGTTATCTTCCACCGAGTCATCGCAGGCAGTAAATGTTAATACTCCTGCACATACTATTAAGCTATATAATATTTTCTTCATAAGATTTCAATTACTAAAAATGAATCCAAATTTGATTAGTTCTTATCCCACCAAACCGGCGAATCGAGCGAAGGAGACTGCGGAGTATTGCTATTATACTTACGAGCACTCAATGGATAATAAATACGTTTTATCACTTTATCACCTACCGGATTAATCATGTCGTTTTGCCAAGGCACAATCAAATCGCCTGCCTTGTATTTATCAGCAGGAGCGTTTTCTCCTTTAGCGATAGCTGTCAGTTCAGCATTCGTTAAAGTAACATACTTTGGATAATCAGTACGGCGCAATTCACTCCATGCTTCCATGTGGTCTCTGTAGAACAAAGCAACCCATTTCTGTTTACCGATAAGTTCCATTTTTTCGTCAAGGCTACCTGCTGTTGGCCATGCTATTTTACTATCAAATGCTGCAGTTCTTGACAAGCCACGTGACGCAAAATCTGCATCAATACCTTTTTCATAAGCTGCTTCTGCCTGTGCATCATTGTTCAAATATTTCAAATAGACTTCCGCAATCAAGAATTGAAGCTCAGATTGTGTAAAATAATAAACCGGCATAGTGGCAGCTTTTGTATAATCAATACCACTTACATGCTTGTTCATCCAAAGATTAGAGTTACCTTTTGCTGAACGAGTGTTCATTTTACCACCAGGCAATTGACCTACATAGCTATTAGTAGCTGTAGCCACACTCAGGCCATAAGCTCTACGCGGATCATCCATAGCTTTTAAATATTCCACCAACGGATAAGCAGCACAATGATTACCAGTCAGCCCCATTGCATTTGTTTCATACCAAGGATTTCGTTTATTTGATTCATCAGCAAAGCCACTGAAACAAACGTCACCAGTAAAGAAACTATTATTTTCAACCAATTCTTTTACTTTTGCTTCATAGCCAGCAGCATCCACACCTCCAGAAATTAAACGGAGATACATACGCAGACGCAAAGCATTGGCAAAACCTTTCCACTGGCTAACATCACCATCGAACATTAAATCTTCACTATCCATGGTTGCATCATTCAGTTCCTGTTCTGCCTTATCCATCTCTGCCAACACACCTTTGTAGACATCTTCACCCTTGTCCCATTTCGGATTCTGGTTATCCGCACCCTGCAAAGCTTCCGTATAAGGGAATTGGTCAAAGTTATCTACCATTACCTGAAATACATAGGCACGTAATACAGTCGCTGCATAACGGTCAGCAGAATTTTCACTCTTATCAATTATATCCTTCAAGTCTTTCTGTGCACCCGCCATCAGCCCTGAGTAAGAGTAGCTCATAATATCACTTGCTTCAGTAAAAGCGTAGGTTGGCAAGGCATCATATTGCTGTGATTCCGGACGCTGTTCGAAATACTGTGCAAAGAATCCCGCATTATTAAATATTTCTCCACCCACATGGGAGGCAACCAACGTCTGGGCTGCCGGAAAAATCAGATCGGCAGTCACCTGGTCATTCATCGGGTAGTCAGGGTCATCATTGATATCCAGGTCACAACTACTCAACATGCCAGCTACCAATACACTATATAATAATATCTTTTTCATAAAATACGTTTCTTGTAGATTGAGTCATTAAAATTTAACTTTCAAGTTGAAACCGAACACGCGTGAACTCGGGTTTGCTGTATATTCACCAAAGTTACCGGCCAGGTCGTTACCGAATGAAGTGGTTTCCGGGTCAATAAATGTATTGCTTGACGGAGTCCATAAGAATAGATTATTTCCGTAAGCTGAAACCTGCACACCCTGTAACGGAGTCTTAACAAGCCATTTACGCGGTAAATCCCAGCTTAATACCAGTGAACGTAATTTTACATACGATTTATCAACCAATGAGAAGCTTCCCAAATCAGTACCTCCATTACCCCAATAAGCATAATAGTTTGCTGTTGAAATCGGAGTTGTATTTTCTACGTATGTTACATTTCCGGCATCATCTGTAACCTTGTTAACAGAATTAGGTACAATGAAGTTATTACGGTCATTGTAAGTTGTCTGAATAGCGTTACCAGTAAAGTAATTGATATCTTTCGTACGAGAGAACATGATACCACCTTTACGAATATCAAAGTCAGCACTTAAAGAAACACCTTTATAGCTGAAACGGGTAGAAACGCCCATCTGATAGCGGTTGTTCATATCGCCAATAATAGCATAATCAGATGCCGGCTGTGGCAAACCGTTTGCAGCACTTACTACGATACGGCCCTGCGGGTCACGTTCTGCTACCTGTGCTTTAAACACACCAACCGGATAACCAGTCATAGCATACATTCCTGTACCTCCGCTAAATCCATAGATAGAAGCTACACCACCCAATTCTTCTGGCAAGCTGATAACCTTACTCCAGTTTTTCGTAAAGTTCAAGGTAACATCCCAAGAGAAGTCACGGGTTTCAATCGGTGTAACGTTGAACAATAATTCAACACCCTGGTTACGAATCTTACCTAAGTTCATATTACGGTAAGTATAACCGGTTGACGGATCCATATTTAACGACATAATCTGCTTGTCCGAATTACGGTTATAATAAGATGCATCAAACGAAATACGGTTGTTAAAGAATGCCATATTCAAACCGAATTCATATTCAGTCGTCATCTCAGGTGATAAATACATATTACCCAATGTATTATCAGCAGTATAGCCATTTACACCACCCAATGGCAAAGTTACATAGCCAAATGGAATACGTCCAGTTGATCCTGAAAGTTGACGATAAACCGAATTTACCATATATACATCGGCATCGTTACCTGTTTTACCCCAACTTGCGCGTACTTTACCAAAAGTGATAATATCTTTCAAATCATCATTAAACAATTCACTGAAAATAAAACTACCCGTTACACCAGGATAGAAGAAGCTGCGGTCAGACTTCGGCAGTGTAGATGACCAGTCGTTACGTGCTGTAACAGTCAAATAAACCATATTTTTCCAAGAACCTTCAAACTGACCGAATACACCCATCAAACGACGCAATTCTTTATTAGTAGTAATAATCGGAGTAGAAGGAGAGTTAGTCAAATTGAACCAAGTCGGGATAGTCAGATTTTCTACAGTAGCTTCCTGATAAGAATAACTACGCTCGTTACCATTGAAACCAACCAATGCATTTACATGGAAATCATTAATCGGCATATCAAAAGTTACCATCAAATCCTGGTTAATTTCCCGACGGCGTGAAATACGCTGTGTGTAACTACCAAACTCACCTGCAAAAGGACTGCTTGAACCCTGTCCAACACCATTCGGAGTACCGTCATAGAATAAATCATATAAGTTAGGTACACCCTGATCTTGCTGACCAGTTGTAGTATCCAGACCCATACGGTAAGTAAACTTAAAGTACTTCAAGAAATCATAATCCAACTGAAACTTACCATAGAAACGTTCAGCTTCATATTCATTCTGATAATTATTCAGAATATAATACGGGTTAGAAACTCCGTAAGGAGTAAAGTAATATCCTGGAGTATTGAACGGATCATCCAAGTCACTCAACCCAGAAATATTGATATCGCGTGGAATCTGATAAATAGAGTTCAACATTGATAATCCCTGACCGGTTGTAGCAAACTTGTTTTTCTGTGTAGAATAGTTCAGTGAAGTAGAGAATTTCAACTTACCGATTGTATAGCTACCACGTCCAGAGAATGTGTATTTATCATACGAATCTGCATCAGTCGGAATCATTCCGTTATCACTGATTTGAGAGAATGATACAAAATAATCACTTTTATCTGTAGCACCATTGAATGACAAGCTATTGCTATAGCGGAAACCTGTATCAAAGAAATCTTTTACATTGTTCTCATAAGGAACATAAGGCTTGATTTTCTGAGTGTTGTTATACACGTTACCCCAAGGCTGCATAGAACCGTCAAAACGAGGACCCCAAGAACCATTTTCCAAAGTCGTATGGTCACCACTCCAGCCTTGTCCGAATTCATTCTGCATTTCCGGCAAGCGAAGAACAGTTGACCACTGCAAACCTCCATTATATTCAATGCCGAGTCCTTTTCCTTTCTGACCGGTCTTCGTAGTAATCATAACAACACCATTGGCTGCACGGCTACCATAAAGAGCTGTTGCAGCAGCGCCTTTCAGAATGGTCATGCTTGCCACGTCATCAGGATTGACAGCATTCGCACCGTTACCAAAATCAAAACCAGAATTTAATCCGTCTGACGATGATTCAGAATCATTATTCAAAGGCACACCATCAATTACATATAAAGGCTGGTTACTTCCGCTTAATGAACTTACACCACGAATAATTACAGAGTTTGAAGCACCCGGGTCAGATGAAGTTGCAGAAATCTGAACACCGGCAACTTTACCAGCTAATGCCGACATTACATCAGAAGAACGAGATTGTGAAATTTTTTCACCTCCAACAGAGGTCGCAGCATATCCTAATGCTTTTTCTAAACGCTTGATACCCATAGCGGTTACTACAACCTCATCAAGTTGCTCAGCATCAGACTTCAGTACCACAATTACATTCGGCTTGATCTTCACTTCCTGCGACTGCATTCCGATGAAAGAAATGACCAAAGTTCCGGCGGAACTATAAATCAAAACAACTAATTGATAATGAGGTAAATATAAATTATATTATCCACTCAGAGTATGATGCATGGTGATTTTAGATTAATCTCTAATACAAGTTTTCTACTAAGACTCTACTGAAGAATTAAACTGAAAAAACTATCGCCTTTGTGTCTGGAAGAAAACGTAAGTACGTTTTATCCGAAACGCAAGGACGTTTTGATTAAAACGCTTAGGCGTTTTACTTCAAACGCAAGGGCGTTTCACTTCGAACGTAAGGGCGTTTGAAGTGTACTGAAAATAGTTGTCAGTTTGAAGATTTATTCCTGACTAAGTTGACAGGTTGACGGGTTGGCAGGTATTTTTACAACTTCTATAATATATAGGTGTGGAACAAGTCATATAAGTTATTCCACACCTATATATATAATGTTAGAAAAACCAGTGCCAACCCGTCAACCCGTCAAGCGTATGCTCGTATAAGGCCTTAGAGTAGAAGAAAAAGCAATACGATGAAAAGAAGTTAACATAAATTTACATGGCTATATCGGAATCAATAGTTCGTTAAAAATTAGCCCAGCCTAAGCGGCTCTGGCAGTAAATAAA
>OLGF01001253.1_pt1 | contig 28100 bp, 28 predicted proteins | sample 1604971 | NCBI WGS metagenome assembly OLGF01 (sample SAMEA3888902, study PRJEB22519) | human gut metagenome | biome: human gut; feature: human-associated habitat; material: faeces | place: Denmark | collected 2011 | reverse complement strand
AAGTTAATGATGGAAGTTGGAGACGAAAATACGTGGTTTACCGAATGCTTACAAATAATCAGATTTTAGGTGTATATGGAGTTTGAAATTGTGGTAGGACAAGCTTTAATTAGGGTATATAAAGCTAACCTCCTTCTTGATTTGTCCTACCTTTTTAGATATTCATATCATTAAAACGGTTGTTGCCATATTTATAAATCTAGTAGAGAATTACAGATTCTATCATAAAGGGAGAATCCGCAACATGTAAATAGCTATGATAGGTTGCTTGATATTCACACTGCAATTCTTGCTTATCCCTAAGCATATTATCCAATTTATCTAAGGAATGTTTTAATGCCCGTACTGCCTTTATATATCTAACGTTGTTATCCACTTCACCCAAACGGTTTTCTAAATCTCTGATATGGTCTATAAGTTTATCTATCTGTTTATCCATGATTGTAAATTTTAGATGTTGGTAGAAATAAAAAAAGGACAACTAACTTAGTAGCTGTCCTTTCTTTAATAAGTAATATGTGTGTTATTTCTTGGAATAATGGTATCTCATAGAGAATATGTAAACCTCTATTATATCATCATGCACGGAGTAAACAATTCTATGTTCTGCATTGATTCTTCTTGACCATTTTCCTGCCAGTTCATATTTAAGCGGTTCTGGTTTTCCTATTCCAGTGTATGGGTGTGCGGCAATATCTTCCAATAAGGTTTTGATTTTATTCAATATTGCTTTGTTCCCACTTTGGGTAAAGTATAGGTATTCTTTTCGTGCCTGTTCTGATAATGTTATTCTGTACATGCTGCCCGTTTTAAGAAATCTTCTATGCTTTCACCTTCATTTTGGGATATAGAATTACCGTTCTTAATATCCTCTTCACCTTTATGTATTGCTTCCATTGTATCGGGTGACGACATGATGTACTCCGTTTCCTTTAGAGAGTTATATTCATCCAGAGAAATCATTACTACTCCTTTGCCATTCCCACGATTAACAACTACGGTATCATAATCGTCAATGACCGCATCAATGTAGCTTTTCAAGTTGGCTCTTAAATCTGTGTAATTGGTTGTTCTCATAAATCCTCCTTTGTTATAGTGCAAAGATATGTACTTATTTGCGTACTTGCAAACATAAGTGGTTAATTATTTGATATTTAAGAAATATGTTACCTATAAAGAACGCTCTTTCTTGCAATAGTATGAGTTTAGGCAAGCATAATGTCAACAACCATAGTTAGATTAAAACAAAAAAGCATCGACAATCATCCGATTATCAATGCTTTTTACCAGTCGGGGTGACTGGATTCGAACCAGCGACCACACGCCCCCCAGACGCGTACTCTAACCGGGCTGAGCTACACCCCGAATTGCGAGTGCAAAAGTAGATTATTTTTTTGAACTATCCAAATAATTTGAGTATTTTTGTGGGGTAAACCCTTAAAAAAGTTTTTTCATGTCCCAAACTACGTTTCAGGAACTTCATTTCGGACCTTTGTTGAGGGCCTGTATCCGACTGAACGGCTCCAAGAGCATCACCAACCGGGTCGGCGTATTGTCGGCCCTGTCGGGCAATACCTGCCGGCTGACCCACATGGCCGTATGTGACGATGCGGCAGCGCTGCAGCGGGCTTTGACGGACGAGGGAGAGGTGAGTGACATCGGGGCTGCCGGTACGGCTATGCGCTTTATGACGGCCATGCTGACATTGCGGCCCGGAGGCAGCCATGTGCTGACCGGTTCGGCGCGTATGAAGCAGCGGCCCATACAGATTCTGGTCGATGCTTTGCGGGCCGTTGGGGGATGTATTGAGTACGAGGGCGTAGAGGGATATCCTCCGTTACGTATTTATGGACGGCGCCCCGTGGGCGGTGAGCTGACGATGCCGGCGCAGGTCAGCTCGCAGTATATTTCGGCCATGCTCATGATTGGGCCGATGCTGGAGCGCGGTTTGCGGCTGCATCTGGACGGCACGGTGGCTTCGCGCCCGTACATCGACATGACGCTGCGCCTGATGCAGCGCTTTGGGGCTGAGGCCGACTGGGAGGCCGACGGACACACCTTGCGGGTGGCGCCGAAACCCTACGTGGCGCCGGAGGCGTTTGACGTGGAACCCGACTGGAGCGGCGCTTCCTATTGGTATGAAATGGTGGCGCTCTCGCCCGATGCCGAGGCACGGATTGTATTGCCGAGGCTTTCGGCAGAAAGTGTGCAGGGCGATTCGGCCGTGGCCGTATGGTTTGAGCAGCTGGGCGTGCATACTGAGTTTACGCCGGAAGGTGCCGTATTGACCAAATGTCCGGCTACTGTGGAACGGCTCGAACTGAACTTGGAACAGCAGCCCGACCTGGCACAGACGCTGGTGGTTACGGCAGCAATGCTCAACCGGACGTTTCGCATCAAAGGGCTGCACAGCCTGCGCATCAAGGAAACCGACCGTTTGGAGGCCCTGGCCTGCGAATTGGGAAAATTGGGTTATGTGCTGACCGTGGAGGGCGACGACGTGTTGCGTTGGGACGGCGCACGTAATTTGCCGCATTATGAAGGCGGCATACATACGTACGACGATCATCGTATGGCCATGGCCTTTGCTCCGTGTGCCTATCGTTTTGACGGGCTGCGCATTTTGAATCCGGAAGTCGTGGCCAAGTCGTATCCCGAGTTCTGGAATGACCTTGAGTGTGCCAAGTAAGTATAATTTACATCGATAGAGATATGTGGGTATTGCTGATTTCGTTGCTCGTGCTGGGCTTGCTGGCCGCCCTGTTGGGGTGGTGGCGCAACCGTGTGTTGGGCCGGAAACTCGAACAAGGGGAAATTGAAGCCCTGCCGACCGTTAAGCAACCTGACGATTCGGGGTGCTGCGGGCAGCATATTGTGTGTGAAAAGACAGCTTTGCTGGCCGGATTGAGCAAGGATATTGTCTATTTTGACGACGAGGAGCTCGACCGCTTTGCCGGAGTGCCGGCTGATGCCTATTTGCCGGCTGACGAGGATGAGTTTCGCGAGGTGTTCTACACCATGCGTCCCGGTGAGGTTGTGGAGTGGGTGCGTTCGCTCGAACTTCGTCATATCGAAATACCCAACGGCATCAAGGATGAGATATTTATGATGATCCGGCAGTAGCTTGGTCCGGACGAACCGTAGAAAGTCATACGTTATGCTTCATCTTTTACAATATACTTTTTTTCAGAATGCTTTGCTGGCCGGAGTGCTGGCAGCCGTACTTTGCGCTATGATTGGCACGTATGTCGTGACGCGACGCCTGGTGTTTGTAAGCGGAGGCATTGCTCACGCTTCGCTTGGTGGCGTAGGGCTGGGAGCACTGTTGGGTTTTCCGCCCATGCTGGGAGCGGCCGGATTTGCCCTGTTTTCGGGCTGGGGCATTCAGTGGCTGGGCCGACGCAGCAATGTGCGTGAGGATTCGGCCATTGCCATGCTTTGGACGCTGGGTATGAGTATCGGCGTGTTGTGTGCCTATGCGGCCGAGGGGTTCATGGCCGACCTTCCGTCGTACCTGTTTGGCAATATCTTGGCCGTGGGGCGTACGGATTTATTGGCCTTGGGCGTGTTGACCGTTGTGGTAGCTTTGCTGTTCAGTCTGCGTTTGCAGGCCATCGTAACGCTGGCTTACGATGCCGACTTTGCCCGTACGCAGGGGCTTCACGTGGAGCGGCTGGAAACGGTGCTTACGGCACTGACCGTACTGACCATAGTGTGCTGCCTTCATATAGCCGGCATCGTAATGGTGATTTCGCTCCTGTCTGTGCCGCAAATGACGGCAGCCCTCTTTGCCCGATCGTTTAGTCAGATGATCTGGGGGGCCATGGTGTTCGGGCTGGTCAGCTTTCTGTTGGGGCTGGCTTTGTCGTGTCTGTTCGACGTGCCCAGCGGTGCCAGTATTATTCTGTGTGCCATCGTGATTTATTTTGTGTGCAAAGCAATAAAATCCAAAATTCCCGTTTTTCATAGTAAGTAACGCATAACAGTAGGATATTCTTGAGTCGCAAGTGGAGTTTCATAGGGTGTTTGGTGTTGGTGGCCGCGGTACTGACGGGCTGCTCAACCAAGAAGAATACGCCCGGCTCGCGCTTCTGGCATGCGTTCAACGCTCGTTTCAATACCTATTATAACGGTGAGCAGGCCTATATTGAGGGGAATCGCGCCAAGGAGGAAGGTATTGAGGACGACTATACCCAGCTGTTGCCCTTTTTCATGGCCGGCAACGGCAAGGCGGCGTCCATCGGCAAGTCGAATTATGAAACCGCCGTTACCAAATGTCAGAAAGCCATCCAGCTGCATTCCATCAAGCGCAAGCCTGTGCGTAACAACAACAAGAAACTTACGCCCAAGGAGCGGGCCTATCGCAACCGTACGGAGTTCAATCCTTTTTTGAAGAACGCCTGGCTGCTGATGGGTAAGGCCCAGTTCCAGAAAGGCAGTTTTGAGGAAGCCAGTGCCACGTTTTCCTATATCACCCGTCATTATGCTGCCGAGCCTTTGGTGGCACAGGAGGCACGCACCTGGTTGGCCCGCTGCTATACGGAGTTGGGCTGGTATTATGATGCCGAGGATGTGTTGCAGCGTTTTCAGCGTGATTCCGTCAATAGCCACTTGCAGCGCGAAAACAGTCAGACCATGGCCAGCCTGCTCCTGGCGCAGGAGCGCTTTGCCGAAGCACTGCCTCATTTGCAGCGGGCTGTCAGGCAGGAGCGCCGCAAGCGGCAGAAAGCCCGGCTTTATTTCCTGTTGGGGCAGGTGAATGAATATCTGGACCGCCCTGCCGATGCTTATAAGGCCTATGGCAAATGTATCCGGCAGCATCCGCCCTATCTGATGAGCTTCAACGCCCGCATCCGGCAGACGGAAGTGCTGGCCGACGGCCGCAGCGCCCGTGGCATGATTAAGCGCCTCAAACGCATGAGCCGTTCGCAGAACAATGCCGAATATCTGGACCAGGTGTATTATGCCATGGGTAACATCTATCTCAGTCAGCACGACACGCTGCAGGCCATTTCGGCCTATGAGCAGGGCCGCTCCAAGGCCAAGCGAAGCGGTATCGAGAAAGGCTTCCTGGTATTGCGCCTGGGCCAGCTCTACTGGATTCGGAAAGACTACGAAAAAGCGCAGGCCTGTTATCGTGAGGCCGTGGGACTGATTGACCGCGAGCGTGAGGAATATGCCGAGGTGGAGCTGCGTTCCAAAGTGCTTGACGAACTGGTGCCCCACACCACAGCCATTCATCTGCAGGACAGCCTGCTGGCTTTGGCCGACATGCCCGAGGCCGAACGCAATGCGGCTATTGACCGCGTGATTGCCGATTTGAAGAAAAAGGAGGAAGAAGCCCGCAAGGCCAAGCGTGACTCGCTGGCCGACGCCATAGCCCAGCAGCAGGGAGCCAACCGTCCTGCGACCAACTTGCCGACAAATAATACGTCGGACAGCAAGGAATGGTATTTCTACAACCCAACGCTGGTCGCACAGGGCAAACAGCTCTTCCAGCGCCAGTGGGGCAAGCGAAAGCTTGAGGACAACTGGCGGCGCTCCAACCGCACCGTGCTGGCCCTTGAGGATGGCGGCGGCGAAGTGGATTATGAGAAGGAGGATTCACTGCTGGCCGCCCAGGCGGCAGCCGACAGTCTGGCCGAGGCGCAGGAAGCGGTGCCCGATTCGGCGCAGAACGACCCTCACGAGCGGGCTTATTACTTGAAGGACATTCCCTTTACGCCGGAGCAGAAAGCTGCGGCCTACGACATACTGAAAACCTCGCTCTATCAGGCCGGTCTGATAGAGAAGGACAAGCTGCAGGACTTTGCCCTGGCCGACGAAACGCTGCGTCGCCTGTACAAGGACTTTCCCGATTTCGAACCGATGGACGAGCTGCTCTACCAGCGTTTCCTGCTTTATATGCGCTGGGGGCGTCAGAGTGAGGCCGAGGAAATGAAGCGCCTGCTCCGCGAGCAATATGCCGGCAGTATCCTTTCGCGTAAGGTGAACGACCCCAACTATCTTTATCTGGCCCGCTACGGTGTGAGCATGGAGGATTCGCTCTATCAGTCCACCTACGAAGCCTACCGGCGCAACGACGTTCAGGGCGTGGCCCGCGGTTACGATATTTCCACCCGCCAGTTTGCCGATGGCATCAACCGTCCCAAGTTTATCTTCCTGCATGCCCTGACGCGTCTGCTCACCGGCGAGCGCGACAGTCTGGTCAATGAGCTGGAAGACCTGGTGAAGAATTATCCCGAGAGCGATGTGAGCGAAATGGCCGGAATGATTGTCAAGGGACTGCGCAGCGGGCGCACCATCGGGTCGGGCACGTTTAACTTGGGTTCCATCTGGGACCGCCGCACCGCCGAGGCCAGCGAGGAGGCCGATTCGCTCAAGCGCGGGCGTCAGCTGTCGGCAGAGCGCAATACGCCGTTCGTGTACGTACTGGCCTTTGTGCGTGATTCGCTCAATGCCGATCAGGTGCTCTACGATTTGGCCCGTTTTAATTTCAGCGGTTTCTATGTGCGTAATTTTGACCTTCAGCTCGTTGATGACGGACCTTTTCGTGAGTTGCAGATCAGTGGTTTCAACAATTACGACGAAGCCCATGCCTATGCGCAGAAGGTAATGACCGACGCGGCTCTGGCTGCCCATGTGCGCAAAGGCCGGGTAGTGCTGATTTCTGCTGACAACCTGCCGCTGCTGGGCACGGCTTACAGCTTTGATGACTATCGGAAATTCTATGACGAACACTTTGCGCCGCTGCCCGTTGAGGACAACCTGCGTCTGGACCAGCAGACTGCGCCCGCCGAGCCGCAGTATGAGGAGGAAACGCCGGCCGACCCGTCGGGACAGTCGCAGACGGACGACAGCCGTACGGACGATACCGACACCGGTGGGCAGGATGACGACGGCGGAGAGTGGTACTGATGTTTCTTTACGGCTCCTTCAGCGGCCTTTTAAGGCGCTGTCAGACGTTTTCAGCCCGTGAATGAGGCCTTTTATGCGGCCGGACATTCACGGGCTGAAAACGTATTAAAACGGGTGTACGAGAGCCGGGCCCGTTCAGTTCCATTTTTTGTATTTCAGGTAGACATAGACCGCCGCGGCCACTACGGCCATCAGCGCCCAGGCCATCAGGTAGCCGTATTCCCAGCTCAGCTCGGGCATCCACTGGAAGTTCATGCCCCATATTCCGGCCATGAAGGTCAGCGGGATGAATACGGTCGATACGATGGTGAGCTGTTTCATGATGCCGTTCATGCGCTGGTCGTTGTTCGACAGGTACAGGTCAATCAGCGACGAGAGCAGGTCACGGCAGCCCTCAAGCGTTTGCAATACGAATTGCAGGTGGTCGTTCACGTCGTTGAAGAAGGGGCGGTTAACCTTGTGCAGCAGGGGGTTGTCGTCATGCAGCAGCTTGCTGATTTGTTCCTTGAGCGGAAAGATGCTTCTCTTTATCAGGCGGTAGTTGCGCCGGTGGTGCTGTATGTCCTTGATTCCGGGCAGCTGGTCGTCGTCTGACGAGAGGAATTGCTCCTCCATATCCTCCAGGGAGTCTTCCATTTGGGTGATGACCGACATGAAGCCGGCCATGATGCTGTTGAGGATGACGCTGAGCAGGTAGTCCGACTGCCGGCTGCGTATTTTCAGCACGTTTCTTTCCAGGGCCGTGTGGATGTCTTCAAAAAAGTCGGTGTCGGTTTCCGCAAACGTCAGCACGTAGTTTGTTCCCTGTACGATGCAGAGCTGTTGGGGCTGGTATTCGTCGTCGTCCAGGGGAATGAGCTGCTTGATGATGACGAGGTTGTAGGTGTCGTGAATTTCTATTTTTGTCTGGTGGTCGGCATTGAGTATGTCCTGAGTGGTCAGGAAGTCAATCCCGAAGTGCTGGCACAGTTCCCTGATGGTTTCGGCGTCCTGCAGCCCGTGAATCTGTACCCAGTTGACGGCATTATCCTTCAGCAGGGGCTGCAGTGCCTGCAGGTTTTGGCAGCAGGAAGCTTCGACCCCCTCGCAGCCATAGCTGTAAAGGTGCAGGTGGGTGGGAGTGGATGCTTTTCCCGTGTATTTCAGCTGTTCGCTCAGCAGGTTGTTTTGTTTCATGTCGGTGTGTCGGTTTTGAACAAAGGTAATGAATTCTTCCGAAAAGCCTTTGCCCTTCCGTCATTATTTCGTCGGCCTGCCGGGTGAGCGTTGTCCGGGGGCGCCGGTTATACGGCGTTGAGATTAATGGTCAGGTCGGGCTGCAGGATGCACGAGGAGGAAATTTTTTCCACAATCTTCTCACGGTAGTGCTTGGGTGAGCAGCCCAGGTGTTTCTTGACGTATTTGCCGAAAAACGACAGGTTCGGGAAGTCCATTTCGTTGGATACTTCCTTGATGCTGATGCTGGGGTTGTGGAGCAGGTAGGCAATATCCTTGACCACATATTGGTTAATCAGTTCCGAGGCCGTGTGGTTGGTTATCTTTTTGCATACGGCCGTCAGATATTTCGGGGTGATGCAGAGCCGGTTGGCGTAGTAGTTGACCGAGCGCGGCTTGGGATAGGCCGACATGAGCAGGTCCATGAATTCCTTGAAGAGTTTTTCCGATGCGTTGAAGGGGCGTGGCTTAATGGCGATGAAGCGTTCGAGCGAATCGTGGAATTCATACATAAAGGCCAGCAGAAGGGCGTTGATGAGCTGACGCTGATGATGGCGGGGAGAGCCTTTCAGCTTGCTCATGAGCAGGTCGTAGTACTGGCAGAAGAGTTTGCTCTCTTCCGGAGTAAGTTGCAGTACGGGCCGCTTTTCAAGGAAAAACTTGATGTCCCAGCTTCCGGCCGTGATGACGGAAAGCTGTTTCATGTAGTCGGGCGACATGAGGATACCCTTAAAATCAAAATCATTGCTCACCATGCAATGCTGAAGCATCACGTCGGGGTGGCAGATGAGCATGTCGTTGGGCTTCACCTGGTATTCCTGGTTGTTGAGGTTAACCACCGCCGTGCCTTTCAGACACAGGATGGAGGTATATACTTTCATGCGTATGGGTACGCGGCTGATGTCGCAGATCTGGTGTATCAGGGCTATCCGGTCGTCGTGGTAGGCGGCCAGATGTTCCAGTTTGGTGTTGTTGTCTAAATTTCCTTCTATAAATCGCTTATTCATGGTCTATATTTCTTTTTTAGCGCGAAAAAACAGAAAGTTTACGAAATGCCGGTGATACAAAGTTCGGTTTTTGTGTTCTAAATTTCAGTGTTTTTTCTTTTCTTCTTTTTTTAACTGAATTTGCCCGAATAAAGTATAAAAAACTTTTTAAAAGGTAAAAGTTTTTTGCTGAAGGGCATTGTGCGCGGCCCGCGCCAGTCTGTATGCCGGCCGAAGTCGGGAGGGTGTTATCGGGCCGGGGAGAAAAAAAAGGTCGGAACTTTTTGGAATAAGTTCCGACCTTTTCTGATGAAGTTGCCGTCTTGTTTTTTCTTGGTGCCGCCCCCGGGCGCAAGGCGTCAGTCGGGCTGGCGGCTGATCCATTCGAGGGCGCGTTTTACGGTGGCGTCACGCTGGTTGTAGAACTGGAAATATTCCGACGTGTCCCACAGGTCGACAATAAAGAGCGATTTGAGCGTAAAGCGCAGGTCGGGCAGGGTTTTCTGCAGTTCGGCGTCGTCCTTGGGCTTGATGCCCTTTTTCAGTCCTACCGAAACCACCGTATCCACCAGGGCCTGGGGCACTTCAAAGTGCTGGTTGAAGTCGGCAAACGTGGCGTATTTCTTGCGCAGCTGGTTGCGGTGCTGGTCAATGTAGCGCAGCGATTGCTCGCGGATGATGTTCTGGCGTGAGAGGGCCGTATAGAAAGCCGTGTAGCGCGAGGTGTCGGCCGGCACGAAGATGTCGGGCATGATGCCTCCGCCGCCGTACACGGTGCGTCCCAGGTCGGTTTTGTACACCTTGGTAGAGTCCAGATGGATACTGTCAATGCTGGTCAGCTCGCCGTGGTTCAGGCGGTTGACCACATCCATGTCGTAGTCCTTGCGGTCGCCCTTGACGTAGGGTTTCTGGATGCAGCGCCCCGAGGGGGTGTAGTAGTGTGCCGTGGTCAGGCGTATCATGGAGCCGTCGGGCAGCGACAGGGGGCGCTGCACCAGGCCTTTGCCGAATGTGCGTCGGCCGATAATCATGCCGCGGTCGTGGTCCTGCACGGCGCCCGATACGATTTCGGCGGCCGAGGCCGTGTATTCGTTGGTCAGGATGGCCAGTGCGCCGCTCGTAAACTGCCCGCCGGCCTGCGCCGTGAAGCGCTCGGGCCGCTGGCTGCGTCCTTCGGTGTAGACCACCAGCTGCCCCTGCTGCAGGAACTGGCTGGCTATTTGTGTGGCGGCTCCCAGATAGCCGCCGCCGTTGGTCTGGAGGTCGAAGATGAGTTTGGTCATTCCCTGTTTTTTCAGGTCCTTAATGGCTTTGGCCACTTCGTCGTTCGACGTGGCGCCGAAGCTGCCCAGATGGATGTAGCCCACCTTGGGGGCAATCATGTAGGCCGCGTCGAGCGTGTTGAGGGGTATCTTGTCGCGCGTGACGGTAAACTCCAGCGGGCTGACGGCACCGCGGCGCACGATGGTCAGGCGCACCTTGGTGTCCTTCTTGCCGCGCAGCAGGCTCATGATGGAGTCACGGCTCATCTTGACACCGGCAATGTTGATGGTGTCAACCCGCACAATGCGGTCGCCACTGAGAATGCCCACCTTTTCGCTGGGGCCTTTCTTTACGGTTTGAATCACCACCAGTGTGTCCTGCAGCATGTTGAACTGTACGCCGATGCCTTCAAACTTGCCTTCGAGCGGTTCGTTCAGTTTCTTGGTTTCCTTGGCTGAGGTGTATGACGAGTGGGGGTCAAGCTTGGAGAGCATGCCCGTAATGGCGTCCTCCACGAGTTTGGCGTGGTCCACACTGTCTACGTAGAGGTTGGCAATGGCTACTTCGGCCATCTGCAGTTTTTGCAGTTGCAGCGGGTCAACCTCAACGCGGTCGTCGGGGGCGGCCGGTTGTGCTACGCTCCAAATCAGGCCCGAGACCGTGAAGCAGAGGATGAGCAGAATGAGATGGTGTCGTATTTGTTTCATGGGGTTTGGAAATTTAAAAAAGAAGGAAAAAGGCGGCGCATGGCGCTTTTAGGGCAGGAATTCGGTGATGTCCTTGCCGTAGGAAGCCAGTTCGCGCACGACGCTTGAGGAAATGCTCTGCAGGTTGGGTTCCGTAAAGAGCAGAATGGTTTCGATGCCCGAGAGCCGCTTGTTCATGACGGCAATGTCGCGCTCGTATTCAAAGTCCTTGACCGAGCGCAGGCCGCGCAGAATGTAGCCGGCACCTACGGAGCGGGCAAAGTCGATGGTCAGGCCCGTGTAGCTCTCCACCTGTATGCGCGGTTCGTTGCGGTAGAGGCTGCGTATGCGTGTCACGCGCTCCTGCAGTGAGTAGAGGGCACGTTTGCCCTCGTTGACGCCCACACCGATGACGATACGGTCAAACAGGGGCAGGCCGCGCTCCACGATGCTGGCATGGCCAATGGTAAAGGGGTCGAACGAGCCGGGAAAAATGGCACAGTTCTTGAGGCTTTTTTCTGAAGTTTCCATGTAAAGGTTAGGTTGTTTGAACGATGCCTGGAACATCACGTTGCTGACAGGCCGTGAGGGCGGCTCGCCAACCGTTTATTCCAGGTCTTTTTCAACGCGGTCTTCCTCGATAACCAGATTGTCGATGATAAAGTTCTGCCGCTCCATGGTGTTTTTGCCCATGTAGTATTCCAGCAGTTCCTTGACCTGGTCGTTTTTGTGCAGCGTCACCTGTTCCAGACGCATGTCGGGTCCGATGAAGTTGCGGAACTCGTCGGCCGAAATTTCGCCCAGACCTTTGAATCGCGTGATTTCGGGGTCGGGGCCCAAAGCCTTGATGGCCGAGAGCCGCTCCTCTTCAGTATAGCAGTAGCGCGTTTCAAATTCCGCGCGGTCGGACCGACGGGTGCGGGCCAGTATGGCTTCGCCCGCTTCTTGCTGCCGTTTTTGCGGAGCATTGGCGGTTGTGGTTTTCTTTTTCTTGTTGCGCACGCGGAAGAGCGGTGTTTGCAGAATATAGACGTGTCCTTTTTTGATAAGGTCGGGGAAGAATTGCAGGAAGAAGGTAATCATCAGCAGGCGGATGTGCATGCCGTCCACGTCGGCATCCGTAGCCACGATGACCTTGTTGTAGCGCAGTCCGTCGAGCCCGTCCTCAATGTTGAGCGCAGCCTGCAGCAGGTTGAATTCCTCATTTTCGTACACCACCTTCTTGGTCAGGCCGAAGCAGTTGAGCGGTTTTCCGCGCAGTGAGAATACGGCTTGCGTGTTGACATCACGGCTTTTGGTGATGGAACCGCTGGCCGAGTCGCCTTCGGTAATGAAGATGGAACTTTCGTAGCGGGGGTCGGGCGCGTCGTCATCGTCTTTCTTTTTGGTCTTGGGGGGCGCGTCGTTCAGGTGGATGCGGCAGTCGCGCAGCTTGCGGTTGTGCAGATTGGCTTTCTTGGCACGTTCGCGGGCCAGCTTGGTAACGCCGGCAATGGCTTTGCGCTCTTTTTCGCTCTCCTGAATCTTTTGCAGGATGACGTCGGCAACCTCCAGGTTCTTGTGGAGATAGTTGTCTACGTTTTCCTTGATGAAATCACCTACGAACTTGTTGACGCTGACTCCCGAGAGGGGGAATTTCTGCCCGTTACGGTCTTTTTCGGGCGCCATGACGAGTGAGCCCAGCTTAATCTTGGTCTGACTTTCAAAGAGCGGTTCAATCACTCTGACGGAGATGGCGCCAACCAGTCCGTTGCGGATGTCCTGGAAGTCGAAGTTCTTGCCGAAATATTCCTTGATGGTGCGCGCCAGATGCTCCTTGAAGGCGCTTTGGTGCGTTCCGCCCTGGGTGGTGTGCTGCCCGTTGACAAACGAGTAGTACTCCTCGCCGTATTGTGAGGTGTGGGTAAAGGCTATCTCGATGCCTTCGCCCTTGAGGTGGATGATGGGGTAGAGTCCCGGCGCGGTCATGTTGTCGTTGAGCAGGTCCTCCAGTCCGTTGCGGCTGATGATGCGGTGGCCGTTGTAGTAAATGGCCAGCCCGGTGTTCAGATAAGTATAGTTGCGCAGCATGGCTTCCACGAATTCGCTGCGGAATCTGAAGTTCAGGAAGAGCCGGTCGTCGGGTTTGAAGCAGACGTAGGTTCCGTTTTCTTCCTGAGTTTCGGTGGTTTCATCGCTTATCAGATTACCGCGCTCGAATATGGCTTCATGTGCCTGCCCGTCGCGCACACTGCGGGCTACGAAGCGCTCGCTCAGGGCATTGACGGCTTTCAGTCCCACGCCGTTCAGTCCGACGCTGGCCGTGAATACCGAGGTGTCGTACTTGGCGCCCGTATTCAGTTTCGATACGGCCTGCACCAGACTGCCCAGGGGAATCCCCCGGCCATAGTCACGGATGGAAGCCGTGCCGTCGTCCTGTATGTCTACGTCGATACGTTTGCCAAAGCCTTCGTTGAATTCGTCAATACTGTTGTCGATGGATTCCTTGAGCAGCACGTAAATGCCGTCTTCGGCGTGTGAGCCGTCGCCCAGTCGTCCGATGTACATACCCGGGCGGGTGCGGATGTGCTCCATGTCGCTCAGGTGGCGTATGCTGTCTTCGGTATATTGTACGGCGGCGGTATTTTGGCTTTGCGTTTCGTCGGTCATAGATAAGGGCTTGGGTAGAAAAGATTAAAGGGGTTTGGTATAGCAGCGGCGGCGGCGGTGTGTGCGGGGCGAGAGGTCGTCCCACAGGCCTACGCCGCGCGAATTGGTTTCGAGCTGCGGATAGACCACGGCATATTTGAATCCCATTTGCTGGTAAATGGGGATGAGGTGGCTGAAGAGCAGGGCGTTGAGACCGCGGTTCTGGTGGTCGGGCCGCACGGCGATGAGCATGAGGTCAACGATTTCGGGGCGGTGCCAGTGGAGTGCGTCGAGCATGTGAATCCATCCCAGCGGGAAGAGGCGGCCGTGGGCGCGCTGCAGGGCCCGTGTCATGGACGGCATGGAGATGGCCGTGGCCACCAGCTCGCCCGTGTCGGCTTCCTGAATGATGCATACCATGTTCAGGTCGATTGACGGCAGGTATTCGCTGATGTAATGGGCGGCCTGCCGGGCCGACATTTCGGAGTAGCCGAACAGTTTGGAATAGGCCTGGTTGATGATACCGAATATCTTGGGGCCGAATTCCTGGACGTCTTTTTTGTTGCGCAGGCTGCGCACGGTCAGGTTGTAGCGCTTGGAAATCAGTTCGGCCACGCGTTTGTGCTTCTCCGGGATGTGGGTCGGCATCTTGATAATCTGTTCTACCCAGTCAACGGCCTTTTCAAATCCCAGTTGCTCAAAGATGCGGGGATAGTAGTCGTAGTTGTAGAGGGTGCCCATGGTGTCGAGTTCGTCAAAACCCTCAATCAGCGTGCCCTCGGGGTCAAAGTCCGTAAAGCCCAGCGGGCCCTGTATCTTTTCCATGCCGTGGGCGCGTCCAAAGGCCTCTACTTGCTCCAGCAGCTTGCGGGCTACTTCGGCATCGTCAATAAAGTCAATCCACCCGAAGCGTACCACCTTGACATCCCATTTCTGGTTGGCCTTGCGGTTGATGATGGCTGCTACGCGTCCTACCACCTTGCCGTCACGTTTGGCCAGATAGCATTCGCAGTCGCAGAATTCGAAAGCTTCGTTTTGCTTGGGATCGAGTGTGTAGAGCATGTCTTCCCGTATTTCGGGCGCGGCATAAGGGCTCTTCTTGTACAATTGGTGGTTGAAATCGATGAATTGTTTCAACCCCTTCTTGTCAGTTACTTTTACAATTTCAATTGCAGACATTTTGCTACTTTTTTAAGTCCGCCTCTTCCTGTGTCGCAAGCCGGCGGCAGGAAAAGGTAAAATCCGTGAACAGGGGCGGAGGCCGTGGCGTGGGGCTAAAAAATAACACATGCGGGCCTACCTTGGATTAATGGGGCAAATTTACGATTTTTTTTTGAGGTAAAAAGAAGCGGAAGCTTCAAAAAAAAGACGGATGCGGTGTGAATGCGGATGGCCGGTCAGTCTGCCGTGCGGCCGGCGGAAGAGAAAAAATGAAAATCTTTGGCGTTTCGTTTTTCTCTTCGCGCGGTTTACACTACCTTTGCAATCAATAACCTATACACTTTGAGAAGATGAAATTTACAGAACGTTGCTGGCCCATATTCGAGCAGGTGATCAGCGATTATCACAAAAGCGACCATGTGGATACGCCTATTGCCAATCCGTATCCCGAGCAAGGAATTGAACGCGATCTCTACCGCAAGTGCTGGATTGATACGGTGCAGTGGCATCTGGAGGATTTGATACGCGACCCTCAGATTGATCCCGTTGAGGCCCTGCTGCTCAAGCGCCGCATCGACAAGAGCAACCAGGACCGTACAGACCTGGTAGAACTCATCGACAGCTATTTCTATACGCTCTACGGCCATGTGGAAAAACAGCCGGATGCCACCATCAATACCGAGAGCCCGGCCTGGGCCATCGACCGCCTTTCCATCCTGGCTCTTAAAATCTATCACATGCGTGAGCAGACCGAGCGCACCGACGCCACGCCGCAGCACGTGGCGCAGTGTCAGGCTAAACTCGACGTGCTCCTGCAGCAGCGTGAAGACCTTTCGACGGCCATCGACCAGTTGCTGGACGACATTCAGGCCGGCCGCAAATACATGAAGGTCTACAAACAGATGAAGATGTATAACGACCCTGACACGAACCCCGTGTTGTACGGTCAGAAGTAGAACCATTTCCAAAAATCCCGCAAACCTCTGTTTTGGAACATTTGCTTGTCATACGTTTTTCGGCCCTGGGTGACGTGGCCATGACGGTGCCGGTTGTCGACGCCGTGGCGCGCCGTTATCCCGACGTGCAGCTGACCGTGTTGAGCCGGGCGGCCTTCCGCCCGATGTTTGCGCAGCTGCCGTCCAACGTGCGCTTTGTGGGCGTCGACCTCAAGCAGCAGTACAAGGGGCTGTCGGGGCTGATGCGGCTGTATGCCGGCGTGGCGCCGCTGCGCCCTACGGCCGTGGCCGACCTTCACGACGTGTTGCGCACCAAATTCCTGCGCTGGCGCTTCGGGCTGGGCGGCGTGAAGGTGGCACACATCGACAAGGGGCGCCGCGGGCGCAAGGCCCTGACGCGGCCGCACCACAAGGTGCTTGAGCAGCAGCCCACGTCGTTCCAGAAGTATGCAAGGGTATTTGCCCAGCTGGGCTTCCCCGTCGAGGTGGAGTTCCGTTCCATCTTTTCCCGTATGCCCGGCGGTTTGCCCCCCTTGCCGGCAGCCTGTATGGCTAAAGGTGCTGAAAAGTGGGTGGGCATAGCTCCCTTTGCCGCCCATGCCGGCAAGATTTATCCGCTTCGTCAGATGGAGTGGGTGGTCGACAGGCTGGCCGAGCAGGCAGGCGTGCGTGTGTTTCTCTTTGGCGGCGGCAGCCGCGAGGTGGAAGTGTTGCAGAACTGGAGCCGCAAGCGGCCCAACATTGTATGTGTGGCCGGCCGTTTTGGCTCCATGACCGACGAGCTGGCCCTCATGGCGCATCTCAACGTGATGGTGTCGATGGATTCGGCCAATATGCACCTGGCTTCGCTCACCGGCACGCCGGTGGTGTCGGTATGGGGGGCCACCCATCCGCTGGCCGGATTTATGGGGTGGAACCAGTTGCCTGAAAATGCCATCCAGGTTGACCTTCCCTGCCGTCCCTGCTCAATTTACGGCAACAAGCCCTGCGCGCGCGGCGATTACGCCTGTCTTAACCGCATTGAGGCCCGCACGGTGCTCAACCGCGTGTTGGGTATCCTTTATCCGCATAGAGGGGCATAGGCCCTTTCCCCTGACAGATTGCAAAACCTCCCGCATGAGTCATCAGGCTGCCGGTGCAGCGTGACTCGTGCGGGAGGTTTTCTTATGGTCTGTGCGGCGCGAAAGGCGGGGCGCAGTGTGCTTGTCCGGCAGCCCTTTTGTCTGCTTCGGGGGAGTTCCGAAAAAGTAGGCGGGAAAAAATCTTTTCCCGGCACTTTGAAAAAAACGGCCGGCACTCTTTTGCTCTTTTGTGCCGCCCTGTGCCCGGAAGGGGGCCGGATTTTACTTCATGAACACGAAGAATACGGCCAGAATAAGGCAGATAAAGGCGGCCAGGTGGTTCCAGTGGAGCGCCTCGCCCTTGAACAGGACGGTGGTGAACACGGTAAACACAATCAGGGTGATGACTTCCTGTATGACCTTGAGCTGCATCAGCGTGAAGGGGCCGCCGTTGCCTACAAAGCCGATGCGGTTGGCCGGAATCTGGCAGGAATATTCGGCCAGCGCAATGCCCCACGAAAAGAGGATGATGCCAAACAGGGGCCAGTTGTCAATCTTGTGCATTTCCTCAAGCTTGAGGTGGCCGTACCAGGCAAAGGTCATGAAAATGTTGGATACAATCAGTAGCAGTATGGTGTAAATAGCGTGCATAGGTTGGGTTGATTTTTTTTATGTTAGTGGGTGGGCATAAAATTGCCCCATCCGGTCAGCCGCATGTGGCGGTGGGCCGGGTGGGGATGTGGCGGTGCAGCTTGGCGACTCGGGCTTCGGTCCGTGTGTCTGCCAAACTTTGTTACGTGTGCTTATTCCGTGGGTTGCATCTCCTCTTCATACATTTTGGCCATGGTGTCCATTAGGTCCTTGTCGGTGATGCGGGGCAGGGCACTGCCCGGTTCGATGCGGTCGGGCTGGATTACGCGCACCCAGTATTCCGTACCCCAGTTCTTGTTGCCGGGAATCTTGTATTTGAGTACCACGAAATCATCTCCCTGCATGCGGAAGTATATTTTGTTTTCGCGGCCCGTAATACCCGGGTCGGTAATGGAGCGGTCAATGTGCTCCACGTAGACGGAGTCCGACACCATTGACCATTCGCCCATGGTGGCAATGAAACAGCAGCGTGAGCCCGTTTCCAGTCCCATGTTGACGAACTTGCCGTCGCTGTTCAGGGCTTTCATGTAAGGGGTAAAGTGAACCACGGGCTTGTTTTTCTCTATGGATATGTAGCAGTTCTGCCAGATTCCGCATAATTTGTATTTGCTCATGTCTTTGGGCTCTTTGGCAAAGAGGCTCATACCCACAAGCACGGACATCATAAGGGTTATAAATCTTTTCATCGTCTTGTTTTTATTAAGTGTAGGTAACTGTTTGGTGCGCAATTTAAGCATTTATTATTGAATATCCAACAAAAATTAGCAAAAGCCTTTATTTTTTTTGCGGGCATCCGGCTGCCGGGAAGGTGCCGGTCCAGCGGTATTGGTTGCCGGCCAGCAGTCTGACCAATCCTTTCATTTCCAGTTGGATGAGGGCGGCGTTTACTTCGGCCACCTTCAGCCCCGTGGCCGTTACCAGTTCGTCGGCCGAGCATTGCTCGGTCTGCACCAGCCGGCTGCGCAGCTGCTCTTCGGTGGCTGTCAGGGCCGGAAACAGCTCCAGCTGTTGCGGGCGTGGCTGGCGGGGAGCCCACCCCATGTCGTCCATCAGGTCGTCAACCGACGTGAATATGGCGGCGCCGTGGCGCGCAATCAGCCGGTTGCAGCCCTCGCTGTGCAGGTCGGTCAGCCGTCCCGGGCAGGCATACACCTCGCGCCCGTAGTCCTGTGCCAGGCGGGCCGTAATCAGAGCCCCGCCGCGGCGGGCGCTTTCGACGACGATACATACCTGCGACAGTCCGGCCACAATGCGGTTGCGCTGCACGAAGTTCTCACGGCTTACCGGTGTGGCGCAGGGATATTCGGTCAGCAGGCCGCCCTGTTCCGTCATTCGGTTGGCTGTGTCGCGGTGGCTCGGGGGGTAGAGGTGGTTGAGCCCGTGTCCCAGCACACCGATGGTGGGCAGGCCACAGGCCAGTGCGGCGCGGTGGGCATGTACGTCAACGCCGTAGGCCAGGCCGCTTACAATGGTGGCCTGCGGCAGCCTTTCGGCCAGCTGCTCTACGATGTGCCGGCAGAGGTCCTTGCCGTATTCGCTGATATGACGCGTGCCCACAATGCTGATCATGGGCTGCGCGTTCAGACTGGCCGTCCCTTTATAGAAAAGTACGGGTGGCGCGTCGGGCAGGCTTTTCAGCCATGTCGGATAGTCAGTCTCCGTCAGGGCCAGCAGGCTGATGTGGCGCCGGCGGGCCTCGTCGGCTTCGGCTTCGGCCTGCGGCAGCTGTTTGTCCCAGTTTGTCAGACACTGTTGCAGGCGGTCGGTGGCCTGCGGCAGCAGCCGGGAAATGTTTGCACGCTCCTCCCACAGACGCGCGGCCGACCCTGCTGCCCGGCAAAGGCGGTTGGCCGTGATGAGCCCGATGCCCGGCGTGCGCAGCAGGGCCAGCAGCAATACAGCTTCGTCGTTCATGGCTCAGGCGTGCTCCAGCAGGTCTTTGAAGTAGGGGTCGAGGGCCGAGGTGTCCGACAGCTTCCCGTTGACCACGCATACGGCATCAACCGTGGCCTTGATAACGGGTTTTTCGTCGGGGTAGCGGTAAATGTCCTGCTGGAACACGTAACGCAGGCCGTCCTTGCGCAGGGCCAGGCGCGAGATAAATTCGTCGCCGCTGCGCAGGGGTTGCTTGAAGGCCATGTTCAGCCGGGCCACTACGGCGTCAATGCCCTGCTCGTGGAGCGCGGCAAAGCTGATGCCGCGTGAAAGCAGAAATTCGTGGCGGGTATGTTCGATGTAATGCTGGTAGTTGGCGTTGTTGACAATGCCTTGCAGGTCGCATTCGTAGTCGCGCACCTTCATGCGCAGTTCAAAATCATAGTGGGTTGTCATAGTTTATAGATATAGTGAGACTTGTTTTCAGGGTTTCGGATGTCGCAGATATTCATAGCCGAACCGGCAGCGCAGGCAGTCTTTGGGCTGGCAGTAGGCCTGCTGCAGTTGGAGCAGGGCCTGCGAGTCGGCCGCATTTTGCGCCTTGAGTCCGCCTTCATGCCAGGCCTTGACCACGTGATTGCTTTCAGGCGGCAGCTGCTCCAGCAGGTTGAAGGCGCGTTCACACAGTTTTTCGTTCAGGCGGTAGCGGCCGTAGGCAAACAGCAGCGGGGCCAGGGCGTTGATGAGCAGCAGATTGATGGTTTCGGGGCGCAGCCGTTTGCTGACGGGCTCCGTGGCGGCCCCGAAGTGGTAGTGTGTCAGCCAGTAGCCGCGTGTTGAGGCGCTGAGGCACTGCCTCATTTCCTCTACCGTGCCGGCTGCCATGAGCTGGCTGAACGACGCGGTGTCTTGCAGGTAGATGTCCATGAGCTGGGCCAGGCGGATGTGGGGCGCGTTTTGCGGCCGCATGCGCATATACTTCCAGCGGCGCCCGTCGATGGGGGTCAGACTGAATTTGTGGGCCAGAAAGCGGTATTCCTCGCGCAGCCGGTTGAAGTAGTCGTCGGCCAGGGCTTCGCGGCGGCGCTTTTCGCTCATGGCGTCGGGGTCCAGCAGGCCGGCCTGCCCGAAAAACAGGGCTTCAATCTGAAACGGGTTGTCGCGGTGCTTTCCGGCGTCGTGCAGGGGGAAGCCCGTGGCCCACTCTTCAAATGTGTCGGCATTGGTGCCGAAGCCGAAGCTGCGGGCCAGGCTGATAAAGCATACGCGCTCCCAGTCGCCGGTGGTGTGGTGCAGCCACTGGCTGATGCGCTGCGTTTTCTGTTCCAGCCGTTCGGTGGTGAGGGCCGACAGCCAGCTGTGGCAGGTCAGGCCGGACACCCGGGGCAGGATATGGGCGCAGGGCGGGTAGCCCGGCGCCTGGGTCAGCTGCCGGTAGTTGTCGCGCACGTATTCGGGCACGTCGAGCTGCAGCTGCGGCAGTTCCTGTCCGGCTTCGGTCAGTACGGGGGCGTCAATCTGCTCGGCCACGTGCAGGATGACGTTGTTGTAGGCCGGGTCGAGGTGGTGCCTGTGGCGTTGCCAGTCGGAGCTGCGGGTGTGCAGTTCCACGCTGCCTACCCATAGCGTGTCGCCTATTTTGATGCGGGCGTTGAGAAAGTCGGGCCCGGCGTTGCGGTTGTGCAGGCCGGGGTCAATGATTTCCAGTGTCTGGCCCTGTGTGGTGAGCAGTGGGCGCAGGGGCATGAGCCGATGTTGCCAGGTATAGTGTAATAGTGCTTCCATGAGTGCGCGGTTTCATGGTTGTTTGGTGTCAGAAAGCCGGATTTTTCCGGTTGAAATAGAGCAAAGTTAAGTTTTTTTTCCGACTTCAGCAACCTTGTGCGGCGGTTAATGGGCTTGAATTACCGCTATTTTCGGGGTGCTGTCGGGGCGGAGGGTTTTTTGTGCCCTTTTGTTTTGGCGTTATGGAAATTTTTCCTACCTTTGCCTCGAAAGTATTTAGGTGCAGTTAGATTGTGTATGAAAGGTTTTCTGCCTGGTAAGGTAGGATTCCTTTTCTTTTTTACTACTTTTTCAACTGATACTACGCAGCATTTTATATAAACTTTTATTATCAACAAGAAATGGCTTACATGACTCAAGAGGGCTACGACAAGATGGTGGCCCAGCTCCGTCACATGGAGACAATTGACCGCCCCGCTGCTTCGGCTGCCATTGCAGAGGCACGCGACAAAGGCGATCTTTCGGAAAACAGTGAATACGACGCCGCCAAAGAGGCGCAGGCTATGCTGGAAATGAAAATCAACAAGCTCAAGGCAGCCATTGCCGAAGCCAAAATCATTGACGCCAGCAAGCTGAGTACCGACACGGTGCAGATTCTCTCTACCGTAGAGATGCGCAACGTGAAGAACAACATGGTGATGAAATACACCATTGTGAGCGAAAGCGAGGCCAATCTGCGTGAAGGCAAGATTTCCTCAACCACCCCCATTGCGCAGGGACTGCTCGGCAAGAAGGTGGGCGACGTGGTTGACGTCAAGATTCCGCAGGGCGTGGTCAGCCTCGAGGTGCTGAAGATTACCATTGAGTAAGCGCATCTTCAGCAGGAAAAACGTAAGATGACCTGTTAAAAAGAATATGCCATGACGATATTCAGTAAAATCATTGCGGGTGAAATTCCCTCATACAAGTGCGCCGAGAGCGAACGCTTCTATGCGTTTCTCGACATCAATCCGGTAGGCAAAGGACACACGCTGGTGGTGCCCAAGAAGGAAGTCGACTATCTTTTCGATATGGACGACGAGGAACTGGCCGCCATGATGGTGTTTGCCAAAAAGGTGGCCCGCGCCATCAAGAGCGTCATTCCCTGCCGCAAGGTGGGAGTGGCCGTGCTGGGGCTCGAGGTAAACCACGCCCATGTGCATCTGATTCCGCTTCAGTCGGAAGGCGACATGGATTTCAGAAACAAAAAGCAGTTCAGCCCGGAGCAGATGCAGCAGATTGCTGCCGACATCCTTTCGGCCTTTGAGCAGGAGGCCTGAAACAGGCCCGTATAGCCCCGCGCCGGGGCTGGAAAAGAGACGAACATCCCCGTATCTTGCCGTAGCAGGATGCGGGGATGTTCGTCTTTCCGGGTGGAGATGGCCGTGTAGCCGGTTCAGAAAAACAAAGCGGGTTTTGGAAAAAACAACCCGGCGCCTGAAAAGAACAAGGTGCCGGATTATTGGAAACAGTCGGCACCTTGTTCTGCCTTTCCTTTTGCGGCGGGCTTGCCGGTTCGATAAAGTGCGGAAAGAATACGAAAGCAGCCGCTCGCTGTGCCCTCTTCGTCGGGGCAGGCCGTGGCGGCTGCGTAAATCCAGTGCCGGTGTGTCCGGTATTCCGGGGGGTTAAACCCAGTCGTCGCCCAGCTTCATCTGCGTCTCGTTGTTCATGCGGCGCAGGCGGTTGGGGTCGTCATTCTTGCAGATGACCAGCAGGTTGTCCTTGAGCGTAATCATGTATCCGTCGAGGCCCTGAAGCACGGCCTTCATGTCGTGGGGCAGGCGTATCAGGTTGTCGCGGCAGCCCGACATGAGCACCTGGTTTTCGGGCGTGACGGAGTTGCCGTCCACATCCTTGCGCTCCACCTCGTGCAGCACGTTCCAGCATCCCATGTCGGCCCATCCGAAGTCGCACTTCTGTACGTACACATTGTGGCAGCGCTCAAGGATGAAGAGGTCGATGGCCAGATAGTGGTTGGAGGCATACGTGGATTTGATAACCTCCAGTTCCTCCGGCAGGCCGGCGCCGTGGTTTGACGAGCTGCGGAAGAGCGACACGGCCGGTAGCAGTGCGGGCAGCTCCGCATCCATGGTCTGCACGTTCCAGAGGAAGAGGCCCGTATTCCACAGAAACTCGCGGCTCTGCACAAACATCCGTGCAAATTCAGCCTCCGGCTTTTCGGTAAACGATTTGATGCGCGCATAGCCCTGACCCTTCGTCTCGTTGCTCATCTGGATGTAGCCGTAGCCCGTGTTCGGATAGGTGGGGTTAACGCCCAGAGCCAGGAAGTCGGGATTGCGCTCCACGAAGGCCAGACCCTGAATGAGCTGCGAGGTAAAGCGCTCTTCGTCCATGATAAACTGGTCGCAGGGCGAAATGATGATGTTGGCGTTAGGGTCGCGCAGCGCTATGGTGCAGTGGGCCATACCCACGGCCGGCGCCGTCGACAGCTGTACCGGTTCGAGCAACACGTTGTCCTTGGGCAGGTTGGGCAGCTGCTCGTAGGTAATGTCGGCATATTCGGCAAACGTTGATACGTAAATATGGTCTTCGGGTATGAATTGGGCAAAGCGTTTGTACGTCTGCTGCAAGAGCGATTGCCCGTTACCGAAAAAGTCGATAAACTGTTTGGGCTTCTTCTTGCGGCTGTAAGGCCAGAGGCGGCGTCCTTGACCGCCGGCCAGAATTACGCAATAGTCATTTTCTTTTCTCATAGTAATGAAAAAGTTGGTTGTAGTAGGGGTAAAGGTAAGACTTTTTTTCCATATTCCCCCGCCAACCCGCCTATAAAATGTTTAAAAAAGTATCAACATATTTTGTCGGAACTTGACGCGGAGCATGCGGCTGCAACTGTTTTTCCACGGCACTCCTGCAAACTGTTACAGTAACCGTCCGTGCCTTTTCCCCTCGTCCTGCGCATCCCATTACGCTCCCTCAGCTTCATGGAACAAAAAACCGCCCTAAAAATTTGGCGGTTATCAAAAAAAGCACTACCTTTGCATCGCATTTGTTCGGGAACGCCCGAGTAAAACAATGCCCAGATGGCGGAATCGGTAGACGCGCTGGTCTCAAACACCAGTGGGGCAACCCGTGCCGGTTCGACCCCGGCTCTGGGTACAAGAAAAAGAGCTAAGTATTTGCTAAATCAAATATTTAGCTCTTTCCTTTTTATATTAATGTTCCCAAATTGTTCCCGAATATCCTCTTACAAGTTACTAAAGAAAGTTCTAAGCTATAAATATCGGGAACTTACTGTTTTTTGTATTTAAGGACTTGCGAAGAGCAGACAATCGCTTTATAATGTGCCCGATAGCTATGATTATCATTATGATACCTATTTTATAATGCCACAGTCCAAGTGGAGAGTTTGCTCCGCTTACTCCAAGTAATACGATACCTGTAACGGACAGCAATAAAAATATGATAGACAGAACTGCTGTAACCTTGCTTTTCCTGCCTATTCCGTTTTTTATGATTCCCTTATACCACCCCCAGTGTGTTGTCACATGGAATATGATGGAACAAGGAACAATACACTGCTCACGACATGAATCACTGCCCAGTTATGCCATACTTCGTGGCTGTTCCCATGTCCGGCTATGTGCAGACCAATTCCTGAAATGGCAGACACGATGAATACAACGATTAAAATCCAGTCGATTACAAAAACTTTTTTCATACATTTCCAAATTTAATGGTGCAAAGGTCACTACTTTATCGGAAACGGACGATAACAATTGTAAAGAAATGGAGCTTAGCGACGGTTTCTGATGCGGGAGAGCGAAACAGGAGTAATGCCAAGATAGGAAGCTATGTAATGTTGCGGCACTCGTTGGATGATATTTGGATATTCCTTCAACAGTTCTTCGTACCTTTGCTGTGGTGTATTCTTGATACGGGACAGGAACCGGTGCTGGTAGAAGCTGAACCTCTCTATAATTTTTCTCTTCATATAGCTTTCTTAATGAAGAATTGCCTTCTATCTTATTGTAGAAGTCTTCTTTCTTTATAAACAGGACTTCTGACGGCTCGATACTTTCCAGTGAGAACAGGTTCGGTGTACCTTTGTACAGACTGTCAAATGAAGCCACGAAATCTCCCTCGAAACTGGAAGGTTATATCCTTTCCCTCATTGTAGAAAAACAATCTCAGACAACCTTTGCGGATAAGGTATATCCTATCCGCAATCTTACCTTCCTCCAGCAATATGGTCTTAGGTGGAATGGGCAAGGTTTCTGCTGTATTATGATTAAAAATATGATTGATTAAATTGTCTTTTGTCATAATCCAAAGTTATGAATAATTTGGCATTCGCTAAAGGTTAGAACAATATCATTATTCCCTAATCCGCAAGAAACCGTGCTGAAAGACGCGGATATTATGGCATAAATACCGATGAAAGTCAGGAACGAGCATGACCTGATTATGAACTTTCATCTTTTATTAAATGAAATTGGTTCTTAGCCTTGGTTCGTATGTTGGCTTTTCTATTCCTGCTTTCTTGCCGCTTTCAATGCATTTCAGTAGCCATGCCATGTTTTGCCCCAAGACTCTCATGGTTTGTAGCCCTTCTTTGTCTTGGTTAACATCATCAGGTGTGAAGCCATGTACAGAATTCCAATATTGAGATGATACAATAGGCATGTTGCAAATCGTGAAATATTGATTGAGTTGCTCAAAGGTTGCAGAGGCTCCTCCCCGTCGGCAAGAAACTACAGATGCTCCCAGTTTGCCAGCCATACGTTTTTCTGTGGCAAAAAATAATCTGTTCAAAAACGAAATCAGTTGACCTGTCGGTGCGCTATAATAGACGGGGGAACCTATGACGATTCCGTTAAATTCATCCAACCTCATCTGGATATCTCGTACGATATCTTTTTGGAAACAAAAACCTGTCGTCATGCAATTCATACAAGCAATACAACCAGAAACAGGAGCTTTACCCAAATGAAGCATTTCAGTCTCTATTCCATTTTGTTGTAATGTTGTTTCCACTTCGTGTAATGCCGTATAAGTGCAGCCCTTTTTATGAGGGCTGCCATTTATAAGTAATACTTTCATTTGTTGTCAAAATTTATAAGCCAGTTCTGCCGCCTGTTTACAGCCATCAGTATTCTTTATCTCTCCCTCATTCAGTACACCTGGTATGAGCACTTCTCCTGCCAGTTCCCATTTCAGCAAAGCTGCAGTTCTTTCCATAGAAATACGAACACCATCCATGACGGTCGGATCGTCTTCTTCACAGCATGTTATCAGTCCCCATTTCTTTCCGGCAACTTCCTTTCCGCCTACCACAAGTGAAAACATACAATCAATAACTCCCTTTATCTGTGCCGGTATTGAATACCAATAAACGGGCAAGGTAAATACAATGGCATCGGAGTCAACTATTGAAGATTCGATAATGTCAAATTCTTCATTGAAAGAACAGGCTTTCCCAGTCTTGTAACATGTCATACAGGCATGGCAGCCTCCAATCTTCATAAATGCTGCATCAAAACGTTTTATTTCATGCCCACAATGTTCTGCTTCCTTTATAAAAGTTTCTGTCATGGCGAAACTGTTGCCATGTTTGCGTGGACTACCTGTGATAACTGTTATTCTCATGATATTTCCACCTTTTATTTTTGAATAGTATCTGAGTTCTGATTATATGCTTTTGCTACGCATTTCCATTCGTTGTTTATCTTTAACAGGAGCAAATAATCTGTAAAATCAATTCTGTCGCCCCATTTTTCTTCTAATACACGCACAACTGCTACAGTTTCTTCCACAGAAACGATGTCTATACGTGCCTTAAAGTTATTACCAGCACTTACCGTATCAACATTATGGTAGAATTGCTCGATGGAACCGTGTTCTAATTTGCCATCCAAATAGCCGAATAAGACTGCTTCATCGACAAATAGATCTTTTGCATAACTACTGTTTCCTTCTGCTACACTTTTAACAAATTTCATGGCAGCGTTTTCCACTGCTTTGTATTCTTCAATATTAGCTCTCATAATTTTGTATTTTATGTGTTATTAATTCTATTGCAAAGTTAGGCGGTAGCCTCTGTTTATACAAGTACCGTAAAATTATTCATATACCGAAAATTTATTCGGTATACTTATTCTTCTGTATATTATTAGTAATTTTACCACAAAAACAGAATAATATGTACGAACGAAAAATACCTATAGACTTGGATTGCCCGTTACGATTGACCATGAGTCTTATAGACTCTAAATGGAAATCGTGTATATTGGATGAGTTGCGTTATCGCTCGATGCGGCCCAGTGAACTTCATAAGGCATTACCAGAAGCTACTCCAAGAGTGTTAGACATACAATTGAAAGAATTGGTAGAAGATGGTCTGGTAAAGAAAACCATATTCCCCGAGCTTCCACCTCGCTCGGAATATTCAATAACGTCTCTTGGACTTACTCTTATCCCAATTATTGATGCTATGCTCGAATGGGGAAAAAAGAATAAGGATTTATTTGAGAGAAAATATGGTAAGTAAGTTCTATCTCTTTGCCCCCGTTGTAAAGGAAATCATAAAGACATACGTTGAAAACGGACAGAGCCTTATTATGGAAGGCTGCTATATACCGTTCGGCAGAGAAAAGGATTTTGCGGATGATTATCAGTGTGATATAAAATACATTAGTTTGATATTCAGTGAAGAATATATAAGGCAGCATTTTGCAGACATTGTAAAAAATGAAAGCGTAATAGAGACAAGACTATCTACGGATATTACTGCTGATGATATGATTAAGTCCAATGGATATAATCTGGAACAATGTAAATTGAGAAACTACAACTATATTTTTATTGACCATGTATATCAAATAAATCATGATATTATAGAAACACTCCAGTAACCTACTTTGAAATGCACCCCAAAAGTTAGACATAAAACTTTTGGGGTGCGTTATGTATAGA
>OLGF01001248.1_pt1 | contig 28151 bp, 34 predicted proteins | sample 1604971 | NCBI WGS metagenome assembly OLGF01 (sample SAMEA3888902, study PRJEB22519) | human gut metagenome | biome: human gut; feature: human-associated habitat; material: faeces | place: Denmark | collected 2011 | reverse complement strand
GTGGCCGATCAGTCCGGTTTGCATGGAAATTTGCGTACTCTGACGGAAGGTATATTTGTCCTCTGCCTCGATCATTGCTCTTTGCTCATATTCAACCATCTCTATGTACCTCTTACCTTCCCTAATTTTATACGGGGTTATCTGATTGACACCCCCACAGCTAAAGCAGAAACTTTACGGCTCTCTTTTGCAAAGTGGGCAAACTTGCCCACTTCTATTCTCGCTCTCTATCTGCATTGCTTTCCTGTTCTTTGTACTTCTCGCAGAAAGCACTTACAGATGCGACTTTAGCAGGAACAATCGGCTCAGGTTCTTTATCGTAACCGTTTCCGATACGAATGCACTCGTTATACATCTCATCGTAGCTGTCAAAACCGTTTTGAAAGGCTACAATTTCTCGGTACTCCTCAATCGGAATTTTACCGATATTGGTTGCTACCATATCATCTCTTTCGGCAGCGTCAATGAGTGCTTCTATTGTCTCAGGCGTACACTCTGTATAATCAGGTGTCTGACTGAAAGCATTTTCAGCTTCTTCAAACCACTCAGTACCTACATCTGCAAGCGTTTGGTCTGCGATACTGCCAAGATAGTCAAAGAAATCACCGACACCTTCGCATTGACTTGCAGCTTCAATCACATCATCATAGGAAAGTGTGTTTGTTACATACTGCCCGCCGGAATTGCTGTCCGGGTTATAGTATATCCAAGTAACGGTCTGGCTCTCATCATCAAGAAAGAAAGCATCATTATAGCTTGTATTCGGCGCAAAATTCTGTTCGGTTTCGGTATCGTTTTGAGCCTTATTTTCGCCTGTAACGGCTTTTTCTTTCGCCGGTAATACACTGACCTTCAAGTGGTCGTTTATTGGATTTTCACGCACTTTGCGGTCAAATTCTTCCCTTGAAAGCTCCTTGTTGAATAGGGGCATATCGAAGTCATTTTCACTTTCGGTTTTGCTCTTAGGTATATCCCATCCATATACTTTAGCAATTTCATCACCGAGGCGCTGCGTTATACGGGTAATGTCGGCACGAGTTGCCGTGCCCCTGTACAGCTTTTCTTTGAGGTTTTCTTTCTGGGTTTCAGACACGTTCGGCTTATACGCGCGATAGCAGAGGTGATTTCTTCCGTCATGGTGGATTTGATCGCAACAAAAATCGCCTCGATTATCCAGATACCACGTTGCATAATCGGTATCGCGATCCGTGTACAGACAATCTGAAATCTTGTCAGCATGGATTTCGCGATATGCACTGCGTCTGCCGTTCCAAAGTCCCAAGTCTGCAATGACAAGAACAGTGTCCGTATCGGGAACATTAATATTAAGGTTGATTCGCTCGTCGCTCAAATACTCATCATTCGTTTCAACCATATATTTATAAAGTTCCTCTTCATCATTGGGATCAATATCAAGGTTATTCATCTCGATATACTCCTTAAAAGATTCTTTCCAATCTTCGGTATCAAGGTTTTCATTACTCCAAATAATGTATTTGCGTTCCCACATATGTACGCTCCTTCCAAGCGGGCAAGTTTGCCCACTTTACAACTCTTTCTCCGTTTCCTTTTTATTGTTGCCGTATGTTTCTGCGTAGCCTTCAACAGATGTGATCCCTTTACTTATCTCCACCGGAAGTTCCACAACTATGTATTTACCTGTGTCGCTTTTAATGAACGCATGGGGGTTCTTATACTTTTCGAGATACTTCTCAGTGAGGTTATCCGGGACAGATGCGAACTCTTCATCCCCTATGCCAGCAATAAAGAATGTGCCAAAAACAACATCATATATCTCTCCGCTATCAGATACTAAAGCTCGATTTTTTTCCTTACCGTCATATTTTCCTTCTTCATCACAGACAAGGACCAGTGGATCGGTATATGGATAAACCGTCTCAATGTCGCCACCAACTGCTTTCTGCATAGATTCAAGATCCGTTCCAATTTCTGCCACATAAGCAGGTTTAAGTGGTTCAACCATGATGACTTTCATTTTATTTCTCCTATCGTTACTTCAAAGCATCTCTAAGTTTCTTCGAGCAAAGTGGGCAAATTTGCCCACTTTTATTCTCGCTCTCTACTTGCACTGCTTTCCTGTTCGCTATATTTTTCGCAAAAAGCGCTCACAGTTGTAATTTTGCCTTTATCTTTGTCCTTCACATTTGGAATATCTTCTCTCTCAGGTAATTTGTACCAATCGTATTCTTTGTATTCTTCCGCCTTAGAAATCACGTCGCCAAGGCGCTGCGTAACGCTGGTAATGTCAGCGCGTGTTGCCGTGCCATTACGCAACTTTTCCCGGAGAGCTTCTTTCTGTGCCTCAGTAGTCTCCGGCTTATACAAACGGTAATACCAATAATTTTCTGCTCTCCCGTCAGACCAACTCCTGTCGGCCAAAAGATCGCCGCGGCTATCTATGTGATAAGTAGTAAGAGGTGTTGCTGCATCCATTTCAGAAATCTGCATTTCATAAACATCTGGATTAGAAATATCTGGAAACGTTATATCTGGATCCTTAGCTTCTCGATAATTACAGCACTTCCCTGTCCCTGTTTCGAGTTCAACCACTACCATTTCAAGCAATTTACTGTTTACAGTAATTGTGTTTCCATTGTTTTCTTCTTCCTGTTGCTTGTCGTTAGAAGAAGTCCACCCGTATATCTTTGCAATCTCATCGCCAAGAGGCTGCGTAGCGTTAATGATGTCCGAACGCGTTGCTGTGCCATCTTGCATTTTTGCTCTTAAATCTGCTTTCTGCGCCTCTGTGGTATTGGGCTTGTATATCCGATAGCAGCTATGGCAGTTAAGTAGTTGGTTGCAGCAAAAATCGCCTTTATTATCCAGATACCATGTTTCGTATGTGGGTGCCCTATTATCAGCATTTAGGCAATCTGAGATTTTATTGGCTTTGATTTCGTGATAAGTGATGTGCTTTTCGTGGCTGTAAATATCATCCTCATCTTCTCTAATTTCGATAATTTCATTTCGTACATCTACGCCCAATTCGTTTTTCACGTTCGCCCAATAGCCCATATTGACCTTATCTATATACCTAAAGAGCTCTCTTTTATTGTCCGGATCGAGTTCAAGATTATTCAGCGCGATGTAATCATTGAAGCTTCCCCTCCACAGTTTCGGATCTACGTTGAGGCTATTGCTCCAAATGACATGTTGGTATTCTGAGGGTTCTTCCCTCATTTCCTCGATGTATGCAGCGCGGTCTTCTTCATAAATTTCGAGGAACCCGTTAATATCATCACCGACTTTAGCAGGTAATTCCGCGACCGTATATTTTCCATCGTCGCCTTTAGCAAACACGTGAAGAATTTCATATTTATCGAGATACTTTTCAACGAGTTCACCTGAAATTGAGGTCAGCTCTCCGTTACTGTTTACACCTGCTACTAAGAATGTACCGGAGAGAATATCATATATTTCCCCGTTATCATTTGTTAAAGCACGGTTCATTTCTTTGCCGTTAAGCTTTCTTTCCGAATTGCAAACAAGCACAATGGGATCATCGTTGAGATAAATTGTTTCGATATTACCCCCAACAGCTTTTTGCAGAGCATTAAGATCATCATCAATAATTTTGGTGTGTGCCTTTTTGTTTGGCTCAACAGCAATTACGTACATTTTTCATTCTCCTTGTTTCCTTTGTTGTGTCCGTAGCTCTCACAAAAATCTGCCACCGTTTTAATGCTCTTGGTATCTTTTTGCACGTAATAATGATAGATTCCTTTTAAAATCCGATTTTGGACTGCCGGTATCTTTCCGCACCCAAGTTCGGGATTTGCTGCAAGCTCAGCATAAATACTAAGTATGCTTTTGGTTTCCCCGAGCATGATATGCTCCTTTTTTTCAAACGTCGCAAAGAAATTCTTTGTGGTCAGCTCGTCGTTTTTCACTGCCGTTTTATAAGGCAACTCCGAAAGTGTAAACGCATGTCCGTCAAATTGAACTTCGCACACCTTTTCTTCTGCATCGTTTAAGAAGAAATAATCTTGGCTTTTGTTGGATTGGTACATATCCTCAATGTTACCATCCTTAAATTGAACGGTTTTTTCAGACCAAGGATTTTCTAATACTGTAACAGGGAGCTGCTTATCGACATTCTCCACTACTGAGCCTGCAGCTACTTTTCCTTTTTGATTTCTGTAAAGCTCAATTTTAATGGGCTTTCCATATCGGTTCCACTCCTGCAAATCTTTGTCGAGCAAATACGGGCAAGTATACGAAATCGTGCAATCCTCATATTTGACCTTCGCTATATTGGTGCTTTCAACACCCTTTGTTGCTTCAATTACCATGCAAAGATCTTCGTATTCTTCTTCTGGGAGATTGCCAGACAAATTTCCTTTTAACTCGTGTACCATTCGGTTTACGAAGCTCGAAGTATCCGTATCCGGCGTAATGTTCCAGTGGGACAAAGCATAGCTGCGGAATAGCAGTTCATTTTCTCGCACATAGCCGGACAGGTTGCCGATGACAAAATTATCTTTGCAGCTTGTACCTAAATACTGAATTTTACGGGCAAGCAGATCGGAAAAATGATAAAGAGAATAGAGGCTACTATACTGGCTCGGCACTTCTTTTGTTTCAATTTTTCCAATCGTAATGCAGTTAAGTGTCACGGTGTCCGCGGCATCAAACCACTTCTCATTCTCAATACTTGCCATGTATTCTCGAACGCTTATTGGAGAATCCTGTTTTTGAAGAGCGTCAACGGCGTATCTCATACCAAAGTCCACATCTACAAATCCAGCCGAATCGACAAAGTGGTAGCTGGGATTGTCATTTTCATCGTAAATGGCAATAACGTCCGATACAGAGGCGCTGTGACCAACAAATCCTTCCGGCGGCATAACGTTGAACAACACAAAAATTTCCGCCAAAGAGCGAGCTTGAATGTCGCCGTCAAAAACCTTATCGTATTCTTCCGGCAGAATTATGTAGTCATGATCTGTGCGCCAACGCCAGCTCATGAATTTAGTGTTAAATGTGTCCCGATCTGAATTAATCTGATAAAGTGCAACGCGCATAATCCACCTACTTTTTAAGGACGTTTATAAATGTGAGCAAAATCTTCAAAAAGGTGCTTATTTAGGCATTTTTTTCATTTTGGAAAGGCATACCTTTTTGAACACGGATGTTATTATTTTCGTGGAGGTGTTCATTATGAACAAAAACAAAAGTGAAATCACAAACCACAATTACTTCGGCTACGTTCGTGTTTCAACGCGAACACAAAACATCGACCGACAAGTTCACAAGCTGCGAAAAATCGGAGTTCCAGAGGAAAACATCTATATAGACAAAATCTCCGGCGCGCGCTTTGATCGACCTGCTTATATGCGGATGAGATCAAAATTGCGTGCCGGAGATTTGCTGTACATCGACAGTATAGATCGTTTAGGGAGAAATTGGGAAAAAGTCGTAGCTGAATGGAATGATATTTGCCACGAAATCAATGCAGATATTATTTCACTGACTGCTCAGGAAAGCTTTTTCGACTCACGCTCTTTTAAAAAAATGGGGCAAGTCGGTCGGCTTTTAGAAACATACGTTCTTAACACGTTAGCCTTTGTTGCTGATTCGGATCGTAAGCGTAAGTTAGAATATCAGGCAGAAGGGATACGAGCTGCCCACGAACGCGGCGTACACATGGGCAGACCACCTCTCTCCGATGCTAAGAGAAAGAAGATAGAAGATCGGTTGCGCGAAAAGATGTATAGCCTCGAAGATCTGGCTATATATTCGCACCTGTCGTATCAAACAGTTGCGGATCTTCTACATCACGCTAAGCAGGGCGATGATACTTTTGAAATTGCCCAAGATTTGGAATTACCCTACGAAGTCGTGAGCGAAATACTCAATATGGCCGAAAGGAGAAAATACTCCTACAAAGAAATTGCTGCCGATGCACAGGTGGCCGAAGCTACGGTTTACAATTATCACAAGCGGATGCTTGCACGCGAAAATCTTTCAATATAATAGAAAAAGCCTCTACCCGCTTAATAAACGGATAAAGGCTTTTTTACTTGACAATTTAATTTTAAGAGCATATACTTAGTTTAGTGAGCTTACTAAGCTTACTAAGTAGTTTTACAGAGGAGATAAAAATCATGAATCCGAAAACCGTAACATGCTCGTTTAAGATGGATAGAGAGCTCTATAACACCTACAAAAGTGTCATCACGAAAAAAGGAGCCAACGTAAAAGGAGACATCATCCAGCACATGATAAACGTCATTCATTCTGAAACTCCTAATGTCGAAACAAAAATGGAGGCCATTGAGGAAGTAGAAGAAGGATAAATAAATGAAATATTCAACTCAGGTTTATAATAAGGCTGAAAAGGAAATGAATAGACGTCGTGTTACTGCTCAAGATACAGCGCAGCATCACTTAGACGCTTTCTATGCAGCTTGTCCCGAAGCTCAAGATCTTCGCTGGCGCATTGCGTCTACGGCCAGCAGAGCCGCCAGAGCGGCATTGCGCGGCGCACCTGCCCATAAAATGATAGAGTCTCTTAAAGAAGAAAACCTCTCACTTCAAAAGCAGCTTAACGACCTTCTTGCTGCTCATAACCTTACACGTGCCGATATTGAGCCTCAATACACTTGCAAAAAGTGTGAAGATACAGGATATATAGATGGGCACATGTGCAGCTGCTATCGGACATTACTTCAACAGATTGCATATGAAAACTTAAATAGCATCTCCCCGCTGACACTCTCGTCTTTTGAGGATTTTTCTCTAAAATATTATTCCGACGTGTCCGTAGACGGGAAACGGTCTGATCGCGAAACTATGCGGATCATCTTTGATTACTGCCGCCACTATGCCGATACATTTAATAGTAACAGCGGTAATCTGTTTTTCACCGGAGCTACCGGTCTCGGCAAAACCCACCTTTCGCTCGCTATTGCTGCCGAGGCTATAAAAAAGGGGTTTGGTGTTGTATATGGAAATGCCATAACTTTCGCTGTTGCACTTGAACGCGAGCGTTTTGCTCAAAGTGAAGACTCCAATGGCGATACTCTCTCTCTTTTAAATACTTGCGAATTGCTCATTATGGATGATCTCGGCGTGGAAGCTTCCTCTAATTACGTAACATCCACTATTTATAGTGTAATTGACACACGTATTATTACAAAAAAACCGACCATCATCAGCTCTAACCTATCTTTGCAAGAACTTGAAAAGCGTTACGGTGCGCGTTTAGCTTCCCGTATGGTTGGTTTCTATGATCGTATGGTATTTTGTGGTAAAGATGTTCGTATGCAGCGTAAGCTTAATTCCCGAATTGACACTCCCCACAGCTAAAGCAGGGGGGAGTGTCAAAGCTGTATTCCATCTTTTCTCACCTCTGGTTATACGTATTTTTGGCTTTCAATATATTGTTTAATGACTTCTAACGGCGCTCCCCCAACCGTTGCAACAAAATAGCTGTTTGTCCATAAGGACGGCAGTCGAGTTCGCAAACTTATAAATTCTGCTCTTAATATTCTTGAAGTTTTCCCTTTTATGTTCTTTACAGCGCGGTGAATGCCGAACTGAGGGTCAACTTCCAGAAGCAGATGAACATGATCTGGCATAATTTCCATTTCGATTATATCGACTCTCAGTTCAGAAGCAACTCCAACTATTAACTCCTTTAGGCGTTGTCCCACTTCTTCAACAAGAACTTTACGTCGATATTTGGAACACCAAATCACATGATATTTACATGAATATGTTATGTTATTATTGCATTTGTAGCTCATACTTGCATTATACAGCTTAGCGTTGTATAATGCAAGTGCTATTCGCTGATTTGTATACGCCTTATATCCTCATACCTGAAGGCAGGGGCTTTACGGCGCTTTTTGGTAAAAGCAAAGAAGCAAGAGCAGAAGAAAAAGCAATCGAGCTGGAAGAATGGATTGCTTTCTTTCAAGAATAGTGAGAGGGTGAACATGACTGAAAATATGAAATCGAGAAGGGGTTTCATGGTTAGGAGGTTTAGAAATGTTTGAAAATAATTTCCTGCTTATTATGGGGCTATCCGGAATAGTAATTTCGCTTCTTATTATTCTTCATGAACCTATTTTTGATGGTATTGACAGGATTGTAGCTCGTATAACCGTAAAGAAGGTACTAAAGAAAATAGATTTATATAATGGCAAAATCGTTTTCAAAGAACAAATAAAGCAGATTTTTCCGTCAAACAAAATATATGGTCTTGGCGTAATTGGAGATTCTTATACAAAAGACCATATAAAAAGCTTGTTCCCTAAATATGCGGGGATATTTAAGGATGATATATGGATGTCTGTCGAAGAAAATAACTGTGACGAATTTTTTACCTATCCAAACTTCTTTGTTTTTGAAAGAACAATTTATCCGATCTCTTTTACTACAGAAAAACCAATCGTTGACGGCATAGCTTATGCGGAAGATGGGGAGGCACGCAAAGCGTATAGAGAAAAACTTCAAGATGAAGAAGACACCCAACGTATGAAGGCACATGACAATTTTGTCCGTACAGTGCAAGCTGCATACGAAAAAGAAAAGATAATTACAGTTCCGTTGCCGGAATCATTCTTCAAAATGACCACGGAAGAAAAACTGCAATATCTTGCTTCGTTAGATATGAATAAGGGTAATACCAAAATCGAATTAACATTAAATCCCGGTACTTTGCCAGATGATCCGGCTGTAGAAGAATACAAAAAATTAGATAACTGAATTTCACCTCGTGGAAGGCGATAGCTAATTCAAAAGATCAGAAACATCACATTTAAGGACAGCGACAAGGTTAAGCACGGTTTGAAATTGGGCCTTGCTCAAGTCCTTGCTTCCGCGCTCGTATGCACGAATGGAGTTTACGGAGACGTCAGCTGCTGCCGCTAATTCTTCTTGCGTGAGACCGACACGCTTTCTCATCTTTTTTAGCTGACTTCCACTATTTGAGAACAGTGCATCCAGCACCTCATAAGACTTTTGAATATCGGCTTCATGCAAAGTCTCATACAGCCCGATCAACTCTCGATAAGGTACTACGCTTAGAATGTGCTCGAAGCTGCGACCGGAATACCATTGGTAGTGCGTCAGCATCCAGCCAACCCAATAAGCGTTGCTGCGGTCATAACTTTCGATCAGCGCTACATCTGGTGTTTGACCGGTTGTGCGCTCTATGACTTCGAGATAGAGTTCTAAGCCACTCTTTCCGGCGAGATATTTTGGGTTTCCGTCTTCAATCTGCTGTGCGATAGAGGACTGAATGAACAATTTCATAAATGTATCTCCATCTATTCCAAACGCATAGACGGCGTCATGAAGCATATTACCGATGGTACGGGAAGCCTTACTTAGGTATAGAGAATCGTAAGCGTGGGTCATCGTTATTCATCCCCTCTCTGATAATATCGAGAACAAAGATGTCTTCCATTAGTTGTTGAAGGTTTTTCTTCCTATTTGCATAGTCTGATCTTGCGTGCTGATCTCGATGCGCTTGCTTATAATAGTATTCCCGATAGCCCGCAATTTCGTATTCCAAAAACTCAATTTGCTTGAAAGACTTTTCAGACAACAGCACTACTTGTTCCCCAAGTGTTCCGAGCTGCATGGCAACATTCAAGTCTCTCAGCGAAATTGTATTGTTTACGAAATCCTCTGCAAAAGAGAAGTAGGAGTCATCAGCTCTATACCCAATCATCACATCTACATTTTCCGTGTCTGGCATGAAGTGGGACAAGATATATTCTCTGGCGTTGCGGCCAATGAAAGAAGAAATGTCAAATTTTCTATGGGTCAGTAAAATTGCCAGCCAGTTTAAAATATTAAACTCACCTTTGGTGAGGTGCATAACGTTTAAACCGTTTAAGTGCAAAACATATTTGTTGGCATATCCGTCATTCTGAATTTGACATGCCCATTCTTTAGCCAGTTCGATGCTTTCGGTGCAATAGAATCCTTGCCCATAGTCATTATATGACTTGCCGATGCCGAATTTCGGTACTTCTACTATTTGCTGAGAGCCATGATAGAGAATGAGATTTGTATTCATATATATCCTCGTTTGTAATACTGTGGTATTAGTTTCTTTTATTATAGTACCGGGATATTAGTTAGTCAACTTAAATTTTAAAGCCCAGTGGGCGTAGGAGGCAAAATATGTCAATATTAGAAAAAACAGGAACGGTACATTTGAAATCACATGTAAGCAAAATTGTAATCAAATACGAGGATGGAACGGAACAAGCACTTGAAAAAGGTCTGGTTTGCTTTTTTGCTGACGATTGTCAAAGCGAAGATTTAAAAACGATACGGCTATACCCTGCCGATCTAACTTCGGTAGAATATCACCAGATCACACAGGCAATAGCTGAAGCTTTTCATTGCCATACTTTTGATTTTTGAGAGCTTGGTGGGTGTGTTTTATGGAGAGAAATAGTATGACACCGGTCTTGCTGCCTTCTGCTTTTGAAAAGGAGAGGATGAAAGGGTTAATTGTTTCTGATCCCAAAACTGAGCTGCTGAAGGATCAGGAAGCTATCGAAAGGGAGAAAGATGAGAGCAATATTTAGGTATCCTGGCTCCAAGTGGAGGTTGGCGGAATGGATTATTGAACATTTTCCGCCAGACTACGAAAAGATGATCTACCTTGAACCATTTGTCGGGTCCGGCGCGGTGTTCTTCAACAAGCGGCCGAGCGGTGTAGAAACAATAAACGACTTGGAGAGCGAAATTGTCAATGTGTTTGCTGTGCTGAGAGATCAACCAGAAGAACTAAAAAGAAAATTGGAGCTAACTCCGTATAGCCGTGAAGAATACGATTTAGCGTTTGAGCCGTGTGAAGACTCAGTTGAGCGAGCAAGGCGGTATTTCGTTCGCACGACACAAGCAATCGGAGCTAAGATGAACACACGGTGCGGCTGGCGAAACCACAAAACGCTTAAAATTGGCGGCACTGCGTGTAAATGGGGGAATATCACCGATACGATTGATGAGGCGGTAACAAGGCTAAGAGGTAGTACTACCAATTTAGTTCAAATAGAACACATGGATGCGCTACGCTTAATTGAGAAGTATGATTCTCCTGATGTGCTCATGTACTTAGACCCACCGTATGTGCGCAGCGCACGTAAAAGTGGACGCATGTACAATTTTGAGATGGATGACCTGCAGCAAGAGAACTTTCTGGATCTCATCCTAAAAAGTAAAGCTAAAATTGTCCTATCTGGATATTCGTGTGATCTATATGACAGCAAACTCGCCGGTTGGCATAAAGATACAGCAGTATCGCAAATCACCTCTGGAGAATTTGTTGAAGAGGCAGTTTGGACGAATTTCGAGCAATATAATCAAATGTCTTTATTTGAAGAAATATAAAAGCACCTATCGATTTCTCGAAAGATGCTTTCTCTGCGTATTATTGGCTTTTTATATATCGCTTTAGCTCATCATAGAAGTTTTCTCTGGTTCCGGCCATGACAATAATGACCATTTCTTCATCGATATATTCAATCGTATATGCGAGTTCATAATTTGTCTTATTGTAGTAGAAATCATAACCATAGAAACCGGCCAAGTCGCCGACTTTTATTTCACCGATTGTATAGTCTTCTCGAATTTTATCAATGGCCTCCTTATAAAGCTCTTTAAGCTTTTTATCTTTTATTTTTCTGATATATTTAGCCGCTGGGGGATCAAAGCGCACTTGCAGCATGAATCAATCCTCCGTGTTGAAAATATCATCATAGGTTGCAAATTCGGCTTTACCAATCGCAATGCTCTCTGCTTTGGCAAGCATTGCTTCTGCAGCAGGTCTAATTTGTGCTTGCTTCTTCTTAAATTCGTCAAGCAATTCATTTCCTGTCAGTCCTTCTTTAATAAGGTCTGCCAGAATTTGTTCGGCGAATTCGCCTCCTGCAACGGTAGCTTTGATTGGGCGAATTATGAGTTCATCGCCACGCATAACACATTCCGCGCTATCTTCAAATCCAAGGGATTGATAGAATTTTTGGGGAATTGTGATTTGACGTTTATTTGATATATGAAGAACTCTTCTGTTCATTCTCTGATTCTCTCTCTTCATTGTTAATGTAGACATAGCTATTACCACTTTAATATTATATGCAAGTATTATTTCAAAATTCCATTTTCTTTGTTTTCCTATTTCTAAGTAAATTATAAAGGACAGTTAAAATAAAGTCAATAGCTTTTTAATGTTTCGTATACCACAAATCAGTTTAACAAAACGTATAGGAGGGAGATTTGTTCATGAACGAAAAACTATATCGTATACGCTGTCGCACTGGATATGCTATCTTGGGTGAAACGCCGCCTAAGATGGATGAAACGGCAATGTACCGTTTGCTTGGAGAATCTATCTATTATCCGCACTGCTTTGTTGTAGAAAGATACGATAGAAAAGAGTATTGTGGGAATAGCACATGGATCGTTCTTGACACTCCTCACAGATAAATCAGGGGGATTCTTGGGTCAACGACCGTTGCCCACCAAATAGGCAGGTCTTACATAGTCTCACCAAGCGTTAGGTTTGGGTGTGTCCCACCCTACCGAAATGATTATTTCATGCCAACAGTCGCATTCCTTCATGGAGGATATTGATTGCGGCATTGGTATCTCTGTCGAGAACTGTCCCACATTCGGGACATACCCAATGCCTTACCTTGAGATCTTTCGTACCGGGCCACTGTGCGCCACATTCAGAGCAAGTCTGGCTGGACGGATAGAAACGGTCTACGGCTACAAGCTGCTTACCGTACCACTCAGCCTTATAGGTGAGCTGCCGTCTGAATTCGCCCCAGCTTGCATCGGAAATGGATTTTGCCAGCTTATGATTTCGTACCATATTTTTCGGTGCAAGATCTTCGATGCAGATCACATCATTCTGACGAACGATTTCCGTGGATAGCTTATGCTGCATATCCCGGCGCTGGTTGGCGATATGCTCATGGAGCCGAGCGACCTGAATCCGGGCTTTGTTCCAATTCTCACTGCCCTTTGTTTTTCGGGACAGTTGCCGTTGAAGCCGAGCCAGTTTCTTTTCAGATTGCCGGAGGTATTTGGGGTTAGGGTATTCCACCCCATCAGAGGAAACAGCGAAGGACTTGATACCTACATCCAATCCGACAACTGCTCCCGTTGAGGGCAGCTTTGGAAGATCCTGATCCAGACGACAGCATAGGGCGACATAGTATTTCCCACTGGCAGACCGGGAGACCGTGGCCGACAGGATTCTGCCCTGCACAGACCGGGAAATGCGGCATTTTACAAGGCCCAGCTTAGGAAGCTGCACAACGCCTTCCAGTACCTTGATATTGCTGCCCACACACTTGCTTTTATAGGACTGCTTATGATGATGCCTGCTCCTGAATTTGGGGTATCCGGGCTTCTCGCCAATCTTCACCCGTCGGAAGAAATGCTGGTAGGCATCATCCAGATCCCGGAGGGAGGACTGCAAAGCCGTAGCATCTACTTCTTTGAGCCACAGGGTTTCTTCATGCTGTTTCAGCCCGGTCATATCTTTGGCGCAGGCATAGTAGTTCAGCGTTTCACCCGTCTGCTCGTAGGCATCTCTTCGGAGGGCGAGATAGTGGTTGAACACAAAACGGCAGCAACCGAAGGTACGAGCTATTAGCTTTTCCTGTTCCTGGTTCGGATACAGTCGAAATTTGTAGGCGTACTCCACGATCCTCACCAACCCTAAATGTTTTTCTGATTTTCAATATACTGCTTAATCGCAGACAGCGGCGCACCGCCAACCGTGGATACGAAATAGCTGTTCGTCCAAAGGGACGGCAATCGAGATCGCAAGCTGGCAAATTCGGAACGCAGTACCCGTGAGGTCTTACCCTTAATAGCTTTCACCGCCCGGTGAATGCCAAATTGTGGGTCAACCTCCATGAGCAAATACACATGGTCTGGCATGATTTCCATTTCGATTATATCGACGTTGATTTCAGCGGCAGCTTCGTATATTAACTCCTTTAACCGCAGTTCAACGGTTCCTGTGAGAACTTTGCGTCGATATTTAGGACACCAAACCACATGGTATTTGCATGAGTAGAACACATTGTTGTTCGATTTATAGTCCATGCAAACATTATACTGCATAGACCTATTTATTCGGTGAACAGAGTATGAATTTTGCGCCTTATATCCCCATGGCTAAAGCGAGGGGTTTTACGGCGCTCTTGATAAAAGTGCTTTGTTATCAGAATGAAAACAAAATTATAGGTGAGCGAAAAATTGACACCTCAAAAAATACTCTTGTATAATAAGAAGCAAAACGGTACAATGATAGAGGGAACGCAACAATCAAATTTGCAATATGGAGGAAATATCATGGCAATTCTTGAATATAACGTGGACAGCTTTTTTGATGACATTTTCAATCGCTTTATCAAGAAGATTTCGGAGTTCGTTTATGACGATGAGCTACTTTTCAGTGTCGAAGGCGTTGAAGGCTATGTGTGGGCAACTGACGATCTTGTTTATAGGCTGAAAGAAGCAGTTGCCTTTGCAACGGAAAAAACACATTTTGAAGACCTTGAGCCAATGGACAATATAAACTTCTATCCGGCGTACAATGTTGTAAATAACACGGTGAGCTTAAAAGCTACATATTGGTATATTGATAATGGAAGTGAAAAGCAGAATTCAATAGAAATTCCTTTGTTTGCCGCGGAAAAGATGAAGTTGATTCTGACTATGGAAGATTACTGCAACAAATTGCATGGTAAGACTTGCAGAGATTGTGTCAATGAAGGTAGACGGGAAGAAAATCTTTCGCAATTAGCCTCTATGAAGGAATACAAGCCTTTTTCCCTTGAGGCAAATAATCTTGAAATGATAGGCTATGTGGGAAGGGAAAAGGAAATTAGAATTCCGAGAACTTTTATTTCTTTAGAGGGTGTAGGGTATGAGGTGCGTGAGATAGGAGATCACGCGTTTACAGATTCTACACTGGAAAAAGTAGTGCTGCCGGACACGATCACAAAAATTGGCGCAAGTGCTTTTTCATCTTGCCATAACTTAACCTCAATCGTGTTGCCGCAGGACATCAAAGAAATTGGGGATCATGCTTTTAGTGGGTGCTGGTCTTTAACGGGCGATATGATTTTACCTGATGAATTAAAAATAGGGGAAGGCGTGTTCAATGGCTGCAAAACAATCGAACATGTGGTATTGCCTGCTGATTTGGAAAAAATAGGGGCGGGAATGTTTAACGGGTGCCAAAGACTTCAATCTGTAACACTATCGGAAAATATTAAAGAAATAGGGGCATGGGCTTTCTTTGAATGTGACGGCCTTGAAACTGTTGAATACAGGGGATCCGAAGAACAGAAAAAAGCAATTCAGATTGAAGTAGGAAACGATCCTTTAGAAAACTGCCTTGCCAAAAACAGTGCCGTGCGAACGGTAGCTGAATTTGCAGAGCAGCATAAACAGCAAAGTAAAGATAGTATGGAGCGAGAGTGATAAGGCATATGGAGAAGCAGAAAGGCATACAAACTACCCTTTTTGATTACTTTAATGATGCCGAATATTTTACGATTCAAGAAGCGAATGAATTGGTTTTAGAACATCAAAAACGGGATGTAAACGCCCCCAGTATTCGAGCAAGAATATATGAAGGCATCAATAAAGGGCTGTTTGAACGTGTTGGAAAAGGCTTATATACAGTGACCCGAAAAGACGATGCCGGGCATGAGAATACCTGCTTACTCATTAATGGAGATGGCCGTGACCTCTCTATTTTTGAAGACAATTCCCTTGATGCTATCATCACAGATCATCCATACCAATTAAATTCAAGTCTCAAAGGCGGCAACCGTAATTTTGCGGACTACGGCCTATTTAAGTATACAGAAAAAGATTTTTTTGAAAAACAACGTGTTTTGAAACATGGATGTTTTCTCGTGGAGTTTTTGCCAGAAGAAAACGGAGAAAATTATCAATATCTCTATCAGGTTAAAGAGTATGCAAGAAAAGCCGGTCTGGATTACTATGCCAAAGTAGCATGGAAAAAAGGCGATTTTGTCGCGAATACCGGAAGAAAGTCAAAAAACACAGAAGACGTTTGTTTTTTTACGAAGGGAAAAGCTCGCAATCTTCGCCCTGATGCTAAAAAGAATAAAGCCAATCCTGAAACTGAACATTATATGTCTGGCGCAGCCGGTATGCTTCCTACCGCTTTTGATGTAGATCCTCTCGCAAAAAAAGATAAGATACATCAGGCGGAAAAGCCGGTGAAATTATTGGAACAAATATTGGAATTTGTGACTCAAGAAGGTGAATTAGTATTAGACCAATTCGCAGGGAGTGGTGTACTTGGAGAAGCTGCGCTAAACACACATAGAGATAGTATACTAATAGAAAAAGACGAGAAGACCTATGAGAATATAAAGCGACGTCTCGATAAAGATAAAACTGCCGCGACATCGATAAGAAAGGTCTTGGACTGTTCTATCCGAGGTGATAGAAGATATTGTGCTTTGTTTGCAAAAGTCACGATTCATGGGAAAGAGAAGAGTATTGAAGAGTGGTATCAAGATGCTAAACGCACCACAGATGGGAAAAAGGCAGGAAAAGATAAACCGTTTAGCTATATAATTGATCCCTACACGGGAAATGCGCTTCCTGCAAGCGATGCAGAGGATTTATATTGTGGTTTATGGATTGCTTATTTCAATAAGCATCCAGAGGTTGTACAATACGCAGAACAATTTGATGATTTTGCGGATAACTATAAAAACGCAGATGACCGAGAAATAAGCAATGTGGACGTGATTCAAGCTTATATTAAGGGGGACAGAGGAGCCTTGGTAAGCGATGTAAAGACAGGCCATTGGTATACAAATCTCTTATGCAGTAAGGAAGAGCGCTCTGTCAGTTCGGTTGCGGATTATACGCGGGAGTTCGGAAAACCCTCCGTAAAAAAGAATATGGAGCGGGAGAACTAAAAAGGAGATGAGTATGTGAAAAAAGAACACGCTAATCGCTTTGAACAAATCGAGCAGCGCGAAGTTGCCGCAAAAATCAAAATCGATGCAATTAGAGCCGAAAAACGCCGTCTACAAAATAGGGAACGTGAAAAAGAACGCAAAGTACGTACCAAACGCCTGATTGAGATCGGCGCTGTGATGGAGCACGTTCTCGGTCGCCCAATCGAGCATGGTGATCTTCCGGCACTGCAAGAAGCAATCGAGCAGCTCGAACATATAAAAGATGAGCAAGGGAGAGATGGGTGGCTATCTGCATCTATTTTCTGCAAATCATCTCTTGAATATATCGTTAAAAAGAGTAAATCAGGAGAAGAACCAAACTCCACAACTTACGCTGCTATGGAAGATGCTGAAAATGGAGAAAATATATTTGGCCCTTATGATAGTGTTGAAGAAATGATGCAGGCGCTCGAGCAAGACGATGAAGAAAATTCGTGAGAAAAGCGATGGGTTAGGGGGATTATGCAGTGCAATACACGTTGATGCACAAAGAAGTACCGGTAGTAGATATAGAACTGGACGATGCAACTGGTTCTATATATCAAATCAAAAAAGTATACAATGCGGAGCATATTCCGATTGGTATTCCTCATAAAAATGAAGTTATTGACCGCAAGGCGCTCAACAATTGGTGGTATGGCCGTTCCATTCCGGCGAGCCGTCAAGGTATTCAGCAGGCACTTGCAGCTTTACGTGTTGACAGTACACAAGAGCTCCTGAACAAAAGCTATGGACTTAGTCTTTCAGATCAATATTGGATCAAAGAAAAAGGATCCTCTTTAGAATGGGCAGAAATCAATTTCTTTGAAAACGCTTTTTCTCGCGATATAGGTGATATTCTCTTTAGCGGTCACAGTTCGAGCAATAAAATTAACTTATTGTCTCCGGATAATGCTTCAGATGGTTGGCTGCGCAAAAAGTGGACGATTATCAACGGTAAACGCTGCCTTATAAAAGCCGGTAGTGGTACCATAGTACAGGAGCCATACAACGAACTTATTGCGACGGAACTGATGGAAAGGCTAAATATTCCTCATGTTTCTTATAGCCTTATTATGCAAGATAAATGTCCTTACAGCATTTGTGAAGATTTTGTCGATGCGGACACAGAATTGATTTCTGCCGACCGTATTATAAAGTCACAGAAGAAAGCTAATCATTTCACAGCGTATCAACACTATCTTAACTGCTGCGAAATGATGGAAATCCCAGATGTGCAGCAGGCAGTAGATCAAATGATTGTTGTTGATTATTTGCTTGCTAACACGGATCGTCACTACAATAATTTTGGTGCAATACGAAATGCGAATACGTTAGAATGGATTGGTCCCGCACCAATTTTCGATTCTGGGACATCACTTTGGTGTGATACTCCGACTAAATTGATTAAGCCGGTATCTTCAAAAATGGCGGCAAAGCCATTCAAGGAAACACAAGATGAGCAACTAAGGCTCGTTTCAAATTTTAGTTGGATCAATTTTGATGCATTGCAACGCTTTGGCAATCGGGTATGCGAAGTTTTGTCGGGTTCTCCTTATATTGATTCAGAACGCTGTGTTTGTATTTCCGATGCAGTAGAGCAAAGAATTGAAGCACTGAAAAGCTATGTGAATCAAAAATCAATTAAAACAGTGCGCGAATTTGCACAACAGTATAGAAAGAGTGAAATAAACCATGACCACGAAAAAGAAAATTGATATGAACGAGCCTCTGACCGATGCACAAATTGCCATGCTGAAAGCATTAGAAGCTCGCCCGGATGAGCCGGATGCGGACTGCCCGGAGCTTACTGAAGCGCAACTCTTGCAATTCAAGCGTATGGGAGAAACAACAGCTTGAATTTCTGTTCACACCGTGACACAATGCAGAACGTGACGATCAGGCGATTCAAAAACTATTAGCTTGCTCAAGTTGAGGTAGAGATGCTGGTGGTTATTTCCAAGCTTTTGACTAAATGAAAAAAGCAGAGTTCGTGTGGAGTTCTGCTTTAATGATAAGAGATTAAATTTTCAGAATATCGGAATGGGAACCTGTATCCACAAGGGTTAAAGTAAGAATTTCGTTTTCAATTAGATATATCAAAAGCCAGTCGGGCTTTATATGGCATTCTCTAAATCCTTGAAAATTCCCACTTAATCCATGATCCCGATATTTTGAGTCGAGTTGCTTACCTTGACGTAGTGTATCGACAACTTCATCAAGGAGCGACAAGTCTAAACCACGCTTTTTCATAAGCTTATAACTCTTTTTATAAGCATTGGTAAATTTAACTGTATACACTTAATCTTCCAATGCCTTTCTCAATTCATCCATGGTCTCGTACCCTTCAATGTTGGGGTTTTGAGAAATGCGTTTAGCTTCTTCCATGGCATCCAGTGTTTTTTGATTGAATTGTGGCATTTCAACACTAAACGGAAGACCGCCACGAAGAATGCATTGATGAAGAAAAATGTTTACTGCACTTGACATATCAAGCCCCAGATGGCTAAATAAATCATTTGCTTGTTTTTTTACATCAGAATCAATACGAATTTGAGTAGGTGCAGTTGCCATATTATCACTACCTTTCAATGACATTATATGCTGTTTGGTATACATTGTCAAGCAAATTATCAATATTATTTGTACTTTGTTTGCTTTTATTTAAATGCTTTTAAGAAAGTGGAAAAAACTATGTTACACAAACTTACAGAAATTTTTGCTGAATATTGTAGAGAACACTTGGCAAACGAAAGGATTTAATTTATGAAGAAAAAACTATATAGGCAGTCCAAAGAAACTGCAAATGGCGGCGAGAAGTGGATGCAACGGCGTTACGGTCTTCTCTCCGTGGATCTCGATGACACATATCAAAATTTCTTTCAGCGTGTAAGGTACAGGGAGAAGTCCGGGTTAGCGCACACTTTGCTGGCAATATTAAATTCGGAGGTATAAAAAATAAATGTTTACAAATCTACTTTGTCTTCTATTAGCCGTCTATGTAATCACATCCTCAATAGTCTTATACTACGAATGGCGTGTATATAAAGAAATACCGTTAGGAAAGACTCTTATAAAAGTTGCACTATTGGTGGCAGCAATTATAAGTTTTCCTGTCGTCAGTAATTTCGATGAAGAATTAGAGAAAAATTCAGCAGAAATAACTCGAGTGACTGTAACCAATACTGAAACCAACGAAACACTATTTAGTGTTGAAGGAAATCTTTCTGTTCATACAAGCAAGAACAGCACCTCCACTTGGGGGTTCCTTGGCTTTTTTACTTCTAATACATCATCCAACGATTCATACCTTACTGTAACTATAAAAACCGGGAAGGATGCAAATTTAACGTACAAAATTCGACTATCGGAAAAAATTATCTATTTTGTTGAAACAATCGACCAAAATCCAGATGATCCATACTATTACAAAATAACCAACAACATAAGTCAACTCACAGCAGAAAATGAATCCCAAAATTAAAAGTAGAGCTACCTAAATTATACAAAAGAAGGATTTTGTATAATTCAGGGAATAATTTAATGCATCGGTATATAATTTGCCTTGTTCGCAAATGGGAAAACCGAAACTAAATCGAAACTAAATTCTGAAGATATGTGACAGGCTCTTTTTTCTTGAACAAAAAAATATAGTGTATAATTACTTCGTGAATTACGAAATAATAAAAGAAGGAGGCTGAACTTATGGTAATAATGAATCTCGAATTAGAAAATATCCTTGGATTTCCCAATTTCAAAATGAATTTTTCGTATCCCCAAAAAATAGTTAGTTCAATCATTGAAGGGGAGCACTTAGCCGGAAGACCTAATTTCAGATATAAAAAGGCTATTGTGTTAATGGGGGCAAACGCTACTGGAAAAACAAGTATTGGAAAAATCTTGATGAAGATCTTTTCCTTTATCAACTCTGGAAATCCGAGCTTTCTCTTTGAGATCGTTTCAAAAGGAAACGCAGGTTCGTTCAGTATCGATTTTATAAATGAAGGGTTTATTCTGCACAGATTAGTAGTACGCATCTATCCAAATACCTCAGAGATCAACATGCGCTATTTTTATTCATTGATTCTCGATGGTGATTCATATGAAAAAAGCGTTTCAAGATTTCAGGATTGTACTTATTTTTTCAATCCTGATTTTACTACTACAACTCCGAAAGAAATGCGCGATCTTTTTGGAAAAATAAACTTTCGTTTCGCATATCCAGAAATAGAATCATCCTTGAATGTCAAAAACATCAACAAATACGTTCTGTTGAAGACACTGAAAGCTGTCCTTGGGACTTTAGATCCTACACTGACGAATGTATCTATATCCTCTGATCTACAGGATTCCTTTATTATCCGTAGGAAGAACGATGAGATTATCATTCAAAATGGAAAACTATTAAATCGAGAATTACTATCCAGTGGTACTATAGAGGGAATTGATATTGCATTTTTTCTTGCTTCCATGTTGTCCCCAGAAAAAAACAATGTTTTCTATTACTGCGATGAACATTTTTCCTATATCCAGAGCGATATAGAGAAGCGTATCTTCGGGTTAATGATCGAGCATATGAAAGAAAACGAGCAGCTCATCTTTACAACTCATAACACAGATATGCTCGATCTAAATATGCCTAAGCATGCTTTTGCTTTTCTTCGGAAGAAGGTCACAGAAGGTGAATGCGAAGAAGTAACCGTCATTTACGCTTCAGATATTCTGAAAAGAAATACAGATTCAGTTCGACATGCAGTAGAAAACGATGCCTTTTCTTCTCTGCCGGATGATTCCCTGTTGGATACACTTGAATCCGGAGGCCCATATGAAGAATAATGTCTTTTACTTTTCACGGGAGAAAGAAAGTTAAACGGCGCTGCCGATCAGCTGGCTTGTATCTTGCGGAACAGATAACACGACGGAGGGAGATAAGCAGAACGCATCAGCAACGGTCAGTGCCTCGGCGAAGCAGTCCGCCAGCCCGAAAAATGATGCAGACAAGGACAACAAGACGAGCAATAATTATCGGCGCTTCGGGACTGATCGTTGCCTTGATTAGTCTGATATATGAGCTGAACAAAAAGAAATAAGCCGCCCCGTCCTGAGAAAACGAGCGGCTTGTTTCTGCTGTTATTCTGAGGGCTAACCGTTCATCGAAAGCACTCTTTCTATTTTTAATTATATTCTGTTTTTAGGCTTTGTCAAGCAAAAAGCCTTTATCCTCTTATTATTAATTAAGCGGTTGACACTCCCCACAGCTAAAGCAGGGGGATTCTTGGTTCGTAGATCACGGCCTGCAAGCAGGACTTACACGGTCTCCCCAAGCGTATAGGTTCGGGCGTGTCCCGCCCTACCGTGTATGCATATAGATCACGCCAGTAGGCGCAATCCCTCGTTTAAGATATTGATTGCTGCATTACGGTCCCGGTCGTGTGTATGTCCACACACCGGACACGTCCATTTCCTTACAGAGAGGTCTTTCGTGCCACTCCATAGACCATGGCAATTACAGCAGAGCTGCGAAGAAGGAAAGAATCTATCGATTACAACGACCTTCTTGCCGTACCACTTTGCTTTATATTCAAGCTGTCTGCGGAACTCGCTCCAGCTCGCGTCCTGTATGGACTTGGCGAGCTTATGGTTTTTTACCATATTCTTTGGAGCTAAGTCTTCAATACAGATGATGTCGTTTTCTTTGAGCAGCTGCGCAGAGAGCTTATGGAGCATATCCTTGCGCTGGTTTGAAATATGCTCATGCAGTCGAGCAATCTGCAAACGTGCCTTATCTCTGTTGCGGCTCCCTTTTGCTTTTCGAGAGAGCTGCCGTTGCAGTTTGGCAAGTTTCTTTTCGCTCTTTGCGAGGTACTTATGGTTTTCATAAGCAATGCCGTCCGATGAAACAGCGAAGTCTCTGATGCCCATGTCTATCCCGATCACAGAGCCGGTCCTGGGCAAAGCTGCCACTTCTGCGTCTGTGCAGCACAAAGATACGAAGTATTTACCGCTTGGATTGCGGGATACAGTGGCAGAAAGAATTCTGCCTTTTACCTCTTTAGAAATACGGCATTTCACTGCACCAAGCTTCGGCAGCTGTATGGCCTTATCCAATACCTTGATATTTGTGCCTACACACTTGCTTTTATAGCTTTGCCGGTGGTCGTGCTTGCTCTTGAAGCGTGGGAAACCGGGCTTCTCTCCGTGCTTTACGCGCCGGAAGAAGTTCTGATACGCGTCATCGAGATCACGGAGAGAAGATTGTAATGCCGTTGCATCCACCTCCCGCAGCCATGATGTCTCTTCCTGCTTTTTCAGAACGGTCAGGTTTCTGTCCTGTTCAAAGCGTGTAGGGGACTTTCCTGTTTCTTTATATGTTTCTATTCTGTCGGCGAGATAGTGATTGAATACAAACCGGCAGCATCCGAATGTGCGGAGCATTTGAGTTTCCTGCTCTCTGTTCGGATATAGCCGGAATTTATAGCTGTATTCCATCTTTTCTCACCTCCTGCATTTTCTTCATTATACACGATATATGGCGTTCTTGCAACGCCTACACCGCCTTATATCCTCATACCTAAAGGCAGGGGCTTACGGCGTTCTTTCGGTAAATAGCGATTGTGAGCTACTCCTGCAGAGGAACTTTGGAAAGAGTTGGATTTATGAGTATTTACAGCATCAAGGCTCTAATCTACAAAAAAGGAGAGATCCGCGAAGTTGCAGCTTCGAAGATCTCTTCTTTTTCCGTTGAGCGAGTTAATGATTTCGTTTCTACTTCATACTATATCATACATAGCAAAAAACGCGAGTTTAATTTAATGTTTCTTGACATATGATAACCAATGTGTTATCATATGTCTAACAGGAGGCTGGTATGTACGAAATAGTTTTTTATCATTCCCGCAATGGAAAATCAGAAATTGAAGAGTATCTTGATGAATTAGGAAGGAAGGCTAAAACAAGCAAAACTGATCGAATAAATAGAATGAAAATTCTTTCATATTTAAATGCCCTCACTCAGTATGGAACAAGAATTGGGCAACCAATAGTTAAGCATATTGAAGGAAATATATGGGAATTACGTCCGTTGAATAATCGCATATTTTTCTTTTATTGGAGAGATAATAAGTTTGTATTGCTACATCACTTTATAAAAAAATCGCAAAAAACGCCCCCGCAAGAACTTGAGCAGGCACGATTGAAATTGAAAGACTTCTTAGAAAGGAGTAATGACAGATGAGTATAAACATCAATGGAGAAAAATTCACTACGTTTTCAGATTATTTGAATGACAAAAGTAAAGTTAGCGAAGCTGAAAGAGCGCAAATAGAGTTTGAAACCGCACTTATTGGAAAAGTGATTGAAGCGAGGGAGGCAAAAGGGCTATCGCAGAGAGAACTTGCGGAAATTAGTGGAGTGAAACAACCAGCTATTGCCCGACTTGAAAGTATGCGAAGCACACCACAAATCGATACTCTTTTCAAAGTTTTAAGTCCTCTTGGGTATACTCTTTCTATTGTTCCGATAAAGGAATCATAAAAACTAAATGAAAGAAAAAGCTCCCGGAGCGGCAACTCCGGGGGCTTTCCCTATGCCCGTTGAGCGATAAGCATAGTAGTTTCCTTCATGTTTAGTATACCACACAGATTATGAATTTTTCAAGTCTCTGTGCCAATTTTTATAATTCAACTTCGTTTTCCTGCAAACAATCGTCGAGAGGCGTATGGAGTCCCTCGATGGTTTTTTCTCTCAGATCTGGAATAGAAGAAAGACAGATCGTTTCCCTTAGCCCATTATATTCTTCTTCGCTGATTAGAACGGCATTTCCGTCTTTCGTGCTGATGCTTACTGACTCATTGTATTTAATTGCCTGCTCAAAAAAGCTGAAAATATTTTTTCTGAAATTCGCAATATTGGTGTTCACCATGGTACTACCTTTTATATGTATATTATAGGGCCTAAAAGGGATCCCCCAGAGTTACCCCTCCGGGGGATTTCGCCTTTTTGTGCACAGATGGATTTCTATGCTCTCTTTCCTCAATATCAGTATATCATAGCACCTTTGGATTTGCAATGTTAATTTGAAGTATCGTCCGAATCATCATTGTCATCTTCTTCGATTGGCAAAGAAATTACCGATGCAATGTACTCGCGCAAATATTTGAACGGAAATGGAATAGCAGATAGCTGCCCGTTATGAACAAATGTGATGTTCATCAACGGAAGCAAAGATGTGAAGAAAAGGGGATGATCTCTAAATGCCACAATTTTTCTAATGTTCGCAGCAACGTGAAACTTATACCCTACATTCTGGCTAATCTTGCCCACGAAATAATAGACAGCACCATCTTTTTCAAAATATTTAATATCAAGGCAGGCAGAGAACAATGTTTCTTTATACTCCTTCCCACGAAGAAAAGTATTACCAGATGCGAGTTCTTTATGAATGTCCGAAAAGTTCGGCAACGTGAAATTAGGAGTATTCCAAATGGTATTGATATGCTCATTGCTGCCACAGACAGCACCTAAGATATGAGGTGCATCAGACTTTCCTTTATCGTTGGAGTTTCCCTGCAGTGCCAAAATCATTTTATCGTACCTTGAAGAGCCAAATAAATCGAGAGTTTTTTCAAACAAAGAAAATGAACCATCTGGCAGTATGTTTATAAAAAAGAAATGTGGGGTTTTCTTATCGTCAACGACCCGTACACCAAAATCGACGGCACTACTTAAATTTAAGGATGGCCAATCGTATAGAGAAATCTTCTGGTTTGCAATATCATCTTTAATTAGTAACTCATGAACGACAGAGTTGATGGCTGCATCTACAAAATCTTGGAATTTTTCAATCGTTATATGCTGTATAGACATTCCGGTATAAGTAGAATAAGAATCTTCATCCGGTATTTCCTTGAAAAATTTCTTCTCGTGGATAAGGCAGAGATTATAGCAACTTTCGCAAGGGGTATTCCCTATTTCAACCTCGATGCAGTTGGCTTTCGTATCATATAATTTATGCAGACACTCTTCGGCTTTATAACAGATATAAGAAGACGATTCATCGTTAATGAGGTCAACGACGCGAATTTTCTTCTTTAAAAGAAGATCATGAATACGAGCAGCTGATTCTTTACGAAGAATAGAGGTGTAGCTTACAGATTCCCATTCAGGAATAGTTGAAAAATCCAAATGTGCTATATCCGCATATTGGAAATTAAATTCATTGACGATCTCATTGAGCACGCCTATTTTACTGCGAGAGAACCGATTCAGATTTTTAATATCAAAATACGTAATGGCATTTTTTCTGTGGCGAATTTGTCGCAAAATAAACCCGTTCGGGTCATCTTTACCAGGTAATCGACGCAAGGTGTTGTTCCCTGTCAGTGCATAGCGTACATAAGCCTCAAGAGGTTTTTTCTTAAACCGAATTGAGTCTTGTAGCTTTACAGATGTAAATGTACGAACGTACATAGCTAAATTGAAATCTTTTGTAATTTTAAACTCAAGGCATGGGACTTGAAGAATCTCAGACTCGGGTTCTTTTCCAAATTCTTTTGCTTTACAGAGCCATTTTGAATGAAAGCAATACATATGGCCGGTAAGATTTTCATAGGCCAGAGATGGCGTTTGAAAGTTGCATAGTGCATAGAGAAGCAAATTCAGAATGACATATTCCGGAACTTCATTTGCACCGGCACAGAGAAGAGATATATACGGATATTCATCGGAGCTTTGTATGGCCTGATGTATTATGTTCATATTATTCTCGTTTTTAGCCATGAGAATATAAAATTTGTTGCTGCCATCAAAACAAACTGAGCGAACGTTTACCTGTCCGGAGGGTAAATCCAAGATATACGCTCCATATGAGAAATAATCTTTAGAGGTTTTTACTTGAATAATGTCGTATCGCTCAAAAAGGTTTTCTTTTGATAATTTGTAATCCAATTTGTTGGTCATAATTTTGGAACTCATACGGGGATCTCCTTTGCAGCAGGTGCGTAGAAATAGAGGCATTCGTCGATTTTTCTAAAAGCTTCTGCGTTGTAATGTGGTTTGGGCGTATCAATTATCAGAGAGGGAATTTCTACGATCCTTAAGTCATCAGTTTGATAGTCGTGAATATCCCAGTTGCTGGATGCAAGGATATTTATAATTAAGACTTGAGTTGCTCCGCATTCCTTAGCTTTTCGGTAGCTTTTTTCAAGCATGTCTTGATTTGAAAAGACGGTCGATTCGTTCCAATATTTGAAATCTATATATATGGAAGAATTCGGGACCTTAAAGTCAAAAAATTCAAACAAATCTAAATTATCAATCTCCTCGAAGTCAATATGGCAAATATAAGAAAACAAAAATTTGCCGACAGCTTCGCCGAGCGCACCCTTATATATATTGTTGTAAAAAACTGGGGTCATAATATATGGATTTGATTTGAAGTCAGTAGCCCAGTTGTTTTCTTCAAAATGCCTTTTGATCTCAGGAAAAGACATAAGAATAGATAGACGTGCATTTTCCGCGGATACGGTCCGCCGATGCGCAGCATCTTTTTTCAGGCTAATATCTACTTCTGTGAAATCACCTTGTTGAGAATAGTAAAGCTGTGTTCCCGAAGCAGGCAAACGACAATAGAAAGTCTGAGCTGCAATGCTGGATTCGTATGTGGTTTCATCCAGTGTAGGATATGGCAAGGCAAGTTTTGAGCGTATATCCAGCCAGTTTTTTGCGCCGGTGCTGGTTCGTATATTCCCTTTTGCCAAACTCATAATTTCATTTTTTGCGTGAATACAGGCAAGCTGATTGAGGTTATGAAGGCTTTTCATTTCGTTCTCTTTATTCGGTGCAACTCTATTTTCATTTTCAAAAGCCTGCAACAAAGCCAAAAATTCTCTATTCATAAGTCGGTTATTAGCTATGGCGGGGTCAAGCATATCTCCCAACTTTTCATCAGCATAAATATATATGTCAGGCATTTTGTTACTTGTTCGACAAATTCTGCCGATTGCTTGAATAATAGTTCTGGCGACGGCCAACTTTACACTTTGACAATCGTAAGGAGACTCCGAAATAAAACTATTCTTTTTAAAATTGTTGCGGTGATATAGAGACATAAATGCCTGTTTAATGAGCTGCTCACTCGTTGAAAGA
>OLGF01001244.1_pt1 | contig 28194 bp, 19 predicted proteins | sample 1604971 | NCBI WGS metagenome assembly OLGF01 (sample SAMEA3888902, study PRJEB22519) | human gut metagenome | biome: human gut; feature: human-associated habitat; material: faeces | place: Denmark | collected 2011 | reverse complement strand
CCTGTAGCTTATATTTGTCGTCCGTTCGTCACCAACTAATATTCAATTAAACAACCATACTACTTCTCATTCACAACCGCATTATCCATAACTATATTCTGTGCTTTCTTTACAAGCATTGCCTTTACTATTGTATTCTTGTCAAACTTATCTGTGAATGTTGTTACCTGTGAATAACCACTGTCCTTTGCAAACTGTTCAAGGTCATCTTTATATTCATATTCTGTTATATCAAGTCCTTCTTTTTCTGCTATTGCCTGATATATAAGCTGCTGGCCTGCTGATGCCTTTACGAATTCATCAAATGTTTTACCATAAAGATTCTGGCAGTATTCATCATTAGTCTTTCCCTGAAGAGTACTATAAAAACTGATTGATTCTTCAAGCTTTGATGTCTGCTGTGCAAGGAATTCTTCAGGGTATCCTGTTACCTTACATACATCAAGAAGCTGTGTAAGAATAGCCTCATTCTTTGCTTCACTCACCTTTGTATCTATAGTTGATTTAACATCGTTCTTAACATATTCCTTATATGAATCTACTGATTCAAGACCAAAGTTCTCTTTTACAAACGAATCTGTGAGCATAGGAACATTTGGCTGCTGTACGTAGCTCATGGAAAGTTCAAACACTACTCTCTTACCTGCATAATCAGTATACTTAGAGTTATCTGGCATAGTTACTGTTATAACCTTTGTCTGACCTGCTGCCATACCATATAATTCATCTGCAAGACTCGTTCCTGCAACTGGAAAAGCTTCCTTTCCAAGAACCATACTATAATCAGAACCTGTGAAATCATCTATTGCAAGTCCGCCTGATGTTCCTGAGTAACTAAATGTTACTTTATCTGACTTCTGTGCCCCACGGTTAACATCTGTATATGTAGTTACATCATTCATCTGCTCAGCTATCTTGTCATCTATAACCTTATTAGTTATAGATGTGACATCAACATCTGCTACTATTCCCTTGTAGTTTCCAAGTTCAACATAATCTGTAGGACTATATCCATAATCAACCTTTATTTTACTATTACATGCTGTAGTCATAAGCATAGAAACAACCATAGCTGCTGCTACTGCATATTTAACGCACTTTCCTTTTAATACTTTTCTCATAACCTGTCTCCATAAATATATATTATGCCGGATTGCCGACTTATAAACTATACCATAATACAGCCTCTAAAGCCAGTATTACATAAATGTTTCACAATATTATCACAAAAGCCGCCATACAGGATATAAAGAGTTATCTCATCCTATATAGCGGCTTAAATGCTACTAATCAGAAGATATCCAGAATCTGACAGATATAAATCTGATATATAACATTATATTTATCTTTACACTAATTAATCTAATGATTAAGCAAGCTTAGACTTAGCTACTTCTGCTAACTTAGCAAATCCTTCTGCATCATTAACAGCCATCTCAGCTAATACCTTTCTGTTAAGGTCGATGTTAGCTAACTTTAAACCATACATGAACTTGCTGTATGAAAGACCGTTCATTCTTGCAGCAGCATTGATTCTTGCGATCCATAACTGTCTGAACTGTCTCTTCTTCTGCTTTCTACCCTTGTAGCTCTCTGTAAGAGCTCTCATTACAGACTGCTTAGCAACTCTGTACTGCTTAGATCTAGCTCCTCTATAACCCTTAGCGAGCTTTAATACTCTATTATGCTTCTTCTTTGCGTTCATACCGCCTTTAATTCTTGCCATTTCTTAATTTCCTCCTAAAATAATCAATCACAGACACCCATATCTTATAAATATGGCATAATCTTCTTCATTGTCTTTACATTAGTTGCATCTGTCATAGCTGCATGTCTAAGATTTCTCTTTCTCTTAGTAGTCTTCTTTGTAAGAATATGGCTCTTGTAAGCTTTCATTCTCTTTAATTTACCTGTTCCAGTTACTTTAAAACGCTTTGCAGCTGCTCTTTTTGTCTTTACCTTTGGCATAATAATCCTCCTAATTTAATTCTCATATGGAATAATATTTTAACGTTTTTCAGTTAAAAACATAGTCATGCTCCTGCCTTCTAACTTTGGAGCCTTATCTACTACTGCTATATCACTTAACTTCTCTGCAAAATCTTCAAGTATATGCTTGCTTGAATCAACATGAGCCATCTCACGTCCTCTGAATCTGAGTGATACTTTAACCTTATCGCCTTTCTCTATGAACTTCCTTGCTGCGTTACACTTAGTGTTAAGGTCATTCACATCTATGTTAGGTGATAAACGAACTTCTTTGACTTCTATTGTTCTCTGTTTTTTCTTAGCTTCCTTTTCTTTTCTGACAAGCTCATACTTATACTTGCCATAATCCACAAGCTTACATACAGGTGGCTTTGCGGATGGAGCTATCTTTACAAGATCAACCTCTGCCTCTCTTGCTAACTTCATAGCATCCTTAGGAGACATAACTCCAAGCTGCTGTCCTTCTTGTCCAATAACACGAACTTCCTTATCGCGGATCTGCTCGTTAATCATTAATTCGCTAATAGTAGTGCACCTCCAAAATCAAAAAAAGTGGATAGTCAGACTATCCACTTTTTAATCATAATGCATCTTAATTGCTGTTTATCATGCATATTCTTAAAAATATAAACCCGAGTCGCCTTCATGCGCTAAGGTGAGAGTGGATACTCTGCTTCGTTTAACAACTATTAGAGTTTAACACTAATAGTTATAGCTGTCAACTATATTTTTAAACATTTCAAATATTTCAAATTTCTGCAATACAAAAATGATACATTATTTTATTTTTTATCTTGCAACTGACTTTCTTCTTAATATTACGAATGCAAGACCTGCACATGATACAACTGCGAATAATACATAGAGTGCTATATTATACACATCACCTGTGTTTATTGTGTTATCTGATGCCTGTCCGTTTCCTGTTGCTGCTACATCTTCATAGCATATAGCGTATGTAGAGAATTTATCTGTTGTAAATGTAATAACTCCGTTTTCGCAGCTTGTTTCAAGTGCCTCTGCTACACCATCATGAATTCTTACAACTGTATATTTTCTTTCTACAGATGAATCTGTATTCTTAAGACTTTCAGGAATATCAAGCTTAACAACAACTCCAGCAGCTGTTTCTGTTACTGATACTTCTTTGAGACTTCCAACTTTCTTTAATAATGTAAGATCAAGATATGCTCCAACTACACCATTGTTAAGAACTTCCTTAACTTTATCCTCCACAAGCTTCTTATCGCTTTCTGATACTGTAGCTGTTACATCTTTGACCTCCATAGATACCGAAACTGTACTTCCATTTTCTATTTCTTTCTTTTCCTCTTCTGTGAATGTGATTCCGCTCACTGGTACTTCGGCCTTTATATTGATGCCATCATCAGCCTTAATTACCGCATTTACCTTATCTGAATCTGATGTGCTTGGTGTATCACTTGGTGTGCTATCTCCTGGCTTATTATCATCTGGTGTATCACTTGGTGTGCTATCTCCTGGCTTATTATCATCTGGTGTGTCACTTGGTGTGCTATCATCTGGTGTATCACCTGGCTTAACATCAGAACCAGTTATTACCTTACCATCTACAACAAGTTTTATATCTGAGAATGTTACATCTGCCTGTCTTGCTGCAAATAAACCTACATATACATAATCCGCATCTATTGATGTAAGCTTGAAATCAAAACCGCCTGATATAGCAGCATTATCGCCAAATGTACATGCGTATCCATCACTGTTGCTCTCAATCTTAAGTGCATATGTCTTACCAGCCTCTACTGGATTCTCTAATTTACCACCATAGCCTAATGCGCCATCTTTTCTCTTAAAGCAGTTAGCTGTTCCCTGCTGGATACTTCCTGCTGCAACATAATCTCCAAGAGCTGACTTATCATTAACATCAATATACATAGCATCTCTTGCCATAAGACCAAATGCCACCTGATTGTGTTTATTAATGCTGTTTACTGTTGCATTAGCTGTTATTACAAAGTTACTATCTGCTGGTACTTTATAATAATACATTGCAATTCCATCTGTTGTTGATGATATCTTTCCTTTACCATTAACAGCAATGTGAATGCTTCCATCTTCATTGCCCTCAAGTATGAACTTATCTTTAATAAGATTTGGGTCTCCACCTATATCTCCAAATATTGAACCCTTGAAAACTCCTGCATCTTTCCATAATTCACTCTGCTTAAGTTCTCCTGAATATTCAGCTTCCTTATAATCTGGATTAGACTTAAGTACATCAGCCTTAACAGGTGCTTCCTTAGCTGTTATATGTTCTGATATTCCAGACACTCCAAGTTCCTTAATTGTCTTAGTTACAAGATAAGCATTATATGTTCCACCATAAATGTTTGTATGTGTATTATCAACGCTTGTAGCCTTAGATGATGTCCATGCATGAAGGTTGACTGTCTCATCTGGTCCTAATGTATCATATAACTCTTTTGTCATCTTAGTCATATCAACAACTGGTATGTTAAGTTCCTTACCAAGATTCCTTATAGACTGGGCATAATCTCCACCCTTGAAATCACCACTATCCTTTGTGATATGAAGATTACTGTCAGACCATTCTGCTGTAGCAGTTCTTCTTACTATAGGTGTACAGAGGATAACTGTTGTACCAGCTGCCTGCGCAGGCTTAATATAGTTTTCATATAATGAGTTAGCAAATGAGCCAGCTGTCTTATAATCACCATTAGGATCTGTATATCTGTCTGCTTCTGCCTTCTCATCATTATGACCGAAGCCTATAAGAAGATAATCACCCTGCTTCATACCGGATGTAAGTTCATTATACTCCTTATCATTAACATAGCTCTTAGAACTTCTTCCTGATAAAGCTATATTCTTTACTTCATATGTTCCATCAAGATACTTATCAATCTGTGTACCCCATCCATATCTTGGATAATAATAATTATCAGCAAAAGAACTTACTGTAGAATCACCTATTATCCATACTGTAGGCTTGCTGCTGTCTTTATTAACCGCATCATCAGCCATAGCCATAACGCTCCAGCCTATGCTCATAACAAGCAAAAGCAAAGCGCTAAGCAGACAACTTATACGTTTTCTGTTTCTTTTCTTCATCATAAATAACCTTCCCTTTCTTTTCTGGACAATCCGTCCCTTTTTATGGAATTATAAAGTATGAACCAGTGTCAAGGTCAATATCTTTTTACACATTTAATAATGCATTGTACATAAATCCATACATTATTATATTTTAAAAAATATTCAGGCAAATAATATTCGAACGAATAATATTCGAACGAATAATATTCAAACATTCAAAAACCAGACACACAACAACCTAAGTCATTGTGTATCTGGTTTTATTCAATGCCAATCAATACTAATCAATTCTAATCATCACTAAAACTAGTATCTATAACTATTATATTATTTATTAATCAGCCTTTTCTTTTTTCTATCTTCATACACAAGAAGTACTATTCCAACTAATGCCATTGTAAATGCCACACTATATCCCATCACGTGATATACATCTGCTGTTTTTACATCATCTTTAGAAGCATCTGGATTTTTATCGTCAGATGATATAGCATTGTCATCTTTATTACTGTCACTATCTGACGTAGCTCCATCATCTTTCTTATCGCTGCCACCCTGTTCTGGTGCTGGTGTTGGGTTTGGCGCTGGTGCTGGTGTTGGGTCTGGCGCTGGTGTTGGATCCGGTGCCGGAGTTGGGTCTGGTGCTGGTGTTGGATCCGGTGCTGGTGTTGGATCCGGCGTTGGATTCTCGCTCTTATTAAGTTCTTCACTCTTAGCACTTATTGCACTTAAAAGGCTCTGGCCTTTTGTTGTCCAGTACACTGCATCTTCTGTGAATCTGCCATTTGCATCTGCTGCTTTAGCAGTAAGCACTCCATTCTTATCAACAACAAACACCTGCTGTCCATCCGGATTAACACCTGCTACTCTGGATGGTGATTTTACAGCCTTTGAGAGTGATATATTCATATTCTGGATCTGCTGTGCAAAGAGTTCTGCTGTTATGAAGCCACCAAGCTTATTGCTATGTGTACTGTCTCCTGCTGACATAACCTGTGTACCATTAACAGACTTGCCATTAGCTGCCTTTTCGTCTGCTTTGTATGCTTCCTCATACATATTCTTTGTTATCTCAAAACCATCAATAAGTAATACATCCTGTTCCTTTGCAAGCTGTTTAACTGCTTCAACATATGCATTATTTTCAGTTACAAGTGTTCCTGTTTCTTTATCTGTTGAATCATGATGTGGTTTGATAGTACCCTCACTAGTATAATAAAGTCTTGATACTGGTGTTACAAGAACCGGTATTGCCCCTGCTTCCTTTGCCGCATCAATATATTGTTTAAGATACCATTTATAAGTACCACCACAATCATATGAATAGAATGTATCTCCATACTTTGAAGTAAGTGATGATGGTGTTGTCACTTTAGTTCCTGCTGTTACAGGATATATTCCGTCAGCATCTGGCTGTCCAAGTGGTACATATCTATCTTCAATGTATCCTTTTCCATTGGCACAGTCATTGTGTCCAAACTGTATAAACAGATAATCGCCTGCTTTGATATTGGCTTTTATCTTATCTAATGAGCCCTCATTGATAAAGTTTCGGCTGCTTCGTCCTCCATTGGCATAGTTCTGCACCTTAACCTTTGAAGAATCAAAGAACGCCTGTAAATATTCGCCCCATGAGCCTTCAGCCTGAGCCTTACCGCTCATATACATACCTGATGCTGAATAATCCTTAACAGTAGAATCACCTGCTAAAAATACATTTACTCCATCACCAAGTTCTATATCTGTTGAACCTGTAGGATCTTCATATCCATCTCTTACATATGCCTCTGCCTTATATTTTACTGCTCCTGACTTAACACCACTTAAGTTCTCAGGTACAACTTCAACTTCAATATGCTTTCCAATAGCATCCTTAGAAATCTTATATGTATTATCAGCATTGGCAGTTGACGATTTTGCAAGTGTTCTGCTGCCATCCTCATTAACAATATACCAGCGGATCACTGATGCATCATTTTTATCATTCTTCTCTCCAAGAGAGTATATAACAGTAAGAGTATGTCCTGGATATGGTGCATTGATATCTCCATTATCCACAAGATATGGTTTCTTTACAAATGCTACTGTACCCTCATCAGCCACATAAGCATTAGGTGTCCAGCCTGAAAGATAATCATTCACAACATCTTTCTTTGCAACACTTTCATCTGTTGTAACTCCTGTTACTCTCTTAGAAACATCTACTGCTGTTCCATCTGTATAAACCGAATTATATTCTGTATAACCAGCCTTCTCCGGCTTATTGCCAGACATTTCAAACCAGCCTTCATCCTTAATGTAACTACCATTTATCTTAGTATTAAGGAATGTTACTTTTGCATCCTGACCCCAAGGTCTTCCAAGATATCCTGCACTTACCTCAAGTTTATCACTGCCTGTTATTGTACAGTTTCTAAATACATAGCCAATCTTAGTTGCTGCAGCAGAGGCTGGCTTATGTGCTGTAATATAACCACCTGCAGAGCCAGCACTGTAACCTGCGAATCTAAGCTCACATCCATCAAACACTGCGTTTCCATCACCAAATATGTAATCTGTATTACCCTCTATATGACAATTCTTAAAGTACATATTAGTTGCTGAATTACCAGTATATAATGTATCCTGGCTTCCAAGAAACGCGCAGTCTGTGAATTCAACCTTATCAGCTTCTATAGCCATGGCTGTTGCTCTTTCTGTTGCTGCCTTTGATGTAACATCTGTTGCATAGTTTCTGTCTGGATTCTTATTTTCTGTAGGTGTCACACCATCTTCTATTTCTTCATCTGTTAAATAACGGTTAAACGAAGCTTCAAATGTGATTCCATCAGCACTAAATCCTGTTGCTGTATTTTTAAGCAGTACTGAACAGCCCCATTTTGCTGCAGCTGCCTTCTCGTACTTATCATATGCATTTTCAGCATTATAATAGCCTTTAGAATCTATGCTGTAATACTTATATCCTATTCCATAATACCATGTAAGAAGCACTTCTTTGCCTGATGACTTTTCATCATTAACAAGTCTTACATATGGAGTTGATATAATAACCTGTTCTCTATATGTACCAGGAGCAATATGAATAGTAACTCCATTATTCTCATCAGGAGCAGGTGTCATTAATGATACTGCTGATACTGCTTCTTTTACTGTATTATAGTTTGCATTTCCTTTTTCTTTATATCCGACATATATATCAGATACTCTTTCAATCTGTTCCTTATCTTTGGTTGACACCATTAAGATGTCTTTAGTTGCATCCGCATCATTGACTACTATATGTGTTGTTGTTCTATATCCATCAACTGCTGCTTCAACTTCATATGAACCATTTCTTAAAGAAACTTCATATCCATCTGATGTAACCTTTCCTGTATACACATACTTGTCATCAACATTGATAAACTTAATATCTGTAACTGCTGCTTTAGCATCAATATCTGTAAATCTACCTGTTACCTTATATAACTTCTTAGCAGAAACGCTTATATCTTTAGAGTAATCTGTCTGACCTGTAACCTCTTTGCCATCAGCTACTTCATAATCATTAACTCCACTAAGCTCAACTGTATACTTAACATCAGGCTCAAGTGTTGCTTTGAAAGCTTTGTTATCATCAAGCTTAAGAACCACATCATCTGCTAATGAAGATGGGTCAGCTACGAGCTTAACTGATAATCCCGATGTATCATAATCTGCTGCAAAGCCTGTAACCTTTCCTGTATATGTATATACTTTCTTTTCTTCTACCTTTAATGTAACTCCTGTCTTGCCTGTCAGAGCTTCATCTACAGTTGTTGTAACATTCTTTGTATCAACAGAAAATCCATATCCTGCTACTCCGGATAAAACTGCTGTATAATCACAACCTGCTGCAAGTGTAGCTGTAAATGTATTGCCTTTTACATCTGCATCATATGTGATATCGTTAACATCATCCTTAAATAAAACCTTCAGACCGCTTACCTGTACGCCTTCTATTGTTCCACTGACTTTTACTCCCGGAATTCTTACCACCCTGTTATATATAGGTTTTCCTGCTGCTGCATCTGTATACACCTTATATGAACCACTATACTTAGCTACGAATTCATACTTAGCTCCCTTGTTAGTAAAGCTTGCTTTTTCTACCTGTTCATTATCTTCACCAAGATACTTAAAAAGAAGTGTTCCATTAGCAGCATTGCTTGATGCCATGTATACAACTATCTTATCTCCGGCTTCTACATTGTTAATAGCAATGTATCTTCTTCCTTCTCCTCCTGTACCATTACAATAGTACATACCGGATGCTGTATATCCATCATCATATGCTGTTGTTGCTAACGCATTGCTTCCATAGTTTTTGCCTGATGCCGAGAACAATCTGTCATTGGCATTATGATTGATTGTAAGATCACCAAATGTTGTTTCTCCGGCAATGAATTTACCATCCTTTGAAACATTGTCACAATTCTCCCAGTCAGCAGCAGTAATATGATTATTATACTTATCTGTATCTGCTTCCTGTACTGTGCCCATGTCCCATACGTCAATCTTTCTTGTTGACGCTTTTGATTCTGCTGCAAATGCAGTTACGTCTATGCTTGTAACAAGCATAAGTACTGCACACAAAAGACTGCTAAGACGTCTTTTAGTTGTTTTGCGCATATTGACCTCCATTTCTGCCTTTAAAGGCATTATAACATTATATATCTGCATGGATACTGTCAGGGTCTGTTTATAAAACCTTTTTGATATCCATAATACAAACTATAAAGTATGAACCAATGTCAAGGTCAATATCTTTTACATACTTAACAAAGAATTGTTTTTATATGCGAACATAATATCTCATAATTCACTCTTTATCTTCCCGTACAGGAACACTCATAAGGATATACATCACATGATTATCACTATCATCATCCTTAACCTTTGTTATAACTATACCTGTTATATCACCATCAAGGACAAGATTATGCTCTTTCATATACGCAAGGTGACGCCCTATCATAATCTCCTTAATCTCATCCTGTGAGTGATCATATATATTGCTTAACTTTGCCGGCACCTTTGATATACCCATAACTGACGGCTTAGGAATATACTTCTGTGCATATTGGTTAATATGAAGATGATACTTTTCAAGATGCTCTTCCTTAATCGAATAACCACAGCTTACAGTAAAACGTCCTGCTTTCATCTCACTCTCAGGAATTATGTATATATGCTGTATTTCTGGTGAATTGTATAAAAACTCGCTTAGCTGCTCCAGTCTTTCTGGCTCCTGAAGCAGCTTTCCGCCATTCTTATATAAGACATAATACATAGGAAGACTTTGTTTTTCATATATATCTGTATTAGATGCCGCCTTATTCATAAGCAAACAGTCATCCTTAAGTCTGTGTCTTAAATACGTCATATAGGCTATCTGCTTATCCAACTGCTGCATACGTTCCTGACATGCCTCTATAGTTTCATCAAGCGTATAATTCTGCATTTTACTTATCTGCTCATGCGTAAAACCATACTTTATATGCATTTTAGCATTGAGCACACCAAACACTCCATCATCATCGTAATACCTGTATCCGCTGTTCTCATCCCTTACAGCAGATATATAACCCATATCCTCATATCTTCTCACCGTATTTGTAGATACACCAAGAAGCTTTGCAAGATCACTTATCTTATACCTCATATATCTTTCGCCTCTTTCATTTGTACACATTACTTTATATCATCATAATATCAGTACTATAATACTATTTCAATACTGTTTAAAGACAACATTTCCATAATCCAGACTATATAATGCCCGCTTACATAAGCTCAGCTATGCCTGACAGTCTCACATATCTGTCTGATATACGGTACCATGTCGGAAAATCAACGACTCCTGTCTGTGGCATATTGTTAATCCTCTGAAACTGTCTTACCGCTTCTGCTGTCTGCTCTCCATATATTCCATCAACTGACAATGGTGGTATAGCCTTGTAATAATCTCCTATGAGATTCAGCTGCTCCTGAAGCTGTCTTACTTTCTGACCCGATGACCCTATATCAAGATTGGCACCAGGCCATGATGAAGGAATACCCTGTATCTGCTCTGCTGTATTTATATACATATCATCGCCATAATAATATCTTAATATATCGATTGATGAATATCCCTGGTCACCAAGATACTTACTTCCCCACTGTGTCATCCAGTTCGGACAGCTTGATTTTTTTCCATCACAGTACTGTGTAAGTATTGGCTGCTTAACATTCGGACGTGAAAGATAATTATCAAATATTTCATCTACTACATTTGATATACTCTCAAATATATTTCTGCCATTCACCCATTTATGATCAAATGCTGTTGAAGATGTTATAGTAAAATTATAACTCTGGTTTCTATACCATTCTGTATACACCCTGTTCAATGTAAATGACATGATTGCAAGTATATTAGCCTCTAACGTCTGCCTTGGCCATGTTGAATATATCTCGCTGCTTGCAACATTTTTAATATAATCCTTATACCTGACATAATAATCAAGCGCCGTTGAATCAGTAGGAACACCATCATGCACAACTATAGTTTCAGGAATAACAACACGGCTTAATACTATCTCACCAGACTGGTTAAGTGGCTTTATCTCACTCTCTGGTATCTTGGCTGGATAGTTTCCATACAGGGTATTAACCGGAATAACTATATTATCTTCCGCAACTGCATACTCATTTTCATTAAGATATACATCCTGTATACTCGTTTCTCCTGAAAAGACATCTATTCCGGATATGTTAGTCTCCTCATATCCGTTGGCACTGACATCAATCGTATATTCTGCAAATGGCTGTTTTTCCCCTGGCTCCATGCTGTACTCTATCGGTGGTGCTAAAAGTTCATCAAGATTAACCGCCCCCTCTGAATCCGTTACAAGTTCATTTATTATCGAATCCGGATTACCTGTGTATGACAGAGTGATTCTTGCATTTGCAAGCGGTGCTCCCTGCTGTTTATCATATACATTTATGTGCATCTTCCCTTTATCTATCATATCCTGTGGTGTTTCCATAGTATGAACATACACCATTATACCCCCATTCTGTATACACCTATATACAAAAATCAATATTTTTTCATTATTATATGTATCTTTATATATTTTTATGAATAAAATAAAATGATAATTCCCTTAGGAGCGGATATGTCAAAATATAAAGTAGCTCTTGATGCAGGTCATGGTGGCAGCGATCCTGGTGCTGTTTATAATGGCAGACAGGAAAAAGATGATACCCTCGACCTTACTCTGGCCGTCGGCGATATTCTTAAAAAAAATGGAATTGATGTTTTCTATACAAGAACTAACGACGAATATGAGACACCTTTTAAAAAGGCAACTGATGCTAACAACTCAGGCGCTGATCTTTTCGTGTCAATACATCGAAACTCTTCTGAAAAGCCCAACCAGTATTCTGGTGTTGAAACTCTTGTATACAATGATTCAGGACTTAAGTCAGAGGTTGCAAGAAACATAAACAACCAGCTTGAGAATGTTGGATTTAAGAATCTTGGAGTTGATACCCGGAAAAATCTTGTGGTACTTAAGAGAACTAAGATGCCAGCTGTCCTTGTTGAAGCAGGCTTTATAAATAATGAAAAAGATAATTATATATTTGACCAGGAATTCGATAAGGTTGCAAATGCTATAGCTGATGGAATACTTGAAAGTATTCCGGCCAGTGCCCGTAATAACAACAATAGCAATAACAATAATATCAACAATAACACCAAAGATAATATCAGTAATAATAACCTCAATGATAATATCAATAATAATAGCAGCAGCGATTATAATAACAGTAACAATTATAATAACAGCAATAATAGAAATGATAATAGTAATAAAAACAGTTTAAGTCCTGCTAATACAAAAGACAGTATGACAGTTACCAGTTATATAAGTAACAAAACTGACTGTGGTTGTAACTATGATGATAATACAGATAACTCCTACTCACCACAACCTCTTTACAGAGTACAGACTGGTGCATACAGAAACAAAGAAAATGCAGACCGTATGTTAAACTCACTGCTCATTGACGGATTTCCTGCATTTATAATATATGAAGATGGCTATTATAAAGTACAGGTTGGAGCCTATGCATATTTGGCCAATGCCATTAAGATGGAGCAAAGACTAAGAAGATTCCATTACAATACTTATATAACAACTTAACAACAAAAGACAAAAAGCCGGCTCTGATTTAAACTAACTGAAAGCTTACAATAGCAGGAATATACACCATGATACCAGGGTCAAAAGGTCTAAACCCACATGAACTTGCTCATATGTGGGTGAAAGACCTTGGGATCCGCCATGATATTCGCATATATTTTATCTTTTTACTCTGCCTTTATATCCCCGGCTGCCTTTAAACGCATATTATGTCTATGGTATTTTACATCTGTTTCAACATCATACTTAATATTATCCATATCCTGCATATCCAGCTGGATTGATGCATTTATATAATTGTTATTTATCACTGCTGTCGAAACTGTCATATATATACTGTCATACAGGTTTTCTTCACCAGTAAATCTTACCGATATATTGGCAAGCCTGGTATCTGAATCTGACTCAAACGCAAACTCTGCCCCGATCAGTCTGCCATCATCGTCCATATCCATAGTAATAGTTGTGTACACACCCTCTGCATACATATTAAACTTTGACTTTATCTTATCAATAGTTATTCCATGGACATTCAGAAGAGATATATATGGAAGAATGGATGAATCCTTATACATTTCTTCTACAAATGTATTAAAACCTGCTATAAGTGACTTATCACTTATAGTTATAGTACATCCTTCATCGGATTTTGTGCCTATTGCAGTCATAGAACCATCATTCATGTCAGACTTATTATCATTTCCATTATTATCAAAATTATCTTTTACAGCCACTTCATACCCATTCATAATATGTGAAAGCACTGCCCTTAACATAGCTTCTGTCTGTCCAGAATCTATCTTTGCAAGACCATATGGTAATATATCGTTTTTATCGACAACAAGTGTACCATCTTCTACCTGTGGCATAGAAAATGTTATATTGTTATTATCTGTAACAACACTATATTTATGGCTGTTATTCGTTGTATCCGGTCTATAATCCACGCCATCATATACGAATTCTGATACAGTTATATTACCTGTATATATATGACTGCCCATTGGATCAAGCTGCACCACTTTATCAACAAAACCTCCAAGAACCTCTTTGAGTGTATCTGCTGACTGTTTCATAGTCTTAATCGTCTTTTCTTTTGGTGATGCATAAAGATGTGGAATACCATAACCTGCAAAAACTCCTGCAAATATAGCAGATATAAGTATTCCTGCCATTATATGCCTTATTTTCTTTCCCTTTTTATTCATGCCATCCCTCACACTCTCTGGTATCGTACAAACTCATAACATAAATCAAAATATGTATGTTCATCACTTCTTGCTGTGACTTTCCACCCATCAAGCTTGTCAAAGTCAGCTATATATGTATCTGCTTCATATGTATAATCAACTCTTGTTATATGTGCAGTATCGCAATATGGAATAAACTGCTCATATATCTGTGCACCGCCTATTATATAAACATCATCTGAATCATACTGTTTTAATTCCTCTAATACTTCATCAACACTGTGGCACACCATTACGTCTTTTGCTTTATAATTTATATTGTTAGTAAGAACTATATTCTTTCTTCCTTCAAGTGCAGACTGGTTAGGAAGACTTTCATATGTCTTTCTCCCCATAACAACAACTTTTCCGTAGGTTTCTCCACGGAAAAGCTTCTTATCCTCTGGGATATCCACAAGAAGCCGTCCGTTATTACCAATTCCCCACTTTTTATCAGCAAGTGCTATTATATTCATAATATATACTTATGCCCCTTTCTTTTTTCTGACATCATCTCTTATTCATAACACATATATATACATAGCTTTGCACAACAGATACGCCAGCTGCGCAGCGGTTGCACAAGCCACACACAACAGATGCATACCAGGCGATACACCAGCTAAAGTTTACCGCCAACCCATGCCGGTACATAACCTTTAACTTTAATACCCTCCTGAGTATATTCTTCACTTTCAAGCTGTCCATACTCTCTTATAAGCTGAAGCTTTCCTGCCTCATTATATGGAAATACTCTTTCTATCTGGATTCTGCTCTTAAGGATAATATCCTGTATATCCATCAGGAAATTATCCAGTCCCATACCAGTTTTCGCTGATATATTTTCTACATAATCGGCTTTACTATCTTTAAGTATAGGTATCTCATCTAATTCATCACATTTGTTAAAGAGTGTGATAACCGGCTTATCGCCTACATCCAGCTGTTTAAGGGTATCGTATACCGTTGCCATGTGTCTCTCATAATCATCATTAGAACAGTCAACAACGTGTACTATCATATCTGCATATTTAGCTTCTTCAAGTGTACTCCTGAAAGCCTCAATAAGATTATGCGGAAGCTTTCTTATGAATCCGACTGTATCTGTTAAAAGCACTTTTTCGCCATTCGCAAGTTTAAGTGCCCTTGTCGTAGGATCAAGTGTTGCAAACAACTTGTCTTCTGATAACACACCAGCATCTGTAAGTCTGTTAAGAAGTGTTGACTTTCCTGCATTAGTATAACCTACTATGGCAGCCACAGGTGTTGAACTGTTCTCTCTGTTCTGCCTTTGTATATCACGATGGCTTTTTATTTCTTTTAATTCTGCTGATAAGTGGGATATTCTGTCACGTATTATTCTTCGGTCCGTTTCTATCTTCTTCTCACCAGGACCTCTTGTTCCTATACCACCACCAAGTCTTGACAGTGTTATTCCAAGACCTGCAAGTCTTGTTGACCTGTACTTAAGCTGTGCCATCTCAACCTGTATCTTACCTTCACTTGATGACGCTCTTGCTGCAAATATATCTAATATAACCATAGTTCTGTCCATAATCTTTGTATCAAGAACATCTTCAAGATTCCTTAACTGTGCAGGAGACAGCTCATCATCACATATAATACCTGTTGCTCCAAGCTCCTGTATCATAGCTCTTAACTCTTCAAGCTTTCCTTTTCCTATATAAGTTGCAGGATGGAAGCTGTCTCTTGGCTGTATCATCTTTCCAACTGTAACTGCCCCTGCTGTCTTTGCAAGCTCAGATAGCTCCTCAAGTGATTTCTCACAATCATCTGCTGGGTCAAGCTCCACACCTACAAGTATAACTCTTTCCTGCTCTTCATCTGTTACATATATCGCCATATGTTCCTCATTTCTATCATTTTTATTATCACATTACTTATTCATTATGACATTTATTCATAGCATTATTTATCCGTTATGTCATCTATTCTTTGTATTATCACATACAACATATTTTATAATGCACTGTCATTACTATCTTTACCTGTCTCCTTAGATGTTTCAGCTCTTGATGATATATAATCACTCAGATAATTCGATACTTCCTTTTCCTCTGAATATCCTAGTATATTCCCTGCTATATCACCAGCTTCTTTCATACTCCATGATGCAATCTCTTTTCTTACCTCAAGCACACGGCTTACGCCGACTGAAAACTCATCAAGACCAAAAGATAACAGCAGTGGTATCATACGTTCATCTGCTGCCGCCTCACCACACATACCTACATCAATACCTGCGTTATGCGCACATTCTATTATTCTTTTAATGCTTCTTAGAACTGCCGGATTAAGTGCCGAATACAGATACGAAACATTTTCGTTACCTCTGTCAACAGCAAGCGTATACTGCGTAAGATCATTAGTTCCTATAGAGAAGAAATCGACCTGCCTTGCAAGAACATCTGCCATAATAGCCGCTGCTGGTGTTTCTACCATAATACCAACTTTAATATCAGTATCATACTTAATATCCTTCTTATCAAGATCCCTGCATATTCCTGCTATAATCTTTTTAACCTCGTTGACCTCTGAAACCGATGTTATCATAGGTATCATAATTCTGATATTACCGTAAGCACTAGCCCTTAATATAGCCCTTAACTGTGTCGTAAAAACATCTACCCTGTCAAGGCAGAATCTTATCGCCCTGTATCCTAAGAATGGGTTAGTTTCTTTAGACAATCCCATATATGGAATATCTTTATCTCCGCCGATATCAAGTGTTCTTATAGTAAGTTCCCTTCCATCAAGAAGAACTGCTGCTTTCTTATATTCTGTAAACTGTTCTTCTTCTGTTGGGAGCTTGCTTCCATTCATAAAAAGAAATTCAGTCCTGAACAGTCCTACACCTTCTGCACCATCCCTGACTGCCTTTGCAGCATCAAGTGCATTGCCTATATTAGCAGCCAGCATCACACGTCTGCCATCTTTAGTAACTGTTTGTTTATTGATATATTTCTTAAGTTCTATAACACTCTCATCGTACTGTTTTTTCTTTTTGGCATATATCTTTTTAGTTATGTCACTTGGAGATACAAACACTTCACCATATGCACCATCAACTATTATGTCTTCTCCATCCTTAACCTCACTGCATATACCCTTTACACTAAGAACTGCTGGTATCTCCAAAGCTCTTGCAAGTATCGATGCATGTGAGGTGTCTCCACCTTTTTCAGATATAATGCCTGCTATATGCACAGTATCCATATTCGCTGTCATAGATGGATGTATCTCATCAGCTATAATAATCGTGTTATCAGGAAGCTGTGTAAGATCAATACTCTTAACACCAAGAAGTATTGCTGTCAATCTCTCCCTCATATCTTCAATATCTGTTACACGCTGGGCTATAGCCTCGTTATCCATACTTAGAAACAGCTGCTTCAAAGATTCGCAGGCCTCATAAAGGGCTGCCTCTGCATTAATATTATTCTTCTTTATAATATTACAAACCTCTGACGTAAGCTGTATATCACCAGCTAAATATTCCTGGTTCTTAAGAACAAGTGCATTCTTATCATCGCCGTTTAACTTAGCTGTCAGCTTCTCTATGAATTCGTCTGTCTCCTTTATGAATGTGTCCACTCCATCCTTGTATCTTTGAAGTTCTGCATCTACATCATCTATTTTGTACTTTTTTATCTCGCACCCTGTATTTTTTAACACCAGTGCCTTTCCTATACCTATACCCTTAGATGTACCTATTCCCCTTAACATACCTACCTCCTTGTTTTGCGAAGCAAAATGCGACTGCTCTTGCAGGAGCAGAGGTATTCACCTCATTGTTTTGCGAAGCAAAATGCGACTGCCCTTGCAGGAGCAGAGGTATTCACCTCATTGTTTTGCGAAGCAAAATGCGACTGTTATTTATTAAATACATATTTGATCATATTTGTAATAGTTTCACTTGTATTCCTTGAATACACAACCTCCCTTGCCATAACAGGTTCATCTGTTATTATATTATCAATACCTTTATTAGCAAGATTCTTTATAGATGTATCGTTATTAGCTGTCCATGCATATACCTGTTTACCAGTATTATGTATGGCATCCACTGTTCTCTTTGTAAGAAATGAAGCGTTAACACTAAAGAAGTCTACGTTGGTATTCTCATAAAATCTTCCATATGCAACAGACAGTATATATCCAGTCTGTATATCCTCATCCATGCTCTTAACTGCAAGAAGCGCATCATAATCAAATGAAGTTATAACACAATTCTGTTCCATGGAATATTTCTTTATAAGCTCTATAACCTTTCCAGCTGCTATGCGGCTATCCGCTGATGACTTTATCTCAACATTAAGCTTTATACTGACAGGACTGCTTTTAACAAGCTTTAACACCTCTTCAAAAGATGGAACCCTTTCACCCCTATATTTTTCTGAAAACCAGTACCCGGCATCAAGCTTCTTTACTTCCTCATATGTCATATCTGTTATATTCTTCGCTACACCTGTTGTCCTATATGCTGATGCATCGTGCATAACTACTATATAACCATCGCTTGTCATCTGAACATCAAGCTCAATATAATCAGCCATATCATCTATGGCGCGCTGGAAAGCTGCCAGTGTATTCTCTGGTGCTTCCCTTGACGCACCCCTGTGTGCTGTTATCTTAGTATCATGGAATATAGCAACTCTCTCAAAAGGGTTGCTGTTAAATGTTAACACCACATATAACACATCCAGGACTATCGACATCACAAGAACAAATGAATATATAATCCTGTTTATCCTTGCGCTTCCTTCATCTATATCAACAAACTCAAAATTAATATCCGAAAAATTCTCATACTTGTAATACATATATGATATCATAGAGAATGAACAAGGTATAGATAAAAATACAAGAAATAATCTTACTATCGTCCTTAATGTACTAAGCACAGAAAGATACACCGCACTACCCATATAAGCAAGATCAAGCAGTTTAACTCCGGCAATCAGTACAACAGATATAATTATATAAAATGTATAAATAGCCGCTAAAAGTGCAAGATTATATAGTACAACTACACCCACTATCTTCAGTACATTATTTTTAACAATGCTTCTGCTTTTAGCACATGACTGTCTGAAGTTTTTTCCCTCCATCATGTATATGTTAAATGAAAAAATATCCCGTATAACAAAGTAAAACAGGCATATTATGATAATTGCTGTCACAATAAATATAACAGTTCTGTTTCGTTTTACCGCACTTTTTATAATATTTTTTACACTTTCGCTAAATATAATATTGCCAGTAACTGTCACATTAATAACTATTATAGATATCAGAAAATATAAAAAAAGCGGTATGCTCTGAATCCTCAACAGCTTTTTAAGCCGCAAAAAGGCATTATATATGTTATCAATAATAGACGCCTGTATACCTTTTCTCTTGGTTTCAAAACATACTGCAAGATATGCCATTTCATATAAGCAGTAAACTATGAATCCTATAACCCCTAAGAGGCAGAATATGATTATTACAGGATTCATAAACGCTTTCGCTATATATTCATTTGTAAGATAATTAATCCCTGTTATTCTCATGCACAAACGGATAACGCCCGTAATAACAGGATAAAACACTGCTAATGCAAGGAGCTTATATGCAAGTTCAAACAACAATACATGTCTTTTACTGCTTTTTAGCAGTTTCATGTTATTTCTAAGACTTTCTAACATATCTCACCCCGAAATCACCTATGGAATCTGTTAAGAAGATTACTGCAGCCTGATGCATGTTTAACTGCATCTCCCATTCTTTTGTTTAATAAACGCTTTGTAAAATGATATGAAAAATCACATACATATGACACAACAAGAACAACTGAAATCACTGTAACCGCTGACATACGCATAGAAAATACCGCCTGTTCTACAAGCCTGTTAAACACTCCGAATATAAGCACTGCCAGAAATCCCCAGCCAATTGTGCTCTGAAGGCATATTATACCCTTATAATTAAATCTAAGGTGATCATAGTTCCACCATACTTCGCCGAACAGCTTTAACATAAGCTTCGCCGTCATATACTCAAATATTGTTGCACATACAGCACCAAATATATATAATGCAATATAGTTGTTTTGTATAGGTGCAAATATATTGAAAGCTATATATGTTCCAAAACCGTATATTACACAAAATGGCAGCTTTGCAAATCCTCTGTTTTCCCAGTAGCCAAGCTGCTTTCTTATAACTATGCACTCCATTGCCCATCCAAAAAAGCTATATATAAAAAACCAGACTGCAAGCTGGTTAATATTCATTCCCCTGAAACTGAAATCTAATAATATATTACGCATAACACTCCTTAAGTTACGTTCTGTTTCATACCTCTTACAACATAATCTGCTCCATTGATATTATAATATCAATGGAGCAGTTAATTATACATTAATTCATAAGTTCATCAAGCGTTGCTCGTACTGCTTTAATAAAATCCTGTGTATTAAGCGTTACAGGATTCTCTAATGTTGTTATAAGCGCAAGATCCTTTGTCATCTTACCATCTTCTACTGTCTTGATACAAGCCTTTTCAAGTGTATCTGCAAATCTTACAAGTTCAGGAATAGAATCAAGTTCTCCTCTCTTTCTTAAAGCTCCTGTCCATGCAAATATAGTAGCTATAGGGTTAGTAGATGTTTCCTCTCCCTTAAGATGCTTATAATAATGTCTCTGTACTGTACCATGTGCAGCTTCATATTCATAGAAGCCTTTAGGTGATACAAGAACTGATGTCATCATGGATAATGAACCAAATGCTGTAGCAACCATATCTGACATAACATCGCCGTCATAATTCTTACAAGCCCAGATATATCCTCCCTCTGAACGAATAACTCTTGCTACTGCATCATCTATTAATGTATAGAAATATTCAATGCCTGCTTCCTTAAACTTATCAGCATAATCATTATCATATATTTCCTGGAATATATCCTTGAATGTATGATCATACTTCTTAGATATTGTATCCTTAGTTGCAAACCAAAGATCCTGCTTAGTTTCAAGAGCAAAGTTAAAACAGCTTCTTGCAAAGTTCTCTATAGAATCATTAAGATTGTGCATACCCTGTATGATACCAGCACCCTTGAAGTTATGTATAAGCTCTCTTGTTTCGTTACCCTGTTCGTCTGTGTATACAAGCTCAGCCTTTCCTGCTGCTGGAATCTTCATCTCTGAAGCCTTATATACATCACCATATGCATGTCTTGCTATAGTTATAGGTTTCTTCCATGTCTTAACATAAGGTTCAATACCATTAACAATGATAGGTGCCCTAAATACTGTACCATCAAGAATAGCTCTTATTGTTCCATTAGGGCTCTTATACATCTCCTTAAGGTTATATTCTTTTACTCTTGCTGCATTAGGAGTGATTGTAGCACACTTTACTGCAACACCATACTTTTTAGTAGCCTCTGCTGAATCTATAGTAACCTGGTCGTTAGTATCATTACGATGAACAAGTCCAAGATCATAATATTCTGTGTTAAGATCTACATAAGGAAGTAAAAGTTCATCCTTAATAAGTCCCCATAACACTCTTGTCATCTCATCTCCATCCATCTCTACGAGAGGTGTTGTCATTTTTATCTTTTCCATACCGCAATCCTTTCCATAATGGCAATTATGTCCAAAATATATAAAAAATTTCCTCTAATTATAAAATATTTTCATGATTTTGTAAATGCCTCATTTCATTCTTGTTATATTACCAGCAATATCTATCTTCCATATCTGTACACAACTATTATTGCTATAATCCTTAAGACTTTTTATACTATAGCTTCCAACTGTGTCATACCATGCTTCATCTCCTGATGTACGCCGTATAAGTGTATCAAAGTACATTGTTGATGCTGCCTTTATTATATTACTCTCAGAGTTGCTTTCAGGTATTACTTCTTCCCATATTGCATAAAACCTTGTATCTTTTTTTATTGATATTTTATCACCTGGATCATAAGTGTTTATTCCATCTGACCAGCCAGTTAACTCAAAACCAGGCTTCGTTACCTCATCTTTATCTGGAAGTGTGATTTTACTTTCTTCCCACTTCGCATAAACAGTTTCGTTACATGCATAAGGATAACTGTAAATATCAGCTTTACCTTCACTGTTATACCAGTAATCATTCACATCAGCCATTTCTTCAATATTAAGACTGATTTTCCAGCTGCCATAACTATCTGGTCCATACTCTGGTCCCCAGTACCTGATTCTTATACTGTTAACCTTATTAACATAGACATCTACATAGTTATTATCATTTGAATGTGGTAAAAACCATATTTCCTCGTTATCACTGTCACCATCAAGAGTACTCCACTCAACATTAACAGAAACCTCTTCATCTGTACTATTATAACCATCATAGTAAAAATACAAATTGCCAGTATATGGTCTTGATAATGTTACTGTTGAAATAATAGAATTATCAGCATTAGCATCTGAATAATTATAACTTTCATTTAATATACTTCCCAGACTGACTTCATTTCTTTTTTCTTTCAACATATATCCTTTAAAATTATTAATCTGGACTATATCAGATAATAACAGTCTGTCATTATAGTTATCATCATCATAAAAAGAAGCTTTATATTTCTGTTCAGGAACCGTTATATCAGGCAGTCCTTTCCTGTAAGATACCATAACTGATTGTGTTCCCCTTGTTGTTGCATCTTCCTGTGATAATGTCAGTATGAATTTTCTTGATATATCAACATATTTTTTACAAGCCTTTGTCACTGTATATCGTAACGACGAACCATCTGCATATGTATCTGGAAACTCATATAACATGGCATCCCACCTTGAATCCTGTTTAATATCTTCAACTCCAAAACCAAACGATGTACCATTATCTACATGCCACAGAAAGTTCTCCCAATAGCCATCAGGTGCTTTCTTTGTTGGTGTATGCCAGTATGTGCTTGAATATTCACCCCATGAACCATCCTCATTCTGATACCTCACATATATCTCCTGGTCATTCTGTATTTTTAATCTGGCTACACTTATATAACTAGTTTTTGCACCACTTACTTTATAGGTAAAGGATGTTCCATCATCAAACTGCTCTGGCATCCTGTATAGGTTTGAATTCCATTTTGAATTTCCAGTTATATTCTTAGTATCAAATGTATATGTTGAACCACATAATACATTTTCAGTTATTGCTGACGTGTCATCCCATCTTTCCCACGTACCATTCTGATTCTGATATCTTATATATACAGTCTGCTTATATGATTTTACAACCTCTTTCTTCTTAGTATGAATATAAATGCTCCGGCTCCTATTCATAGTCCAGTAGTTATCCCATCTTTTACATGCTTCATTCCATGTGGAATCATACCATTTTTTGTCACCTTCCTGTATATAATCAAGTTCATATCCATCTTTAAGATATATCCATGTAGGAACCAATGTACCTTCTTTATATGTAATAGTCTGTCCATCTGAATACCGCATATCAAGACCACTCGTGCTGTGTCCTATAACATCACTGACTCCAGAATCCCAATTGATGTTAAAGCTGCACATCCACCCTAATCTGATAGTTAGCGGTTTTCTTGTGCCGAAATATTTCGAACCCCAGTAGGTTCCATCAGAATTTCTTCCACCATCATTCGCATCTCCATCAAAATTGATGTTACAGCCGGCTTCAAACAGGTAACCGTCAAATCCTTCCTTAACATTATTGTCTGGATTGTCCCAGTTGTTATAGTTTTTATAGCCAGTTGCATCCATACTGAATATACAGCCTTCTTTTGAAACATTGTATACAAGAAGATACGGCGTATATCCACGACAGTTCGCATGCTCTGTAAATGTTCCTTCATGCGGTGCTTCATTATCACTATAAAAAGGTATATCATCAAAATATATCTGTTTATTATCATCATTCATATATACCCATTTTAAATCAGCTGTACCACCGGCAAAATCCACAGTTATCTGTCTTCTGAAATCATCATCTGAATAACTGCCCGCTGGATACGCATATGCCAGGCCTCCACACAATAGCAATAACACTAACACCGATAATACATGTAATAAAGTTATTCTTTTTTTGTCCTTAACAGGACATACTGCCATATATACTCCCCCTTTATTCCACTATTCCAAGACATGTAAACACCACAGAACCACATCTATATATACCCATAACACCCTGAAACATAACCGTATCTATGTTAAACAACGGACTCGCAGCTGCATCAAGCATACATTCAATAATGTCAGTTTTATCTGAAGCTTTATAATATCCTTTATATGTCTGATAACCATATTGCTCATCAAACATAACCCTTGTTGTCATAACCTCCATAGGATAGGGACATTCCACCGTACTTCCTGTATTAACATCCTTTCCCCTCTGTGCCCGATCTGCGTTTTCGCCATATTGCAGCACACCATTAGCCAGATAGATTTCATGGTCATAAGGACTATCTGTTATGGCTGGCTCCTGCTTTTCTTCTAGTTCTGGCTTCACTTCGGGTTCTGGTTTCTCTTCGGGCTCTGTCTTCTCTTCGGGCTCTGTCTTCTCTTCTGAATCTGACTTTCCTTCTGAATCTGGCTTCCCATATTCTTCCTGTTCTTTTATATCTATATCTGCTACTGAATCTGCCTGTTCATTTGATTCTTCTGGCTCTGCAAGGTCTGATTCTTTTTGTTCCTTATATTCTTTTTGTTCTGCAAAATCCAATTCTGATTCTTTCTGTTCCTTGGATTCTTTTAGCTCTGCAAGATTTGATTCTGTTGCTTTTTTTGTCTGTATCGTTTCAACTGCAGCACTATTTTTTTCTGGCACTTTGATTTTATTATCCGCATTCTTCTTAACAACGGCTGCAGCTGCTAATAATGCTCCAATCGTCACTGTTATTAATATTATCTTCAATAAAATATTTCGTTTCATTCTCACTTTCTCACTTCTTCCCTTCTTTAATTTTAATCTTATGATACCAGGGTCAAAAGGTCTAAACCCACATGAGCTTGCCCATAGGTGGGTGAAAGACCTTAGGACCCGCCCCAATATGAGCATAAAAGTGGGATGATAATCCCACGATGTGCGAATATGGGGGAGTTTATAAAATAATATATACATAATCCTGTTATATCTAAGCATGACATGCACAACATGTCTTATATAAGCGGATTGATATTGTTAATATAATATTAAGTGTCTTGTGGAAATTAATATGAATCAATGTGACATTACGTTATATATTCACATCAGATGAATAGTTTTTATTAAGATTACCAGATTAAATATTCTTTATGCTGTCAATAATATCTATAGAGTTATTATCCTGATTTTATCATCTTGTGTTTATATCAGGAATGTCATATATATTCTTCCAATCAATCATCTCCTGTCTTTTTGTTACCGCGCCATAACTTTATTATTTAAACTAAATATATCATATATATACTTAATTGTCAATATCGTCAGTATTGTTTTTTTATTATTTATAGAACACGTAATAATTATTACATTTTCTTGTATTAAATACTCTGGTTTGTTATAATTACATAATTGATTTATAAGATATATGTGTCAGAATTTTCTTTTGACCCCCATATCTTTATCTCACAAACAACATTTAGTTTAGGAAAGGACGGTTTTGTAATATGTGCGGTTTTGCTGGATTTACAGGATACCTTGAGAATGGTAAAGATGTTCTTACTGATATGATGAATAAAATTATCCACAGAGGTCCCGACAGTGCCGGTCAGTATATAGATAACAAGGCATATATGGGCTTTAGAAGACTTTCAATCATCGACCTTGATAACGGAAGCCAGCCTATGTTTAACGAAAATAAAAAAATTGTCATCACTTTTAATGGTGAAATATATAATTACCAGGATTTAAGAAAAGAGCTTATTGAAAAGGGACACACTTTTGCAAACAACTCCGATACAGAGGTTCTTATTCATGCTTATGAAGAATATGGTGAAGATATGCTTAATAAACTTCGCGGTATGTTCGCTTTCGTTATCTGGGACAGCGAAAAAGAAACTCTGTTTGGTGCAAGAGATTTCTTTGGTATTAAGCCTTTTTACTACACAATAGTTGATGGAAATATAATATATGGTTCAGAGATTAAGAGCATACTGGCACATCCTGCTTATAAGAAGGAAGTTAACGATGTGGCTCTTGAGAATTATCTTACTTTCCAGTACTCAGTACTCCCTGAGACATTCTTTAAGGGTGTATACAAGCTTATGCCTGGACACTGCTTCACTTTCCATAATGGACAGATTAATATAAAAAGATACTGGGAACCTACTTTTGAGGCTGATGAAAACAAGTCCCTGGATGATTTTGTACAGGAGATTGATGATGCCATGCATGATTCAGTAGAACATCACAAGATTAGTGATGTTGAGGTTGGCTCATTTCTTTCCAGCGGTGTTGACTCAAGCTATGTCGCTGCCACCTTCAATGGTGATAAAACATTTACAGTTGGTTTCGACTACGAAAAATATAACGAAATAGATTATGCAAAGGCTTTATCTGAAAAGATTCAGATAGACAACTATTCAAAGCTTGTATCAAGTGAAGAATACTGGGCTGCTATCCCTAAAATCCAGTATCACATGGATGAACCTTTAGCAGACCCTGCTGCCATCGCACTTTACTTTGTAAGCCAGACTGCTGCAAAGCACGTCAAGGTTTCTATGTCTGGCGAAGGTGCTGATGAATTCTTCGGTGGATACAACATTTACAAGGAACCTCTTGATACTGCAGGTTACAGAAAGCTTCCAAAGGGTCTTCGTAAGGGACTTGCTAATGTAGCACAGGCTATTCCATTTAAATTTAAAGGTAAGAATTTCCTTATAAGAGGCAGCAAGGATATTGAGGAGCGTTTCATCGGTAACGCATTTATGTTTAATGAAAAAGAACGCGCAAAGATATTAAAGAATCCTACTGGAAAGTACGACCATAAAGAGCTTACAAAGCCTTTCTATGATAAGGTTAAGGATAAGGATGATGTTACAAAAATGCAGTACATTGATATCAACTTCTGGCTTATTGGTGATATTCTGCTTAAGGCCGACAAGATGAGCATGGCACACAGCCTTGAAGTACGTGTTCCTTTCCTTGACAGAGAGGTATTCGATGTAGCAAGGACTATACCTACTAAGTATAAAGTAAACAAGTCCAACACAAAATATGCTATGCGTATGGCTGCTCATAAGTATCTTCCAGATATGGTAGCTGAAAAGAAGAAGCTTGGATTCCCTGTACCTATAAGAATCTGGCTCAAGGATGACAAGTATTACAATATGATAAAGAAAGCCTTCACAAGCGAAGCTGCAGAAAAATACTTTAACACTAAGGAGCTTGTTAAGTACCTTGATGATCACAAAGAGGGAAAAGCCGATAATTCAAGAAAGATATGGACAGTATATATGTTCCTTGTATGGTATAACGATTTCTTTGGTGATTCTGAATATGCAGCATAGAAATATTAGTGTTTAGCACACATTCTTAACATACGGACGACAGCATATATGAAGAAAGCAAGTGTGCATACATCAACGATGCCAGAAGCTTCAATTGGATATTTCTAAGACTTTTCATATACGTAATGGTAGTTTCCGCTACCG